>Ga0307517_10015433_pt1 | contig 10153 bp, 8 predicted proteins | sample 23_EM_MG_FD_194515 | JGI IMG/M metagenome (GOLD analysis project Ga0307517, IMG submission 194515) | Populus trichocarpa ectomycorrhiza microbial communities from riparian zone in the Pacific Northwest, United States - 23_EM | ecosystem: Host-associated > Plants > Roots > Unclassified | place...
ACCTGCGTGTCGCGATTCTCGACATTCCAGTGAATGGACGACCCAGGTGATGGCCAACACACGCATGACTCTATCATCGCGATCATTCCTTTGGGAAACTTGGCCGCGTCTGACCCGGGGTACTTAAAAGACAATAGAGACCACCAGGAATTTACTAAGTTGTTCCAGATACTGTCCGACTCGGACTTCATGCAAGTAAGGACAATAGCGCGTTCTTGATCGCGTAATGTGTTCCTACAAAAGTCGAGAACTCTGCCATCCCTTGGAAGAATCGAAGGGCATAAACCTGAATGGAGGCTGGTGAGTGCGTGACCGAGGCGGTGGGGAAGGATCAACGCGCACTCACTTGCTTCGCATTTTTAACAACATTCGTGCTAATCATTGGCTAATCAATGACATTTGAGCGCATACGAGAATGTTCGCAACTCCCAACCAGAAAGTGAGGATACCCCATATGACCTGCATATTAGGAAACCAGATTTTAGGCGACACGACTTGAAGCACAGTGTTATCTTAGGGAAGATTAGCAGCCCTTAGTGCTGAAAGAAAGCACTCGTACCGTTGGAGATCATCCCGACAATGACAAATGTGCCCCGCATGTGAAGATGGTGTTGATTTTCTGGGAAGTATGCGTAAGCCAGTTGCATCCAATAACAAAAAGTCAGAATTAACGTTGAGCTCCCTGGCGAAAATGTGCAACTCTCCTTTCATGCCAGAGCCTGACATAGGCATGAGATATATTGGAACGATCTAGGTCCGCGAGATAGTTATGAGTTTTGATGAAACAAAATCCAGATCCGTCCAGAAAGCAGATTTATCCTACAGTTGGAAAAATACTAGAAAAAAATGATAATCAGGCTCACGAGATGTGATTTAAGAATGGAGTAGCACTGGCACTGTGAGACAGCAGTAAGATGAAGCAGTCAATTTTGCAGGTGAGTTCGCCCATACATAGCGTTTCCAACTTGGGAGACAAGAACGCACCATCATTCTTCTCAAAATATCAAGGACTCAAGGACTGTGCCCAATGTCTCTGCCAATGAGGCTTTAAAGGAAAAACCAGAAGGATATCGAGGTATATATTAGTCAGCAATCAATACCCGAACTGTCCCCAATCGTTGCAGTTAGCTCCGTAGCCGGGAGATTTAGGGGAGAAAAAACGAGGACCCACAGTCCATCTTTAGAACTCCGAGTCACACCAGCTTCTGGCTGCTTCGAGTTCTGGTATGAATCTACTAGTACTAGTAGGTGTCATGTCGCCTTGATCAGTGGCCGACAACGCTGATGACCATTACCGCCTCCAAACACTAGAGTTGTAATGATGTCAGTGGTAAGCTCAGAGAGGGGATCGGAGAGCTTGCTTTGTCACCACAACCTGAGTCAATTCCGACATCTAAAACCAGGCCTTTAGAAAATCTTGTCTTGCTCACTTACGATGCATGTTCGCTCGCCCGTATTCCTCGCTTTATCCTTTGTGCTGCACATCGTCTATGCAGATCGACAACCACAACTCAGTAGGCCCTCGCTCTGTCAGATGGATGGACACAGCCACCACGCCCACAATACTGCTCCCTTGCTCGTCCTTAACGAAACGGAGGTGACCATGTGCCATATGCCAACACCTCCTTCATATTACACTGTTGACTGGGAAGAAGAAGGCTATCAAAGCCGCTATCCTGGTCTCATGATTTTTCATGGAATCTTCATGTCTCTTGCGTTTTTTGTTGCCTTGCCCATCAGTGTGTCGCTTTCCCATTTTGTGCTTGTCCCTCATCCCTCACGTCCCCTCGTCGAAGGTATCGCTCTTCGTTCCATAAACCACTCTGCCCATTCTATGACAACTCTCGCATTTTACGGTTGTTGTGCCCTTGGATGTTTTGCCAGTGGACTCTACCGCAGAGTGACCCCAAATATGTGCGCCTTTTCTCCCCCTCTTTCCAATGAACTCGCTTATTTGACATAATCATAATAATAGGTATGAAGGTTAGATTTTGAGACATGTGAGGGTTGCTAATCTTGCAACTGATTCCCTCTCAAACCAATTAGGTGCTGTGCACTCCAAGCAAGGATATGTTATCATCCTGGCCTCTATTTCTCTCTCAGCACTTGACATATTTACTACCATCCAACGGATCATCAACTTTTGCAGATCACCTGATAGATCTTTCAAGTCGTTTTGGAGATATGTGGTTAAGAAGGAAGTCCACCTTGATGCTGGTCCTGAATATCATGGAACTGTCACCGAAGAACCAGAGGAATATGAATTCAATCACAAATCAGTGGAGCTCCAGGAAGTTGGCCTCAATAGTGAGAGTCAAGCAGAGCCGCGATGGGGCAATGCTGTCCATCACCAGCGCAAGCATTACTCTTTAGCTTCAGAAGGAACACTATTCAGCAGCTCTTCAAGACACTCTCAAGATACCTTGTGCAATGCGAAAGATCGACGTATTTTAACCCACAGCGGATGCCTGCACCAACTCACCAAGGGCATATTTGCAGTGTTGGAGCGCGTTCTTGTAATGGTTGGTTTCGCACAACTTCTCCTAGGGATTGTCACATACTCTGGTGTGCTCAACCTCACCTTTCATTTTTTCTGTGCTTAAATATCACCCCCAGGTGGTTGTCGGGCAACTTACCAAAATGGCTGTTTGGCCCACTTGATCAGTATGTCCACTTGTTTGTGCTTGACGTGTCATAAGCTTGAATTGTGCACAGAGGGAGGCATATTTTGGTGTTATGGTTTGCTGACATTTGCCCGGTTCCTTGGGTCATTTGCGGATCTTGGCTGGGCCTGGAATGTATCACCATCGGGAAATTTCTACACTGCTGAATTTACAGAGTCATTCATCATCTTTCTCTATGGTGTAACCAACACGTGGATGGAAAGGTTTAGTGCCAATCCAGGAGATCCGTTCACAACCAAACAAATCCAGCATATTAGTATCGCCGTAAGAGCAATGCAGTTCTTGAGAAAGTTTGCTTTAATATCAATATTTTTCACCAGGTTATGTTTTGCTTTGCTGGACTTGTTGGAATGGGGATTGAATCAAAGAGGATCCGTAACTGGCTCGCCTTTTCCCCTTTTTCTTTGTGTACGCATGCCGAAAACATGCCACAAGAGCCAGTGGTCGAGCCGTTAAGCTATAGGGGAAGTTTCAATCCTTTCCCGGCCTTGGTGATAGGAGTGACAGGTGCAGCCATGGCTGCTCATGCGCAAACCTACCTCTTTCAGGAAGGTCAATCTAGTAATTAAATTAAATTAAGACTTACTTTGTCAATCTCAACAGGTTGAAGTCCATGCTTTATGGGGAAATTTACTTGTTGCCTTTTCAGTTTTGCGATGTCTAACGTATTTCTTCCTGTGGCTTGGCCCTCCTCAATCAATCCTCCCCTCGCGGCCACCAACTGAGGCATTGGGCAGTTTCTTCCTAGCATGTGGTGGTCTTGTGTTCATGTTCTCCACTGAAGAAGTCACGATTGCCGCCATGCGCAGAGGACGGGATGGTAAGCCATATTTTCCTCTTTATGTCGCATCTCTGAACCGTATTCGGATATTTAGATGTTATGATGTTCCTCAACGTTGCCGTTGCATTGACCTGTTTTGCATTTTGCTGGACGCTCTTTGTGGTCGGATTCAAGGGATACGTGAAATCTCGAACCCAAATTGCTGTGACGTATCGGAATGCGGCATAATGCCAACTACCATTTCCGCCACGATTGATTTACTCTCCGGCCCCAATTTCTAAGTACTGACCAACGAAATGAATGATCTTTTTTTTTGCATATTTCTTCTTTCATAATTTAGAAATAACATCTTTGTATCCCATCCCTTGTGCCTCTATGTTTTAAAAGTTGAATAGAATCTATCTGAGCAACGGATGGTTACGAACTTGGGATCAATCCTTCCTGCTTCCCGCTATAAAGATGACAGCAGCATCACATAGTCTCCTAGAGTGCCCATCCAGATCCAAAAGCCAGCCCAACCACACCCCACGAAACCTTTCCAGCAACTTGGGCGGTTGTTGAAGTCCGTGCGATAGAGCACACGTGCAAGCTGGATTGTGGCAAGACCCACTCCCAGATAGAAAGCTTCACCCTGGGAGTTCAGATACCCCGCATATGATACTAGCGACAACGTTGAAGCTGTGAGTCCGGTAAGGATGGGCCGGGATTTTTCTGCAAACAATAGCGCCGTTGAACGGATGCCAACTTGAATGTCATCCACCTTATCCTTCAGGAAAACAAAGAATGTTCAGTTCTAATTCATCAACGTTGTGTACGAAGCAGAACAAAAAACACCGACTTGGTGGGCGTATATGCTATCGTAAACGAGGGTCCAACATATGCCCCCTGCGTAGAGAGGAAGGCAGACGTTCCACTCGACTGCGCCAGCCACTGCGGACCACCCTAGCAGTGCACCCCAATTAAATGCAAGGCCTTGAGAAGGAAGGTAAATTCTCTGAGGTGCAACCCACCAAACGGACTGACCAAGAACCGCTTGTGGCCAATTTGTTATCCGCTTCATCAGGGGGTAGATTGTCACCACCGATAACGAAGATGCTCCAAGCAAAATGCTGCGGAATAACCTGAATAAAAATCTAGATTTGCCATGGGAAACTTTACCTGTACCAGTTCAACTGCAGGAGAACGACTAAACTTGCCGTCAATTGTGCGCCTAAGAAAATCAAGGCCTGCTTTTGAGTAATATCGCCATTTGCAAGTGGCCGTTCCCTTGTGCGCTCTAATATCATGTCGGTTTAGAAGTCAAACAAGTAACTAGAGACGCACCAACAGACTTGTCAAGATTTTTGTCCCACATATCGTTGATTGTACAACCAGCTCCACGCATAAAGAGAGCACCTAACCCGAAGACACTAATATATGTTAGAGGAGTCGTGTAAGGCAACTGCAACGTGTAAGATCCCATCATTATTGACCATGCTGGTGGAGGTACAATATTTAAGTAAAGAGTGCGCATTTCTCAATGTAAGGTGTACCGACCGCAGGGATAGAAGAGAAGGAGGGTCCCTATTGGCTTGTCGACACGTGCCAAATAGAGATATGGTCGAGCTTTTGCAGGAAGATGTTCCACCCATGAGTTTGGAACTTGGATTGTAGCCACTGCGGGGGTATCTTGCTTTGACTGATTATTAGAAATAGACCGTATTAGTATCTGTGTTTTCCATTGTTGCGTTCTAGTCAATCTGGCACTTATTGGAGAGGGCCGGAGACATGGTCCGCATCGATGTAGGAAGGAGCGAACAAACATGGTGGCGCGACGGCGGCGACGCACCAGTCGTTGAGTATTTGGTCACGTGCAGCGCGCATACATACAATTCCAATGCGTATATACTAAGGGGGATACAGTTGGTACCACTGATATACTTATCACAAGAAGTCATAATACAGTACTTCGGAAGAGTTTGAAGTACCGTTGCAACCACTACGACCAGTCTTTCGCGAGCTTGAAATACCATTCCCAATCTCAAATACAATGAGTCAACTGAACTTTTTGCACAACATGAAAGGGCTTACCTGCGTACATCTCACCGTCATCGTCAACGACGCGACTTCGGACGTGATATGTCCCAGAACGAGCGATTATTCCTGATGGCGATTCTTCTGGCTCAAAGTTCTTGATATATGGCTCGTCATTGGGCGATGGGCCATACGATCCCAGCATTTGTTCCATTTTGTCCACTGGATAACCTCAGCGCAAAGAAATGATGAACACGATCGATGTTACCTTTGACGCCCGCTCGCTTCACCAGCTGGATGTATCGAACACCCTGTGTCGCATGATTAGTACAAGAGGCGTAGAAAACAACATCACTTACAGAGATAATAGAGTGATTAACCTTGAAAGTGATGCGGACGCTTGAGGAAGTATTCAGCTGAATATTGTGAATCTGGCAAGAATGAATTCGCACTTGTACTCTACCCCTTCCTTGATGATGATGGGATTCTTCTTTGTGTCGGCAAGTCTGGCCGTGTCTTTCAGATCAAAGACAATCTGCTTCCCTGAGGGCAGAGTTGGGGAGGCCAGCTCAAGCGTAAGAACGGTCACCTATTATCAATTCAGAATTGAATGTGGATTGGTCGCGAGGTCAAAGCTGAATATATACTTTGGGCCCAGAGGCTTCACCCCCTGATGCACCTGGAACGATGCCCAATGAAGCCTTCCACCGAGCCAAACTTTCATCTTCAGCATCCAGCTTAGCGTATTCGTCGGCGGACTTAGCAGCGCCGGGCTTATAGCCTTGGATAAAGAATCAGGCACAATTCCAGTATGAAAGTTAGGGGACGGCACCTGGGGTGTTGGTAGGTTTGAGATCATCCTGGTCGTCATTCTACGAAACGAATGGGTAGTGAGACGCGTAATTATGAACAAGGTTTTCGGTACTTACGGCAGACATGTTGAAATTGGACTGGTAGTGGTCGCTAGATGAACGCTTCAGCGAAGGTTATACATGCCTTTCATCGCACTAAGATCGATTTCGCACGGGGCAAATCGCGTTTTGCCGAGCCAACAATGCTCAGCTCATATATTTGACATATAAAGATCAGAATATAATCATTCAAAGCATGGAAACCTAACTACGGCGGTATCAAATCAATGAACGCAACGTCAAAGGTATATTATCCTTAGAAAATTCCACCTTCTATTTTGCCGATTTGCTGCTATTTCCGCAATAATAGTGCAGCTTGAGAAAGATAAGACAAATCCTACAACAGATGAAATATCGGGTCAATGGGAAGCCAAGATGCTCGTCAGCAGGTTGAACTTGAAGAAGGCTCTGGGTGCATCGCTTCTGCAAAGAGGTGAGGGAGATAAGCCGGACCATCGTTCCAGAGTCTGAGTCAAAGTAAAAATGACGCGCACCTCCTTTGAACCAGCACTTTCCTTTGCTGAGGTGAAAGCATTTTGGACCATTTGGGCATACATGCCCCCAACAACACTGATCGCCGTATGGGCATTGAACTCCTGGAAATCCGCGACAATTTATATCACAATGGGCCTTTTCTAAATATTTCGAAAAGGCAAACCATTTTTTAGCCAATTGCAAGGCGCTTTTTTGGCGTTATTAGCAAGGGATATCAGTTGTTCAGGGGTGAGGGTGTATTCATGCGAATATTTGCAGATACCCGCCTGATTTAATCGATGAGTGGTCAGTGTTTGGGAATCTTGTGAAGCCATCGTAAATCTCACCCCTTTGGAACATGTCATTAAATAGAATTCATTGCAAGGAGGAGGGTTCTCTGAAGAGGACATCGTTCAGTGAAAATAAAGCAAATCAAACGGAACAAACGTTTGTGGAGTGGCTGGACGTTTGAACTGATGAACATAGAATCGAGAGCATTATATTAAACGATGACTTACCAAAGACAGGTCAATGGGACGCCCATGAGTTCGGGCTGGAGACTGTGGGCTTATTAGTCCGCCATTTGATGTCACGGAACTGTAAGGTCCGGCGGTAGAAAGTGGGGCAAGCTTCTTTGGCGTTCGCGCAAGCTTTTCCGACAAAAAGAGACCCTCAACAGAAAGACGCGGCAAGTGATATGGAGATATTTTTGATTGTTCCCCGTTTGCCTCCAAGTTTTGAGCAGCGTCAAGGATGACAATTTTTCCAAGCATATGGTCCTTTTCGAGGGCGCTTAAAGTTGACATATACGTCATTGGATCGTACCCTGTAAAATCAAGTAGTACGGTGTCAACTGGGAATTTTGTTAGCCTCACCTCCAAAGAACAACCGCAATGTCTGGGGGAAAGCGGTGAAAACTTGGATATATTCTGTCCCAGGTGTTCAGCGAAGCCTGAAATATCTGCCATATGTTTACCCTTTATTTTTGCCTCTAAGGCGTCTTTACTGAGGCCGACGTCGACGGTGGAAAATCTTGGAGAGGCTTGAGTAAATCCCTGTCAGTGGTGGGGGTTAGACTGAGGTCTTTAGTAGGGATAAGATGTTCTCACCGCTAAAAATGCTTGAAATTGTTCTTGGGTGCAAATATTGTGCATAGAAAGGTCTTCAGATAGCTCGCTTTTATTAAAATAGACTGTAATCCAGAATGATAGTCTGCCATAGACATGTACTTCCTCGCTTGATAGTTGCCCAGCGATAGCCTGTGTGAGTTGCTGTGCTGCCGTCCTGCCTCCCTGGTAACCTTGACTGAGAAACTCGCGATTAAAAACGAGTTCATCCCCATTTATAATACACAAAATAAGTGCGTTTGGGTTCTACAGCGGTATTCGATTTGAATTTGCGCAGGCAAGGTGTTTAGAAACGACGCACCGCTTTGAAGCCATCCATATTAGATATCTGGCGATTAAGCGCCGCAATTTGCACATTATGTGACTTCATTTCCCGTTCGGATGCCTCAAGGGCCACTGAATGGGCCTGCTTCCAGACCAGTAGCTCAAGCTCCAATTCAGCGACACGGCTTTCAAGGTCAGCGTTATGCCTGACTGTGGCAGAAGAGAGATCTATGAAGATAGTCCCATTTATATTGGTTCCCGAAAAATGGGAGAAACGTACTGATAAGGCGGGTCAACGTCTCGTCCCTGTTTTTAGAGCGAAGCAATACATGTGAGGAACGGTAACGATCCTTAGCACCGCGACTTTACCAAAGCTGTTGGTTTGGCTCGCCCACAGGTTGGGTCGCCATTAGAGGCAAGGTAAAGATAGTATGATGGGGTATTCAAGTGTGGAAGACGGGGATGAAAGGATTGGATGACAAGAGGCCTTTAAACCATGTTCGTCTTCCAAGCAAGATGAACACTGAAACTGTCTTCTCCGGGGTCTATGCCAGACAGGGAAGGGGTCCATTCAAAAATGGAAGTCCAAGGGCCATAGGATGGCGATAAAAATATTTATCCTTCTCTCACGAATTCTTCCAATGCCTAGCAGGTGTCGTCTTACGGCATCGAGAACTGAATGACAGCTTGACAGGTCTGCCTAGCTATCGAATTTCCAGTCCAGAGAGTATTTGGAAAAGACAGATCTGAAAAGAGCGCCTTGTTTCTCACACAAGTGTGGTAAATTCAGAATCGACTACATTCTCGACTTGTGTTACGGGTGGTGGCCGAAACTCCACGACCGTAATGCCACCGATCACCTTCGCTACAGATATAAATATTTGGAACCCCCAGATCAAAGCCTATTCCATCATAAACATCACAGCGCTGTGACTCATGCCTTATCGGCGGATTGTGCTTTAGGTTCCTTGTGCATATCAGCTGAAAATTCGAGACGTAAAGCAGACGCCAAATCAGCTGTCTTTCGAGTCCATAACTGGAACGGACTAACCTCCTACAAATTTGCAGCGATTTTGTTTGAAATAGACGCATTTCGTTGTGGAAGGGCAGTGGTGACCGTAACAACAATCATCGCCCCAATTGCATATCTCTCCTGGAATAAAATATCACCAAGTCATGCTCGTTCAGGAGAATGGTCTCCATACCTTTGTTCTTCGAGGGGCAAGGGGACTTCTTAGCGTTGACACGAATCTCGCTGAAATGTTCCGCTTCCAAGATGTAGTCATGAGCGTACTTGCATTCAGGTCCATGCTCACACGTCGACAAATAGAAAAGGGTACATGGAGGAGGCTTGTCTAAAGTTGGGTGAGCATTTTGGAAAAAGGATATCCAGAATGCTACACACGCTTTGAGAGGGCCTGTCAAGAGAATAAATTCAGTTATGAAAGAAAGAATTTCCAAGTTACGGCACCCACAAGGTTTGGAACCACTCGCCGGCTCTTGAAATTCGTGGGAGAGGCACGATAGTTTAAATCATCGCTTCCATCACTGGACGAAGTGCTTCCGCTGGAATCCAACTCTGGCGTGATCACTCGCCTCGGAACGCCTGCCTGGACTGCGGATGAGTAGCTTGGTGGCGACTTTGGTTTCGGTGCAAGGACTTCCGGTTCAGCTGATGCAAAAGGCAAAACATCAAAGCCTTCATGAATGAAAACGGGGGGTGTTCCGGCGGGAACAATCGTTTGTTCGACAAGCGCTGGAGATAAGTGAATAGGAAACGTGGGCGGTGGAAGAGACATAGGTTGAGGGGGTTTGAATTGGGTAAAAGGAGGAACTACAAGCTTCTCTGGCATGAAGAGTTCGGGAATATTGAATGAAGGGAGGTCCAGGTCCTTGATC
>Ga0307517_10015434_pt1 | contig 10152 bp, 11 predicted proteins | sample 23_EM_MG_FD_194515 | JGI IMG/M metagenome (GOLD analysis project Ga0307517, IMG submission 194515) | Populus trichocarpa ectomycorrhiza microbial communities from riparian zone in the Pacific Northwest, United States - 23_EM | ecosystem: Host-associated > Plants > Roots > Unclassified | place...
TCCATCTTTTATACTTATTTAATGTTAGGATGGGGGTGATGTTGACTAGCAACATTCCACTGTACTTATTTGCAAAAAGTTCCACCTACATTGAGGATTCGGGTACGGGGAATCGAACCCCGAGCTGCCGCGGCACTCTGAAATGAGAGGCGGCAATGTTAGCCGTTACACCATACCCGATATATCATGCCATCTGAGAATTACAGTTATGTAGTAAGTACAACGGTATATACATCTGCTTTTTGTAATTGAGTATCTATTCCGCCTTTTTCCACCCTGCTAGTAGCTACGAAATACCACCAAATATTGAATTCGTAAACGACCTGTCCTATACAAAATACGCCGTCAATCCATCATACACGACAAAAATAATGCCACTGCTTGGGACCGCCCTCGCCACCGTCATCCCACACCCAGCATACAACCCACGCACACCATGGCGCGCCCACATCTTTCGGAACGTGCCCACAAAGGAGCTCCCACCGGCATTTCTCCCCACACCGCGCGGCCTCAGCTCCTCCTCAGTCTGTATCGCACTCTTCACCGTATCCGCAGGGTAAAACATCAACGCACCGACCGCGCCTGCTATAGCACCTGATGCTGCCGACTCCCATGCCAGCAGCTCGGTGTTCGCGGTGTTCGTCGCACCGCTGGAGTATGATGGATCTCGCCGTACCCGCCGCTCGACCAATTTCCGAGCGACGTATTCTTTGACGACGAACCATGCTGCGGTGCCGCCTGTTTCGCGCACGAGGGTGCCGGTGTGCCCCAGCCACAGCCCTCGCACGCCGTACGAGACGACTATGGACCGGATGAGAGCGATGGGCCCTGGTGGGCGGAGGGCGGTAGCAGCAGTGCCTTCAATGACGGCACTAGATTTGTACGCGAGGTCGTGCATGGATAGTCGTCCAGTTGTAATTGGCGTCGGAGTGGGGGTGTTAAGTTTAGATAAATGGGACACATGTGAAGAGGTATGGGTATGTGTATGTGCTTGCCGTGTTGAAGAGGGTGCATATGAAGACGAAGGAGACGATGAAGAAGGAAGAATGGGGACAGCACGGCGTGGTATTCGCCCAGGCGCGGCTGGTGCTGGTTTTACAGGATGGAAATTCATCATTTGCACCTGCATCTTGCATTTAACCAGCTCTATTGGTGTCCTGGAGTCAAAAAGAAATATCAGTCAACCAAAACCAGCCCGAAAAAAGGAAGGGAAAAAGAGACGAACAAAACGAAACTTGTCAAGAACCCCGCTCCACCTGCAGCCAACCCAAGCTGCGGTATCGTAAGACGTTCCGTCGTTGAAGACGAAGTGAATGTCCGAATGACATTCTGGAACGCCGAATATGCAAGAAAAAGGGACGCCGTCTCTGCCATCGAACCAACGATTGGCGCTGGCAATCCCTAGTAGAATAATTCTTCAAACTGGACCAGCAACTAATGAGAGCAGAAGACGAACCCGATACAGCCCTTGCACACCCTCCTGCTTCCACGTCTGCATCAAACAATCCATAGGCCCATTGAACCGCACCACGCTCGAAGATGAGGGCGTCAACAGCTGCGCCTGCAACCGGACCTTGGCTAAATCGAACGGGTATTCGAATATCTCCGCAACCATCCCTGCTAACTGCGAATATGCCACGGTTAACTTTTGTATATCCCAGAACGCAGAAAGAACACAAACGCACACTGCCAAATATTATATCCTTCGCAGCTCCTCTCGCCGTAATAATTGAGTCGTCCCCCCCTACATGGTCTATCGAGGTCGACGCAGTGATCTCGCCAGCTGGTAGCGTCGCCATTCTAAAGTTCCGAGCTCTAAGCTCCCGTTCGTTGGAAACTCTCTAATAAGTCTATGTGTGGTCCGGAATTATGAAGACGTAGAGTTATGAGGGAAAATATTCATGTGTCGCGGAAAGCCATAGAAAGTGCAGGCTCCGTTACAAGTGAACGTTGCCGGGACACTTGCGTAGGCCGACAGAAATTTTGATCACGTCAGGTCAACAGCTCCCAAAATGGCAATTGGTGTCCACCCTACGCCTAGGGCACTAGAAATTCATTGAAAAATACAACGAAACGCGAATAGTATGTACATCACCCTCCCAGAGGGCTTTCTTGTCTTCTCGCTCTATTCTCGGCCAATTTATCTAGGGTTTGATGGCAATCTTGAGCGCAGTCCGGCTATTCATCTTATCCAAAGCAGCTTGATAATCGTCGAGTTTGAAAACATCGGTCACCATGTCCTTGACATTGATCTTTCCACCGTCGAGGTAAGCCACGGCACGTGGGAAACAGAAGGTCTGCGAGAAAGAGCCAATGATCTGAATATGGGGATGATAAATGCGACCCAACCCAGTTCGGAGAAGAGTAAAAGTACCTTGATTTCGTCTCCGAAAATCTGTAATGTATATCCATGAGTATTGTAATCATATTTAGAGAAACGAAACGTACCTTGGATGGCGGCCAATGGACTAAGGCCTTATCTTCATACACACCGTAAATCATCAAAGTTCCTCCACGTCGCACATAGTTGATGCTTTCATTAGCCAGCTTCTCGACTCCGGTGGCCTCAACGACCACATCGAATCCGTAAGGATTGTCGTCCTTAAGCTTTTGCCACTGCGCCTCAGGGGCCTTCCTGTCCAATTCGATATACTCATCGGCGGCGTTGAGCTTTTTCGCGATGTCCATCTTGATGCCCTTGTTAGCTGCGATAACGACGCGGGAAGCTCCGTTGAGCTTGAGCAACTGCGCGAGAATCAACCCCGTTGGTCCAGCCCCGAGGAGGAGAACCTCGATCCCAACTGGTGGGTTTAGCTTGTCGAGACCATGGATCGCGCAAGCAGCGGGTTCGAGAAGGGTCGACTCTTCGTCGGTGAGATTGTGAATCTTGTACAACTTCTTCTGTTGGCTGGGAACCTCGAGTTAAACAAACCAAACCATCGAAGCATGAGGATCCGGAAGGCACTTACTATTTGATAAACTCCGCAAATCCTCCATCCTGGGTAACTCCGCAAGCATGGAAATCCTCGCAAAGAAGAGATTGTCCGCGACGGCAGTAGAAACAAGTGTCACACTGTCGAAATGTGTTGATGGCGTCATCAATCGGGAGATCAGGGATGAGATGAAGCAGGTCAGTTCCTGTGTGGCGGTGCAACAGAAGGGACTGACCGTGATCCCAACATCTGCGACGCAGCGATCGCCAATGGAGAAACCCTTGACGCTCTTGCCCATCTCGACAACAGTGCCAATCGCTTCGTGCCCAGGAATCAGCTACAGGTTGGTGTCAGTACCTGGGTTCTCCGGTTTGAATGAAGCGACTTGCGGGAAACTTTGAGATAAATTCTCCCTGTGCGAACCGGGCATGAGTAGTGCTATGAGATAAAGAAGAGACGAAATACATACCTGATCAATGTGTCCGTCTGTTCCACAGATACCTATACATTAAATTCAGGACGCTGATCGGATACGAAAGGACTCTCGTTACTCACCGCAACAGCTGACTAGAGGAGACGTCAGTGAGGTCGTCCGCGACGAATGAAAAGCGCATATATTCACCTTTCAACAAGACTTCATCATCGTTGATCTGTGGTATTGGCACCTGCTTGATCACAAAATCCCTGGGCTGCACACTCGTCAATAAAACACGTCGACAACGGACATTAACGCGCATATACACACCGCATTGTACCAGAGCGCTTTCATCATTCCTTTTGGCATGGCGGCGGGCAGTGGGAGGGGTTAAGAGATATAATAGAGGTTCAAAATACGTGGTCAATGGAAGTAAGGGGAGAAACACCGAATGCCAGGATTACGACGCTTAAATACTCGTTAGGCGCTCCACTTCACGTGCCCCGAAGGGGAAACGGCGCGCCTCGGGATTATCCAACGGCTACATGGTAACCAATGGGCCTTTGCACGGCGCATATGGAGTTAGAATTCTAGAAACGGTCTTGCACTTGAGCTATACTCCCCGCGCTCCTCTCTCACCATATGACATCACCCCAGGTTCTTGCCATATACCATATGCATCTCACATAAACCATTTATTCTAGGATGTCATCCAATGAGGAAAGCGGAGACACACCACAGATATTTCCGATAATCAAAAGCCCTTGATAATTTGATTGTCCCGCTCCACAAAGCGACGTTCGTGGCCAAGCGACCTGGAGTGTTATGAATGACGTCGTTCCAACCAAATGCGGATCAAGTCGAATATAACTGCTTTCCAAATCAAATTTGACCCCTCATCTCGAGTGCTGGGATGGCACAAGATGCGAGCGAGAACAGCGACGCGGAGACGAACCTGTACATTAGTAGTCGTTGCCTACTAATTATTACCTATTTGTCTAGTAAAAGATTGACAGGACGGCGATTACAATCACCTGCGAACTAGAACATACATAAATATTACAAGCACCGAGAATTGACTAAACATAACACCCAAGTTGCACCCAAGAAATTTGGAGAAATTAACTAAATCACATAAGGCCAGAGCCTCACTACCATATTTAGCGCTGGATCCAGGAATTGCCAGGAACCATCGTTCATTCCTCAAGACACCTTTTGGCTCGCACGCTAGTCCGAAATTTCAATCACTTCCTCATCTTGAATTAACGCAAGTCCTTTCTTCGCCGGCGAAACGCTGCTCTTGGACTTCTTGGTGTTGACCGACGTCATGGGAACATAATCGTCCTCGGATCCAGTAAGCTCGAGGACATCATCCTGCGCCTTTGCTTTTTGATGAAGCACGGGAGAGGAAGAATGTTTGGGGGTATACGGCATCTTTCCCTTCATAGGAGACGAGAGGGATGTACGCTGGGCCTTTTGCTTCACAGGGGATGAGGTCGGTGTGGGCGTACGGGGCGGTGGTTCATCATCATCGTCATCTATCCAGAAGAGCCTTTGCTGTTTGGACCTAGGTGTCGACGGCCCGGGTTCACTCTCTCGTCGTCGTTTAACTGGGGATGAAGTCGGGGATTTCGTTACAAAACTATCCAAGGCATCGATTGCAGAACCAGAAGTTCGTGCATGCCTCAGGGTTGATGGGCCAGCTATGTTGTCCTGTTCAGGAGTTGAGAGTCCGGGCTTAGTATGAAGTCGGACAAGGTTCCCATGCTTCCGAGGGGTAGCTGGGATGGTTTCTTCCATCTGGATGGCTGGGGTGGCTGTTGTCACAGACATTGTAATGGGAAGAGGCTTGGTCTTGCGAGTAGCGGAAGGAGGTTCGGGCCCTCTTCTTTTTGGCAACCCACCCTTCGCTTTTGGAATTTTCGTCACCGAGCTCCCGCCCTAAACAAAAGTGTAAGATTTGACATGCAAGAGGAAGGAAGGGTGTTCAATAAATCACTCACGGGAAAGCGACCTCTACGCATTTCCCTACTATTTAAGGAGTATATCAACCATCATATCAACTCTCTATAACTGAGGGACTCACGCTTTTGCTGCAGCACTCAGGCCTGTGGGACCGCCGTACTTCTCCCAGGCTCGTCGTTCGACTTGTCTGTAAAGAAAATTCTTCGACATATATAATCCTCTTTGCTCATAAAGGTAAACAAGATCTTCCAGATCCTTGTCCGTCAGCTAATCCTATTAGCTTAGACTGGTACCATTGAATTGTGTTGGGTTGGACCCACCAGGAATTTCTCCTTCGCTTGTTTCTTCATAATTAACCTCTAATCAATAAAGGTGAGACTATGTACTACCACACATGGCATGAATTTAAAACACAAGAAAACGAACCCTTGGTCGATTTTTCGAGGGGCTCAGAGGCCACAGAGCCTCATCCCACACTGATTCCGGATATTCCTTCGTTTTGATGGGCGGGAATCCCTCCTCCGGCTGCAGATACTCCTCATCCCACCGGAGGTCCGAGTAGCCGAGTAGCTCAAACTCCTCCTTTGAGTCCTCCCTGAAGCGAAAGGCCATAGTGAGCAAGGAACAAGCGGGTGGTAACTGGTAAGGAGTGTGTGAAGATCTGCGGCCGTTGTGCGCACACTTGTTCTTGTCCCCAAAAAAGGAATTGCGATCAAATGATCCCGGTGCAATTGCACTTGAGCGCTTGAGCACTTATCTCCGGATCAAACCGATCTCTGAGAGCTACTTCAACAGACCTTACCACTCGAATAATCAGATCCTTCGTCTGTGCATAAGAAACCCAACATCACGCAATACTGGAAAAAAAAAAAAGAAGCCATGACAGCAACATGACAGTTTGCATTTGTAAAGATACCGACGAACTCGTGACTCGAAAAATACACCTTTAATCAAACATTTAATGCAACAACAAGATACACTTGAGTACGCACTGCTGAAATAATAGCAGTGTGTTGTCTAGTCAGAAATCTCAATTAATTTTCTCGTTATTGGGAACCGATGCACACTCTTTCTGCATCTCCCTACCAGTAATAAGCGCCCACAAATATGTTTATACAGCTGCTCATCACATTTGACCAAAAAGTATATAAAGGCATGCAAGTCGTATTTAAATTTGCGTAGGCTTGTATTTTATATTGACAAGAAACTTGGTTTATCACACCCAAAAAACACTTAATCTGAATTTTCATTATTATCGTCGTAGGCCTACTCTTGGATTTTTTGTGAACCATAAACTTTGTATGGAAACAACCTTCCTCCTCCGAGCACGTAAGTTCTCGCGCCTTGGTTTGTTGACTTAGCGCGGGGGTATGCGACCTTTTTCTCTTCGAAGGAGATGCAAGATAGGTTACCACTTTCCGCTTCACAGGAGTGGGTGGAGGGGGTTCATCGTCGCTATCGCTTTCGTAATCGTTGTCGTCGTCTGCACTTTCCTTATAGTAAAGTGTTCGTATGGACCTAGCTGGGGCCAACAGCTCAGGTTCATTCTCACGCCGTCGCTTTGGTGGAGATGAAGTGGGTTGCCCACCAGGAGGTGCAGGCGTTGATTTAGTTGCCTTAAAAGGAGACGAAAGATCCACTTTAGTATATGACATGTTTCGCTTCACTGGAAACGAACGCGGCGTGGGATTGAGTCGTCGCTGTCACTTTCTCAGTTGTTGCCGTCGACCGCGCTCTCCTTGTGGTAATTTTTTCGCTGTATAGACCTAGCAGGAGTCAACGGCCCAGGTTCATCTTCGCGCCGTCGCTTTACTGGAGATGAAGTCGGTTGTCCACCGGGAGGTGCAGGCGTTGACTTTCTCCCTTTCAAAGGAGACCAAACACACGCTTTAGCAGGTGCCACGTTTCGCTTCACTGGAGATGAACGCAGCTTTGGAAGGGACAGAGCGGATTCGCCGTCGTCATTATCGCTCTCGTCGTCATCGTGGTCGTCCTTGTCACTCTCGTCGTCGTTGTCCTCCATAGTTCGTTGTGTCGACTTAACAGGGGTCGGCAGCCCAGGTTCGCTTTCACGTCGTCGTTTATCAGGAGACGAGGACGATGACCTGATGACCTTTTGGAGCTGGGAATGCAGGCTGTGAGTCCTAAACGCTTCAAAGAGTCGATAGGACTGATTTGGAGCCGCAGAACGTTGACCGTCACAAGAAACGGGAGAAGGTACACGGCCTCTTTCGCCTCTTCTAATTGCGTTGACCTAAAGATATTATCAGGCTCAAAAAATCAACCCTGGTCAAAGCACTCACCGGATAAAGATCTAATCCACAACGCTAGAACCATAAGTGCTAAACAGCAGATGAATGTTTGACAGTCGAATAGGCCATAAACAACTTACCGGTGGGGCGCAGCTCCTAGTCCTGCAGCTCCCAATCCCGTTGGACCTCCGTACTTCCCCCAAGGCCGCCGTTTAACTTGTATGTAAAGATACTGCTTCGCATCGAAAGGCCCGACTGTTGTTGGGATATAACCCAGGTTCTTTATGTCCCAATTTTTCAGCTATTTGAAGGCAATAAAGTGGGATTGGAAGGTTAGACGGTGTTCACGACACATGAGGCTGGACAACAAGGATAAGAGCATAAGCACACGAAAGAAATAAGAGTCCTTCTCGATTTCAGTAAATCAGTGCGAACAGAATTAATAGAAGAGAACGTAACGCTACACCCAATAAATTAGCAAGGTCACCTAGTCAGAAATTTCAATCACATCATCGCATAGCAGCGTAGGTCGCTTCCTTGGTGAAACACCCTTGGACTTCTTGGGGGTGATCAACTTCATGGCAACGTAATCCTCCTCCTCAGAGCCAGTAAGTTCGACAACATCACCCTGTTCCTTTGATTGTCGACGAGGCGCAGGAGAAGAAAGCTGTTTGGGAGTATGGGGTATTTTTCCCTTCGAAGGAGAGGAGAGCGGTGTATGGGGATGTGGGGCCATTGGCCTCACAGGAGAAGAAAGTGGGGTAGGAGAACGAGGTGGCGGTTCGTCGTCGTCGTCATCGTCAGCTATCTTGTATAACCTTCGTCGTTTGAGCCCAGTAAGTATCGATGGCCCCGGTTCACTCTCTCGTCGTCGTTTAGTTGGTGATAAAGTTGGAGATCTTGCTACAAAACTATCCAAGGCAGCGATCGCAGAAGGTGAAGATCGATGGTCAGCGTGATTCTGAGAACTGACGCTCCGAGTGGGAGTTATAAGAGATGGTGATAGTCCGGATAGACTCTGCCTCGCGGAAATTCGCGCATGCGTCGGAGTCGACGGACCAGCTATGTTGTCCTGTGCAGGATATGCAGGCGTTGAGGGTCTGGGCTGGGTATGAAGTCTAACGAGGTTTCCACGCTTCCGAGGGGTCGATGGGATTGTTTCTCCCGTCTGGACAGCCGGAGAGGCCGCTGAAGCCACAGACGGAGTGGTAGGAAGAGTCTGAGGTTTTCTTTTGCGAGGAACGGAAGGAGGCGCATGCGCTCCTTTTCTTGTCAGCCCACCCTTTACTATTCCATTTTTCGTCGCCAGACAAACAAAGCCCCCGCCCTAATAAAAGTCTAAGCCTCAAAACAGAAAGAAAGAAAATTTCAATAAATCACTCACAGGACTATAATCTATACCGGTTTTCCTAACCCACAATTTGAAGAGTAAACAGTTGGATCAACTCTCGACGACTGATGAACTCACTCTTTTGCTGCAGCTCTCCATCCAGTCGGACCGCCGTACTTCTCCCAGGCACGTCGTTCGACTTGTCTGTAAAGAAACTTCTTCGACATATGCACTCCGGCCCTGACATAGATATAAACAAGATCTTCCAGGTCCTTATCCGTCAACTAATCATTGTTTAGACTGGTACTGTTGGACTGGGTTGGTTTGGACCCACCAGGAATTTCTTCTTTGCGTCTCCCTTCATAATCAAACTCTGATCAAGGTGAGTCTATACATGACACGCATGTAAAAAAAAGCAAACAAACTTTTGGTTGGTTCTTCCAGGGGCTCGGAGGCCACAGAGCCTTATCCCACACTGACTCAGGATAATGCTTCGTTTTGATGGGCGGGAATCCTTCTGGCGGCTGCACAGACTCCGCATCACACTGGAGATTCGAGTAGCCGAGTTTCTCGAACTCCTCCTTTGAGTCCTTCCTGAAGCGAAAGGCCATGGTGAGCAAGGAAAAAGTGAGTGGTAAGCGAGTGTTTGATGAAGTGCGACCGTTCTGCGCAAGCTTGCTCAAGCCAAAAAGGAATTGCAATCAAGATGGTTGATGGTTACGGGTGCAATAAGCACTTTCTGATGTTGAGCGCCTTGAGCACTATTTTAATAGACCTTGCCACTTGAATACTGTCTAGTCTCTAAAAGCCTAACATAACATGATACTGACAGGGTTTTTTTTTCTGTAAGATTTAGTTTTCTTTTCATTTGCACTTGTGAAAAAAACCACTCGAAAATACAACGACTCGGACTCGGACTTGGAGGACACGCTTTATTGGCGCAACAAAATATGTACAGCTGGAGTGATAGCTGTGTGTTGCCTAGTCAGAAATCTCAATTACCTCATCATTGAGAACCAAGGCAGACTTTTTCTTCGTCTTCCAGATCCTCTTCCTGGGAGCGACCGGGGGGTACCTCAGAGAACCGAAATCGTCGTCGTCGGTGTCAATTTCAATGGCCTCAGGGAATGTCGTCGCACTTTGACACAGTGTAGGGCAAAAACCGGGCGCGGAAGTACGCAGTGGCGATTCGTCGTCCGAGTCCGATATCCTGAACACCATCTCTCGTTTTAACTTAACAGGCCCAGGCCCACCTTC
>Ga0307517_10015435_pt1 | contig 10151 bp, 8 predicted proteins | sample 23_EM_MG_FD_194515 | JGI IMG/M metagenome (GOLD analysis project Ga0307517, IMG submission 194515) | Populus trichocarpa ectomycorrhiza microbial communities from riparian zone in the Pacific Northwest, United States - 23_EM | ecosystem: Host-associated > Plants > Roots > Unclassified | place...
ATGAGATGAACGAAGCTCACTCTAGTCATTAGGGGAAAAAAATAGTCATTATGAGGGAAACTAGTCATTAGCCTAATAACTTAATAACTAATAATACTATAGTAGTATTACCTCGAATCTCCCCAACCACCCATTGTTCTAAACGCAATTCGTAACCAAACCTCTCAAAAATTTGTATTGGAGCTCTCTAATATACAAAGAAGATCTCCACGAAATTCATGGAAAACGGGATCAGAATTTGTCTTACAAGGCGAGATTCAAAATCGCTGGTCGGAGTTTTTTGAAACTCCTTGATCTTGATAGTATGTAGTCGGTCAGTCGTTGGACAATCACGCCATCAGTGATGACGGCACCGAGGATCGCGATCCACGGACCCGCGGTGGCTACGAGAAATGTGGGACAGACACTGGCATTTCGAAGGGGTTCATACTAAGGAATAAAGGAATAAACGGCCAGAACGCAATACAATGGATTTGGCATACCCTGGACTGAGCCCAACAGCGGCCTACAGACAAGCCAGCTTGGGTCGACGGGTCTGAACCACCCTCGCCGAATTCGTTTTTATCTTCTTTTAGGCAAGTGAGGAAGAGTAACGTATTTTTCGCTGCTTCCACGATACCGTCTGGATTCGTTTTGTCCTCGTTCAAAATCATTTGTATGTTGACGTCAAGGATGGTGCAAAGAAGCGGTGTCAACACTTTTCGGCGCGTCGCTTCAGATTCATAAATCGCCGATGCGGCTTTCATGTATTCCGTAGTTTGACGAACGATGTCATCCGAAAGAGCGAGATTGCTCTGCACACTGTCCAAGAAATGTCCAAACACAGGATGAAACAATTGAACTGGCGGGGCGACGCTCATCCTGGGTCTGTTTGCCTTGTAGCGGCCATCGTAGATGGAGTAAGCGATCTGGGATTTTGTGTAATACGACGACTTTGCTGAATCAGCAGGCGCCGCCGCTTTCAAAATGCGCGAGATGACGTTTTGAAATCCTGGTAAATGTTGTTCCCGTCCGTCGTCATCGTGCTCACTGCTTTCATAGGAATATTGACCGTGGTAGTATTCTGGGGGGTGGAGATGGCTCGTGGGATGAGCCAATCTCCAGGGCGAAGGGCCGATGAGGATGCGGGCGGATGAACCCCCTTCTCAAAAGGCCCTACTCTACCTATGGTCAAGGGTGGGTAGGTGGGTAAAAAACTTGTCGGGATTCTGAGTCGAGAATGAAGCGGAGATGTGAGGGGATGGTCGATAATGTCGACCAGAAGTCATTGTCGACGAAGAAAACGAACCGAGTGATGTGGCACGCTTTCGGACAGGAAGGCACACCCACGTGATGTGTCACATGGATGTTTCCATTATCAAAAGTGACAAGAGAAGAGACAAAACGCGCACTTTTATGCAACGCAGGGATCCGATCTCTCCTCTCATCTTCTCCTGCGCCTTTGGTACCCAGGCCCGCTGAAGAACATCAATGCGACGTAAAGAAAGACCGAAATTGGCTCACCGGTGGTTGGTGCTTGAATGACAATGTGCAGGCGATTCTCTTCAACGTGAGGAAACACTTGTGACAGCGGCAGGAGGGGCTTCAACGGTGCTAGATCGACGTGTTTGAGACTTTCTTCGAGGTCGTCATCCAAGAGAGACCTGGCCGAGGATGAGCTCCGAGGCGACGAGACTGTTTCTCCTTGATCAGGTCTTTAAGGATGCTGACGTTTTTGCTGTGTTCCGTAGATAATGAAACAATAGATTGACCTCCCCTTGTGAGCCAGCAAGCTTGAACATTATATAAATTTGAATTCGGATTTTTCTCATGGTAATTCGAATATGATTACATGCAGAATACACCCCAGAAACGAGGCCGAGATTGCCCTCCCTTGGTGGATCAGGATACTTAGAACATAATATAGGATGGCAAAAAATGAAGAGATTCCGAAACGGATTTCTCGCGTTTCACATATGACATTAATATATATAGAATCCGCAAAAAAAAAAAAAAAAAAGTCCTAACGCGACCTGGACACGAGACGGAGATTAGGCTCTTCTACTACCTGTATTATGTGTCGTATTGAGGGACGATACAAAGACCAATAGGTGTAGGGTTTCGAGGGCGTCACGATGGAAAAAGTTGCCCTCTAACTGAGAATTTAGTTAATTAGGAGCACGGCAAACGCAGAGAGATAATGGGTGATATATTGATAACTTATCGGTGATCGACTCATTTGTTTCTCAAACACTTTATTTACCGAATTCATCTTATTTTCTTCATTTCTGAACAGAGCGACAAGACAAGCCCATCCTACTCGATGGCCCTCCATATGCGCCTGTTTGTTCCGATTGGTTCTGTACATACGCACTACAGCGTTTCCTGGGAGTTATCACGTTCGACTGCGGCAAATCCGTGCCCCCAGTTAATTATACATAAACATGTAATTCGATTCTGTGCGACGCGTACTACTCACAAAGAATAACCGTTTGAATGTCAGAGGTTTGAAAATGGATGGGGGCCTAAGTAACGCACTAAGTACACCAGACTTGGAATGTATACAGGAGCATAGAAATCGAATGAGATGAACTGCGGAATGTGGGATTTCAAACGCTACCTCCCATAGGATGTTCGTGGAGTACAAGTTGGTTGGTGTGACATTCCTACATTATTATATGCGCAGTAGGTTACAGAATATACGCTCATTCTCATCTGGGGTCGTCCCCCAGTTGCCTAGGGGCCCCGACGACTGGGCGCGTACTCTAGTACTGAATCACAAAAAGAAGTGTGCGGCGGTATTAATCAACACTCAAACCAACGAGAGAGCGAACAACGGCTGCGATATTTTTATCTCAAAGGAATCGTTATAAATTCTGGTCAACTTTTCAAACCAAAAATCCTTTAACATCCTTTCAAGTCTACAAATCTCACCTACCAAAAATCAAAAACCATGAAGTTCTCACTTGCCTCAATCGTTGCCCTCGTCGCTCTCTTCTTCCAGGCGTCAGCTGCTAGTTTCATGCATTGTACGTCTGATTAAAAATCTGACACTGGAGCTAACAAAAATATATTCTCAAGGTGGCGGGCTAGATGTACGTCCGTGTTAACTTACACCCACTTATGTAGCTCAACTCCTCTTCTTCTCATTATATTCAAGGACTTGAAATGTGAGTCCCGCTTGCTCAATTGGCCGCGACAATCATACTGAAAAAACTCCCTAGGTCCTGACGGCTTGACTTGCTGTGGTCCTCTCGTTGATGCAGTAGGAACGTGAGTAAATATGTCCGCAGACTTTGACCACAGGGAGCAATGGCTAATCTGTGTCAACGTGATCAAGCTGCGTCCCGGGCCATTCCTCGTGCGTCCTGGTTGTGGGCCCTAGGATTTGACTCGCACTTCGTCGGGTGTGGGTCGACCTAAGAGCACGTTTAAATGATGTTGAACATCTTCCTTTTCTTTTTTCTTTCCACCTTCCCTCTGTTATTTTCGCGGCTCATGTGTATCCCATTAATCTTTGAGCGCGACGCTGAATTGACGCTGAATATAAACGGTGGTGAATTCGGAACTCGCCTCAGGATTGAAGATCATACTTATTAACTCACACGTAAAAAAATCCTCACCAATTTTACCTGGTAGCGTTTGCTAATATTAAGTATGGTGCATTCTTTCTATCCGTAATATGTAATCCCCAGGTACGATGGTTGTGGGACTATTTAATTGATGGGATCAAATGTGAACTCGCCTCAGGATTGAAGATCATACTTATTACAGCTGAAGGCAAAACGATAGGCCACCCCAACAAAACTGATTGATCGCCGAAATGAATTCCGAACTGATGCCAGCACCGTGAGCGTTCGGCTATCATGTCGCGTAAGGAATTTTGGAGTCCGCACTCTCTGTGTTTTGATCTCAGGTGGCCTATCGTTTTGCCTTCAGCTGTAACTCACACGTAAAAAAATCCTCACCAATTTTACCTGGTAGCGTTTGCTAATATTAAGTATGGTGCATTCTTTCTATCCAAGGCAATCATACTTTTAAATTTTTACACCACCGCTACTCAACAAGGTGTGTAAATTTTTCTACAGCTCCGTTCTTTTCGAAACCATTGAGAGCTCGACGAGTATTCCTCAACCCCTCCTTCCTATGTGTGGTATTTCTGTGACTACCTGCCAGTGGCGATGACCTCAAGATCGTTCTTCTCTTGAGCCCATTCCAAACGGATTGGTTTTCAAAGGTGAACCTTACAATCACAGATACGTATTTCATGAATAAGGAGGGGTTTGCGCAGTTCTGCGCGAACCAGGATGCAGGGGTGGGATCATCACAGGCGACTTCAACGCAATTTCCCCCGAGGATCATAGGCTCGTCGACGAACACGAGCTGCTAGATGCCTGGGTCACGCTACACGGGACGGGGTCTGATGGAGCCACGTGGGGTGTCGGCGTGGAACTGGAGGGCGGACTGAAGGCAGGCAGGTTAGACAAGGTCATAATGTCGGGCTTGAAGCTTGAAGCCTGACGAGATCGAAGTCCTCCAGCCTGGTCTCAATGAGTCCGATAGGCCCTGGGGCGACCACTGCGGGCTGCGCTGCACCTTCACCATCTAATACCACTGTTACTTTCTAGATTACCACTATGTCTCAATCTCTCATTCACACCGCTCTCAAGCCGCTCTTCACGATCTGGCTCAAAGTCGTTGGCCCTTGTACATTCAGGCTAGGGAGATCCGCTACACGACAGTCAGTATCATTGATTTTTCTTGCGTTACAGAGTCTGGTTACTCACAGCTTGACATCAGGATATTGATGCTTGTCGTCAAGTCGGGCCCCGGGATTGACCGCTTCAAGATCCGCGACCAGATCGCTGAGAGCGACCGCCGCTTTACAGTCAACACAGAGAGGATCTGTGGTCTCACTTTCCGCGAGAAGATGGATGACGTGGTTAGTACTCCCATCGATATTATCGACGACAAAGTCGTAAGTCCAAATTACTCCTCATCACTCCTGTTGATATGCCGTATACGTAGACTCTGTACATTCCTGAGGGCATGACCCTCCTCGACGTCATCAACAAGGACCAGGTTCCCTTGCCCACGGATTCAGAGGCCATCACCATGAAGATAATTGCTGCCGCCGACCGTCTCAAGTCACGCACCCCCAAGGCAGTCCAGGACTTCGACGACGCCATGAAGTTCTTCGGCAAGCTTTACCACGAAGACGGCTACATCTCGTACTAGGACGAGGTCGAGAAGACCGTCGTCAAGATGGCCTTCAACAGCTTCTTCCCGAGGTACAAGGAACCCAAGAAGGAGGCGGGCGAGAAGGAGGGCGAAGGGTTTTGGACCGAAGAGCAGTGAAAGGTTTTCCTGAAGATCAACTAGGTACGTCCTCTCCTCTCGGTGATAAACCAACTCGCATATTCAGCGTAAGCCGAATTGAAATCCTTCCTCTGCTTTCAAAAGTTCATCATGAACCATTAAGGCTCCTCAAAAATCAGTAACTGCAATTGCGCCATCCTCCGATAACAAGACCTTCTTGACAGGAACTGCGGATGGACGGGTGTATTTCTACTCTACATCCACAGTGGAATCAACGAGCCTAGGAGGAGAAAACCACTCGAACAACGTCTCCGGTTTGGCAGCGTCAAGTTCAGATGGAAAGGTGTATTCTGTGGGATTCGACGATACCTCTTATTTCGTACTTATCACTTACGACCTTCTCCATATTTAGGTTCGAAGTCGTAGAGTCGTCCACTTCGGTTCGTCTAATTCTTCTCCTCCTTCCTCTTCATCGAACTTACTGCCTTCATTGATAAATCAGCCCTCCAACTCGTGGATTCGTGGTTCGGATCGTCTTGACTCGTTTGTCTCTCCTCATCACGCATCTCGCTCCCTTGCTGTTGAGGTTCTATACATCGTACCACGCATTCATTAGACTGATACGACGTTCCCGACCCCTTTGCTTGTTTATCCCCACTCCAAGCTGTTTCCTTACCCCTATCATTATTAAATCCTCACTCGGCAGTCAACCGAGGAACCAATATATTTAGGCGAACGAAGCCTTTCTGTGCTCGTTTTATAAATCAGAATGATTATCCGTATCCTCGCCTTTATGTTACTTACTTTTCTTGCCATCATTTCTTCCATTTTCGAAGCGAATCAGACTTCTGCTATGCTTACTTCCGTACGTGTGTGAACTATTTGTCAAATCACCGCGTACTTGTACATAGAGTTCTTTGGCGCCCTTACTACCGTTATTTCTCGTCTCTGACCCAGTCCGCACTGTGATTTCCCCTCTTTCCCTCTCCTCTTCGAGTTCGGTGGTCGTCGACGACGCCGCTTATGGTACGCCATTCTCGTATTCCATAGGGCTGATCGTGGTCGTCGCGCCGCCGTGTCCTACAATGACGAGAGTGATTAAAACGCTTCGTTACTTTCCCGCCAACGTATTAACTCACCGAAGCAGATCTATCCCCGCTCTCACTCTTGTCCTCCTCGATGTCGGTTTATGGTCATCGACGACGGCGCCTATCGTAAGTTCTTGTTCCAGTTCTTGTCTTCCAGAGTGCTAATCATCGTCGTTCTAGTTCTTCGACTGGCCGCCATGTCCGACGATGAAGAGAGTGAGAAGCGTCAGTCTTCTTTTTCCCGCCGCTTCCCTGACTCGCCGAAGGATAGGTCGCTGCTCGTCGTTGATATTTGCGCTCGTGCCCAGGATGGACTAGGGTTTTAAACGGGTGAGAATCTGCTCTTTGGTGATTCCGAACTCACTTTAGTTCTCATAGCCCCCGTTGTAGCTCCCTTCTCGTTCGCCATTCCAGGTGTAGGTTATCCATCGTCGACGCCCAGGTCCCGCGCTGTATCTAGTTAAGGTAAGTCAGCGAGTGCCGTTGACGGTGTGAGAGCCGCTAAATTACCTATGGTAGAACGTGCTCGATTCAACCGCCGCGAGGATGATGAAGCAGGGAATGGGCCTAGTACTCTAGGAGGAAAGTGCAGGTATGTCAGGGCCCGTTCCCGGTCGTAAAGGTTCTCGACTCACTGTGCCCATCGTAGTCCTCGTCTGATACCGCCCTGCTCGTTCAATATTACACTTTTTTGGTGGCTCCTGTTGTCCGGGGGATACCGACACGTTGGTCGTGATGCTCGTCGGGGTTGGGACCGAGAGTTAAAAGAACGGATGTGTGAGGGTCATCGATGTGGCTGCGGGGGTGATGACGATGGGCAAGACTGGGCGAGGGTGATGGGTGGGCAACTGGTAAGTCTTGGTTGACTAACGGTGAAGGATAATTTTTAACTCACCAAAGCCCATTCGTCGAACACCAGCCATTCCATGTTCACCAGCCTTTGTCGTTGCTGCCCGTTGAAATTAACGAAAAGCTGGCCGGCCATCCCTAGAGTTGATGGACTATAGCCAGTACTCCATCGTCGCTCCCAATCGTTAGTCATTATACGTGGAGAGGAACGCTGGTGGATATCGAGTCAACGTGAGTATTCGTTCATCGCCGTATGGGTGTGTACGAACCTGATGATGTTAGGACGCAGAACGCATCCGCCCATTGTCATTTGATCCAAGCCCTAGACATGTATGTCTGAACCGATGGAAAAAAAGTTGATGAGAGGGACGGGCTGTTGACAAGTAAGTATGCGCCCTCGATGGAAAGATGAAGAGGAACTCACTGCCATAACCCGTAACTCCCAGACACATTCTATTGTTGGCGTGTGGGATGGTGTTGATGATGGAGGGGTATTGTAGAAAGTCCCGGTGGGTTCCGGACCGCGGTCACGCCTCCTCGTCCATAAGTAGATATCATGTACTCGTCGTCTCTAACCGCATGGGCTACTGGACGCTCCTACTGACAACGCTCTCACCGACAACACCCTCAGCTCTCGAATCCCACCCAGCGTTGAAGCAGAATACGACTCCTTTTTCTCTGGGCCCAGTTTTCTGTCGCAGCGGCGGCTGCAGTCCAAGTTAAAGACCCAAGACGCAATCGAAGATGTTGCTTGAATCGTTGCTCTGGTCTGGGTCGGGCCGCGTGGGCACGAACTGCTGGTGGAGAGTATTTTTTTTGGGATTCGAGGATAATCTTCGTTATCAGCGTACATTTTCATTTTTTCCTTTCTTATGACGAGGCAGGTGGCTGAGGAATTTCAACCACAGATAACATCTTGTTCGGGAACCTCACGTTGCAGCCTCATCATTGGGCTCTTCTAGTAAGATTGACATCGATGTCATCCGGTGCAACGTCAACGCGTCAATGGCGAGTCTAGAAAGTCGAGATGGCACCACCTCGGTCAACGTCAGCGGCAAAGTTAATCAACAGTTTTCATTGTCCTCCGCCGCCGCCTGTGCTGGACCAAAAGTTGCCTATTTCGACTTTATCGAAGTCGGTCTTTCTTCTTCCTCCTCCAACGGCATTCTCGCGGGTTTGCCTTGCCCGCCTCCAACGTCAACACTGCTGCAACATCCACAGAATCAAGAGAAACGAAGAAAGTGGTCATCGAGCCCACATCCATCCCTTCTCTCAGGGGGAAAAGAGTTTCTAAATCGTCCCTTCAACCACCTCCACCACCCGCGTACTCAACAATCTCCAGACCGACGTCGATAGTGTTCTCTCCAGCACTTTGGATTGGACGCCACAGTCTGTCTTTTGCACAGCCACACTCACAGCCACGACCTCTTCAGCAAGAACTCCAACCGTTCCAACCACCTCAACTCATCCCTTCTGACAAAAACAGCTAGATCTCGCCCACAATCCCCAACACGCGCATGGCCCCCGACTTCCGCTCGCCGTCTCGGTTGGAGAGGAAGGTCGACTTTCATTAAACGTAAGTTTCTTTTATCTCATTTTCCCCATCTTTCTTTGTTGTGTTTGTTTCATTTTTTTCCCATCTAAATCATCGAACTGACAGCTCAATCTTGTCCTCTGGCTCACAGCGTCAGCCTCAAAAAATTTTACCACTCCGGACCAACCGACGTCGTTGTTGGCTCAGGAACACCGAGCTCACAAATCGCCCCCGCGGGCCCGGACAACCCAATGGGGTGGCGGCGATGTTCAGCCACGAACTCGAACACAGCCCAGGCAAAACAAGACAAATAGGATGCCACACCTGACTTCCTCTCGCCGCCCCGGTTCTGAGACGAACGTTGACCTTCGTTAAATGTGCATTTTTACTTCATTTACTTTGTTTTCTTTTTTCACCTCTTTTTCCATCTAAACTATCAAACTGAAGACTCGAATTCGTTCTCTAGCTCGCAACCCAGCATCAGCCCCAATAATTCTGCCATCGCACACCAGCCGACGTTGTCGTCGGCTCCCAAGCCCAAACATTGCTCCGCCTTCAACTCTTCAACAAACCTTCGACTCAAACCCAGCCCAAGAACAACAATACAAACAGGGTACCGCCCCCGAGCCCCCGACTTCCACTCGCTGCCTCGGCCCTGAGGAGAACGTCGGCTGTCGCTAAACGTACGTTTGTTATTTCGTTTTTCCATTTTTTCTTTGTTTGCCATCGAAGTGATGACTCAAATTTGTTCTCCAGCTCACAGCCCAGCGTCACCCATGAAAACCTTTACCATCGCACCCCAGGCGACGCCGCTGGTACCTCATGATCAAGAACACCGAGCTCACAACCCGCCCTGCCGGCCCGATCCACCCGACGGTGGCGGCAAAGATGTTTCGAACCCGGCTCAGGAACAGGATACCGCTAAAGATGCCCAAGAGGTGGATGCACCGCGAGCTGAAGGCGGGAGGCGTGTTTGATCTGGGTTGGGTTCAAGTTCAGGTGCCTACGTGGGGGCTAATCCTCGCGTTATTTCCGGGGTATTCGAGCTCGCATGCCTCCGCCATATCCACCGAAGGGAGCCTAACAATAGTAATTACCAAGTAGGACCCCTACGTCGTTATGAATATCATTAGTCTGGAAAGTATAAACAGAGAGAAGAGGGGAGATATGATTTGGTGTTTTATGAGGGATGCCCTGTGTCGAAATAAGGTTCAGACGATGCAGGGTTCTTGGTATTGTTTGCACAAAATCAGTGCTGGGCGTGGATAAAAATGCTCTAAGGTGTAGTAGCATTCTACCGGTGTTTCTTCCGGTGGTTTACAATGGGGGAGAGGGGGGTGTTTGTGGGGGGGAAAGAGTCGATTCGATTCGGCATGATTCCC
>Ga0307517_10015437_pt1 | contig 10150 bp, 11 predicted proteins | sample 23_EM_MG_FD_194515 | JGI IMG/M metagenome (GOLD analysis project Ga0307517, IMG submission 194515) | Populus trichocarpa ectomycorrhiza microbial communities from riparian zone in the Pacific Northwest, United States - 23_EM | ecosystem: Host-associated > Plants > Roots > Unclassified | place...
GGGGGTGGGTTTTCGAAAAGGCGCGTGTTTGTTTTTGAACGCGGGGGGGTTGTCGAACGGGCGGTGATTTGCTTCGCAAGGGCGGGGTTTCAAAAGGGGGTGGGTTGTCGATCTGGCGGCGCCGGTGGCTTATTGAAAGGGCGCCGGTTGTCCATTCAACAGGGCGCCAGTTGGTTTTGAAAAGGCGCCGGTTGTCGAAAGGGCGTGGGTGGGTTTTGAGAGGGCGCGGGTGGGTTTTGAACTGGTGGGGGTTGTCGAAAGGGTGCCGGTGGTTTCGTGAAAGGGCGCGGGTTGTTCGGAGGGAGGCGGTTTGTTTTTGAAGGAGCGGGGTGGGTTTTCAAAAGGGCGCTGGTTGTCGAAGAGGCACCGGTGGGTTTTTTGGGCGGCAATCGGTGGTGTCGACGTGGCAGTCGAGAAGGTGGAGGCGAGGGCGGTGCTGACGTGGCAACCGAAGCGGGGGCAGCGGGCGACGATGGGGTCATTGGTGACGTGGCATGTCGTGGGGCTGCGAGCAGACGATGAGGGAGGCGGTGGGGGGCAGATACGGGGTGTGACTCACCTGGGGCCACCCTATTTCCTCTCCTGCTCGCTGCCCTGCTCGTTGTCGCTCAATCTGTCGTTGTCGTTGTCGTCGAATCCGCCGTTCGTGGCCATCGTCGCGGTTGTTGACATCTGTGACGTGGCAGTCGCCTGCTATGGGTTTTGTGGTCAGCGAATGGGGGGATGGTGATTAGGGCGGTTACTCACCTTGGGACATCGTGACGTGGCGAGTGGGATGGCGCAAACGGCGGCGAAGAGGACTGGTGGTGGTGGGAAGCAAGAGGCTGATGTGGCAACTGAACCGCTCGTATCCGGATTTGGGATGCCGTGGGCCGTGGGACCGGCAGATGGTCACATAATCGATTAAATATCCAATGTTAACAATGCTGGCATGGTGCAGTGGACTCGAGCACGCGCTTATGTGTGTGCTTGGTCCCGAGTTCAATTCATGTATGGTCCATTTTTTTTCTAGTACCAATAATATAATTAAATCATTACAACTACTGTTCTGTATTGATTTGTACTATTATTTCTATTATTCTAATATTGGTTATTGAGGATTCCACCTGGATTCCATGTGGAAATTCCATGTGGAATGGTGGAATCCACATGGAATATAGGTGGAAGGAAATCACCAAAATGGGTGAGATCTCAGCCAAAACATATTCCATGTGGAATGGGCAGATTCCATGTGGAACAACATGGATTCCACATAGATTCCACATGGATTCCATGTGGAATAAGGGGGCAGGGTAAGGACCTCAAAAAAGTACCAATATTTGGTGTGTTTGGATCAGGGCTACAAGCTTTCAGGGAACATTGATCTTTTATGTTCACGCAACAATAAAACATAGTGAATAAACAATATATTAATTTGTTATTACTGAATTACATATTGATAGTTCTACGATACATAGTTAATGGCTACTCACTGCAGGAGATCCACCCCCTGTCCTTGGGGGGGGGGAGAGTAAACAGGTGGGAAAGCACCCACGCCATCTTGTTGTCGAGGAATGAGCCCCCAACCATCATTGAGGGGAGTCAAAGTTGGAACGAGCCCTCAACCATCATTGGCAGGGACAACGAGCTTTAACAAGATGGCATGTGAATTTCACGCCGCCTCAGTAGGCTCTGGCTTGTTCCCAGAGTAAAGGAGCTGAAACGAGGTGGCATGTGGGTTTCATGCCACCTCGCTGGGCTCTGGCTCATTCCTGGAGAAAACAAGCTGCAACGAGGCAGCGTGTGGGTTTCACACAGCCTCGCTGAGCTCTTGCTCGTTCCTGGAGTAAACGAGCTGGAACGAAGTGGCGTGAAACCTACATGCTGCCTCGGTAGGCTCTGGCTCGTTCCCGGAGTCAAGGAGCCAGAACAAGGCAGCATGTGGGTTTCATGCTGCCTTGCCAGGCTCTGGCTCGTTCCTGCCCCCTCGGGTTTGGTCCTCCCCCCTGGTCTCCTCAACGCCCCTTCGTGGTGCCCACATCCCTCAACGAGGGGAGGGGCTGCCATTGATTATGCGGCAGTCGACGGGATGGGGATGTTGGTGGTGATGCAGATGTGTGGGTGGCGGTTGCAATGGTTTTGTTGTCATTGTTGTGACGTGGCATCGTGGGGGGTTGACATAGGGAGTGGTGGCGATGATATGGTGGCAGTGGTGTGGGTCGTGATGTGGTCACCATGGGTCGACAAGCTGCCACGTTTTGGCCCAAACACCAGGGCGCTCGATGGCGGTGGCTGCGCTGGTGGTGGTGGTGGTAGTGGTGGGACTTTGAAGAAAATACACGTGTGGTGTGAGGAAGGGTCACGTGGGGTCTGGGCCTGGCTAAAATGGGCTAAGTTATTATTAGACCTGTCAATCGGGGGACACCTTGTCCTTGCTGTCCCCGAGGTGCATTTTACATAGACAACGATATCAGGGATATTTTTAAATTATTTCTTTATCCCTTCTTTGTAAATTCAATCTACACGAACACAAAAGCCCATAGTAAATTTAGTTGTTGCATATGCGCATTAACGCCCGTCGCCAACTATCATCTATGATAGGAGCCATGCCAAGCGTTAAGCGAGCTGTGTACTGATCTCCTAATTGCTCTCCAAGAAGATGCCCCTGTTATAATTCAACAATTTAAGAACAAATGGACAGGTATGTGTTGAGAATGTTCATGACAACAATTTTGAACTACCTATATCAGAGTCATTGCATGACTTGATTGAGTTTTTTTTCAATTAAAAGCATTCAACATTTGCGTCGGAGTTTGAGTTCAGTCATTTGCTTCTTGCACTGTGAGCCCCACCTTAGTTGAAACTCAACCTGTTGTAGGTTGAATTTCAACTTTCAACCTACCATACGATGCATACTGGATGAATTAAATCAACCTAATTTTTAGGATGAAAACCATCCTAGCCTGATTCATCCTACCACAGGATGATTTTCAGCTGTTTTGAGTTAGTAAGTCATTCAACCTATCAAACAACCTAAGTTAGGGTGCCTTGCAATTTCTCGCGCATTATGGTTGTGTGACATGTTCAATCCAAGAACGGCAATCTTTGGACTTAAGGAAATTCATCTCCCTTGTCTTCCCACCACCACCATCACCACCACCTACTTCGCCATCACTGCGCTCACTTCGCTATTAGACGTTGACCATGACATCCTGCCTTCACCTGTCATTATTCTCAACATATCTTAGCTTTTCATGCTGATGCCAGATGATTGGACCTGCCACTGTCCCAACTCTCCCCGAGCGTGATTGATGCCCAATACCCTTCTCCCCAACTTGAACCAGGTGGACATTGTGGCATTACCTCCATTGCTTCAGTCTCATCCATGTGAACTACTACCTCTTCCGTCGTTTATTCTCACTCATTGCCATTTGACCTTGCAGGCACGATGTTCCATGCCAACTTGAAGGGCCTGGTTGGCCAACATGACCACAGCTTCACACTGACACAAGAGCCTGTAACATTGAATATTGCGAAGGTATGTTTTCCTTGGTTTATCTTTAATATGAGGATTAAACTCATGGACATCTCGATGCTCACTGGCAGTCCAGGAATATTCAGGTATGTAATCCATCTTTACTATCTCATCAGACCATTTATCTATCACATAGCACATCTGGATCGTAATCTCGGCTGATCTGGGGAGGAGTGATGATTGGCAGTCAGTATGAGGTCAGTATGCTGTTTGTTGGGTGTTACACGATGATATCATTGATATATCATTCTAGGACACTTCATCACTCTCCCCTCAGTGTCATGCCCCACCTCCGTTTCTTCTCGTATCTCCGCACGGATTCTTGAGCATCTTGTAGAATCAACAAGAGCTCACTAGGGACGGAACAGGCGATGTCTGTTGCCGAAAAGGACACCGCAATCATATATATATTCTCTCTTTCCGTGTTTTTACTACCAAATGTATATACACTAATAATATTACAATTACCGCATGTTTATAATGGCATTAAACCCACCTAAGATGAGCCAAATGTAAGCTGAAAAGCAACCTAGGAGTGGCTGAAATATTGTGACAAATTCAACCTATGGTTGACTGAAAATCAGCTGGGTCGACCTCATTTTGCGATAGGTTGTTTTTGTCCATATTAGATTGAAAAACATCCTATGAGGACCAACCTATGTTTAATTAAAATTCAGCCCTAGTCGTTAAAATTCAACCTAATCTCCACTTTATATCAATGTGTGGTAGGTTGAACGATAGGTTGAGTTTCAACCTTCCTGATTGTCACAGTGTTGTTTGATGCTGGAAGGCCAAAATAATGATGGAGTGGGTGTCTCCTCAAGGATATATCACAAATATTTTAAACAACTATAAAACAACACTATTTAACATCAAATTATCCTATTCACGAACATGAAACCCTGAAGGCCGCACAGGCATGAAGGTTTGCTGTTCAGCCACATTAACGTAAGCTGTCGGACTGACGCTATAAGGGGTATACACCATATATTTCCATCAAAATCAAAGGATTGCTAATTTGGCACCACAGGGTCCTGTTGTCGCTTCCCACAGTGTAGGGTGCAAACCCCCATCAAAATGTGCACTCACTCCCCCAAAAAAAAATGGTCCAAAGGTAAAGAAAACATTTTTCTTGTTTGAATTAGGCTCAAAAGAACGTTTCACTGACCAAAATGGACTTTCAGGGCTCCAGAAACATGGTCCCTAAGCCGCAATTGGTGTTCGATGGTTTCTTTCCGCCTCATACGCCTGACCTGTCACACGACCTCCACCCCCCTCAATGCTCATTGACATGGCCTTCCTCACTGGCACCCACCCATTCCACGGCCTCCACTTCTCTCGTTGACGCTGGGCTTCCTCGCTCCCACCCGAAGCCTACTACACCTACTATGTCTACAACCCCTCCCTTTGATTCATATTCCCCCCCTGCTCCTACTCTTCCATGGAGAGTGCCAGCGTTGCAGCACCCCTCACGCCCCCAATGGCTTTCAACAACTGATTGCCTGCTCTGGCAATCATGGACCCGTCAGGTTAGTCATCAGGCGGCCTCGCCACAAGTTCATTCCACCGTCTCTCGACAACGGACTATTCACATTCTATCTATCTCATCATCCGCATCTGTACTGTTTCCCACCAATGTCAGTCCAACAACTCAAGGACGGCTGCACTGTTTCAGATTACAACATCCAGAAATCAACCCTCCATCTCGTCTCCAACCCAGCAACAACGCTGCCACCAACTATGCTGCTCGGACTCCACTCCTCCCCTCGTACTTCGCTACCAATGACGTTGCAATCAACGACGCAGATTTTCGTAAAGACCCTCGCTGGAAAGACAACTACCCTCGAGTTTGAGCCCTCCAATACCATCAATAATGTCAAGGCCAAGACCCAAGACAAGGAAAGGTAATGTTGTCCTCTCCCTCGCTACTGTGCCACATGCTGATCATCATTTCCAGCATTCCTCCTGACCAACAGCGCCTCATCTTCGCCAGCAGCTTGAAGATGGTCGAACTCTCTTGGATTACAACATCCAGAAGGAGTCGACCCTTCACCTCGTCCTTCGCCTTCGCAGAGGTATGCAGATTTTCATCAAGACCTTGACCGGAAAGACCGAGGTAGAATCGTCTGACACCATTGACAATGTCAAGGCCAAGATCCAGGACAAGGAGGGCATCCCTCCTGACCAGCAACACTTGATTTTCGCCGGAAAGCAACTCAAAGACCGCCGCACTCTCTCCGATTACCACGTTCAGAAGGAATCAACTCTCCACCTTGTCCTTCACCTTCGTGGGGGTGTGCAAATTTTTGTCAAGACCCTCACCGGCAAAACCGTCATGCTCAAGGTTGAATCTTCCAACGCCATCGACAATGTGAAGGCCAAGATCCAGGACAAGGAGGGCATCCCTCCTGACCAGCAATGCTTGATTTTCGCTGAAAGCATGCTGCCCACCCATTTCACGACCCCCTGCAAGGAGGGTATCTGCCCAATCAGCAATGCCTCATCCTCACTGGCAAACAGCTTGAGGATGGTCGCACTCTTTCAGATTACAACATCCAGAAAGAGTCGACCCTCCATCTCGTTCTCCACCTCTGTGGTGGTATGCAAATCTTCGTTAAGGTGAATCTTCCAACACCATCAATAACGTCAAGGCGAGATCCAGACAAGGAGGGTATCCGCCTGATCAGCAATGCCTCATTTTCACTGGCAAACAACTCGAGGATGGTCGCACTCTTTCAGATTACAACATCCAGAAAGAGTCGACCCTCCATCCCGTTCTCCGCCTCTGTGTCGAGGCTCTGCTCATACGATGAATCAAGGAATTTTCGATGTCGAGACTGCTCCCACGTCATCAAAATTTGCCACATCATCGTCTTCCTGCCCAGTGTCCCTCGCGCTCCCAATGGCCTTCAACAACAGATTGCGTGTTCTGGCAATCATGGACCCGTCTGGCCACATTTTTAATGTTCAAAACTCTCGTGGTTAGTTGTCAGGCAGTCTCGACACGAGCTCATTCCATCATCTCCCCCTCTCCACATTTGTTTGCAACAACGGACCATTCGCATTCTATCTATCTCATCATCCACATCTGTACCGTTCTCAGCCTAACGCTATTCAGGTTTCCTGCTTCTAGGCCAGCCAACAAGTCCTTTGTACACGTATGTTCTCTCCTTTTCTTTCACATTCGAGCTCCTGCTAATCTCCGCAGTGGCATGCAGATATTAATAGACCCTTACAGGAAAGACCATCGCCCTTGAAGTCGAGTCATTGGATATCGTCGACAACGTCAAGGCGAAGATCCAGGACAAGGGTATCCCACCTGATCAGCAACACCCCATCTTCGCCAGCAAGCAACTTAAGGATGGTCGCACTCTTTCAGCACAGATGCTCATGTCGGCCTTCCAGCATTGTGCAGATCTTCGTGAAGACCCTAACCGGATCATCAATTTGGAGGTCTGCTGTTGCGGTTGTAGCCTGTTTTGTATGCCAGCTAATGCAGCATTTTCGAACCTGAATTTAAAAACCACGTAATGAATTCTTTTGTGCGATATAAGATAGATACAGATTCATATTAGCTGTTACAAAGAGATTAATTAGAGTCATAGTGCCATATGTAGAGTAGTTAATTAATTCAAACACAAGGGATATGGCGGCGAAATACATAGTAGTAAAAATATCTGTGAGAGGAATGAAGAACCCTTCAAAGGTGGGTGGGCCCACAAATGAATTGGCCATCCATAGTCATGCCATGGATGTTCGAGTACCAGACATCATGGAAATGGAACAAGAACTGGGTTTGGCCACATCCAACTTTGGGGGAGCGCCCAAGCCTAGGTCATGCTAAGGTCACACTCTCGTCAGACCAAGTCAAACTGGAAGTCAGCAAGATCGCGAGTGCCGTAAATTCAACAATAACACCGTCAAATCATCAGATCTAGTCAGCAAATAGTCATGCAAAATTTAGACAAAATTCATACAGTAGTCGAGCAATAGTCAGCCCAAGGTCAACCTCGGTAAGAAGGCAATTATTCTTTCCAAAATACCCAAAGTTGAAACTTTCTGTGGGATATCCTTAAGCATTCAGCACATTCTCATGCCTTTTGCTTCCTTTCATACCATCACCACAATGCCAATCCAGCACCGCCATTGTTGTGCCATGATAGTGTTAACTCCACTTCACCTTCCTTCATGCACCATCTCTCCCTCACCAAGAAAATTTATTTAGAAAGGTAATTTTATAAAATCTAATTCTTTCTGTACCTTACTCACACCATCTCAAACAGGCCATGTAATTACCAGGAATGCTAACGAATGCAGAACATGTCGCATGTTCACCCTAATCCAAGGGGGTTCCAGAAATTTAATGGAATACCTGGGGTCGAATTTTTTATCTCACTAGGTTTTGCTGAACCAACCACCCACATGATTCAGGCACACTTCTACATAAGGTAATTATGATGTCATTTGATCAATGACGCAGGTGCTTTCCTCCCCGTGATGCCTTGACAAGCGTCGCAAACCCAGTTTCAGGGCGCTTTTTCAAGTTCTACACATGCGAGATGATACTAATGCTGAAGGTAAGCATTTAATTTCATTTATGTTAATAAAAACTTACCCATTCTGATTCGCAGCCCATTTGTTTGCAGGGTATGCACATCCATTTGTGTCGATCTGGGATGTATTCTCATTTTAGTATGATTTTACTTTGTCTCAGAATTGATACAAGGTTATTTTAGACTTACCTCTTCCGTGGATGCCATTTTGTGTCAAGACAGACCACAAATAATTTTTTTCAGCTTGCGCAAATCATGCTGATAAGGGTCGTATTGGTTCATACATGAAACTTTGCGATTTTACCTTATTATTTATGATCTTACAAGTAGAACTAAGACTTAATAAGGATCATTAGTGAGACCCAGACTAGTTGATCAAGTGAACGCGTGCGTACATCAATAATGATGAACTGCGAGCACTAAAGGGACTTATTCGTGACTTATTACTAAGTCCAGACAAGTGTAATTAATACGCGCATTCACAATATGTCATAAAACGTTAAGTCCCGCTATCAATAATGAAGTGTGGCTGCGTCAACAAGTAACTACAAAACACAAACAAAACATACCAATGGGTGTTACTACATATGCAAGCACGTAACAAAAGGGAATGGGGGCGAAACTAGAACTGCAAGCAAGATTAGTGCCAGACCCTGACAAACCTAGGGGCTGTTCAAATAGGAGATGACTGATAAACGGATCCTTGATTAAAACTAAGGAACTGGCTCTATGCAAGCAATAGCATGTGTTATCAAGTAAAGGAGAGAACAGGTGCGCCTTTACACTAATAGAGGTTGCGCGCCTCGCAAGTATCAATGATTGATCTGAAAGTTGAAGACGGATCACATCAGACAAATAATGATTGCAACTGATCAAAAAGATACCCGCACGGGTTCAACGGCCATGCGCCTATACCAATAACCATTCTATTGAACTGGTAAACTATGCTCACAATAACCGTTTTGTATGGTTCCTGTTTCTCCATTTCCATTCTGTCTTATTTCACATTTACTATTTTATTTCACGTTCATTTGTAAAAGTCTTGGCTCATAAACAGTATAAATACGCTCGTAAACTAGGTGGTACAGTAGTGAATTGCCCTGCAAAGCCTAGCGCACAGTGTTAATAAACTCTAGCCGTTGAAGTGTAGTGTTGATACTATAAAAGTGCAAGCTTTTTGTGTGATCAGAAAACAGTTAGAGTTGTAGTCGCGAATTGTGATTAAAGTCCCAAATGCTCGCATTTCATCTGTCTCATTACATTTCAAGACTTTAGCTTAATAGGCTAGTCTTTCGTTCTCATAGGCACACTAGACACAGGTGCCAGCCTCACGTCATGTACACAGCCATAGTGGCTATATTTATGTATCAGTACTTGGTAGCTACCAAACTAGTTGATACATGTATAGTGGTAGTTGCCAACCAGCCAAAAAAACCAGTAAAACAGGGTGCTCGCCGGGATGCCGGGGTGGGGTAGGATTACTAATTTCATCCTTTGGGTGAGCGGGTAGAGTAGTTGGAATGCCGAGGGTGCCGGATGCAGGGGCGGGGGTGTGTGGTAGGGTGTGGGTGTTGAGCAGGGGTAGGGGGCACCAGTAAATAGATGACAACAATGCCAGATGTGGCAGGCGGGTAGGTGCGCTCGCTGTTGGGCACGATGGGGGGGAATAATTGTATATTTTGGGGGTAGCAGGGTATAATAAACCCATCTGGGATGTTTTGGTGCTCCAGGGGGAGCAGGAGGAGGCTGGAGAGCGTCTCCACGGTGCCAAATTTGAAAATTATGTCCCAATTAGGCAAGCGGTGCCAGTTGGGCATGCTCAGGCTCGGTTTTGCTCCTGGGCTCGTTGGGCTCAGTTTTTCATAGAAAAAAATGTGTATTATAGTAAATACAGTATATCTACATACATTCTACTATTTTTTAAATGTCCAGGCAGGCGAGAATGGATGGATGGCATAGGATCGGTTTGGATGACGCTTTCCCAATTAGGCAAGCGCTCCCAGTTGGGGTTCGGTTTTGGTGCTGGGCTCGCTAGGCTCGGTTTTCCATTGAAATAATTGTATATTATAGTAGATACAATAAA
>Ga0307517_10015438_pt1 | contig 10150 bp, 4 predicted proteins | sample 23_EM_MG_FD_194515 | JGI IMG/M metagenome (GOLD analysis project Ga0307517, IMG submission 194515) | Populus trichocarpa ectomycorrhiza microbial communities from riparian zone in the Pacific Northwest, United States - 23_EM | ecosystem: Host-associated > Plants > Roots > Unclassified | place...
AAAAAAAAAAAAAAAAAAAACCTAAAAAAAATTGTTTTTACTATGTATCACTTTACAAAATATTATTTATTGTAATAATATTTTGTTTTTTTTAATTTAATTCTTTAATATTTTATTTATTAAAAATTGAATTTTATGATTTGTTTTGACTTTCTTTTAAAATGATTATTCTACTTTTATGAACTAGATTGCAAACTTAGTGACTTAACCTGGTTGACTTAATTTTTTTTATTTTTTTTTCACAATTACAACATTCAATATTGAATTAATTAGGAATTAGGCTTCATGATTTTTCAGTTTGATTTTTATGAGGTTATCTTGATCTCATGAACCAAGTCATGAGTTTTACGAATTGATCCGTAATTTTTTATTGCATCCTTTTTTAAATTGATTTCTTTTTTTTATCCCTTGACAATAACTTGATTGTTAATTGAGTTTCGTAATTTATTTTGATTTATTTTCAATAGAGTTATCTTCATTTCATGACCCAAGTCGTGGTTTGGGAGGTTAACCTGAGTTGACTCAAATTATTTTTTTAGTTTTTTTCATGAAATTATCTTGGTCTTATGACCTATGTTATGAGTTTGGTGAGTTAACTCGAGTTTTTGTTATTGTTTTTTTTCAATTTCATCTTTAAAGTTTATTGGGATTTGAACTTCATTATTTCTTTCGGTTTGCTTTCTATGAGGTTATCTTCATCTCATAAATTCAGGTTGTGGGTTTGACATATTAAACCAAGTCGTAAATTTGACAAGTTAACTTGAGTTGACTCATGTTTTTTATTTTATTTTATTTTATTTTAAATAGATTTTTTTTTTAATTTCATCATTCAATATTGAGTTGATTAAGAAATGAGCTTTAATTATTTTTTTAATTTGTTTTTTAATGAGATTATAATAGTCTCATGACCTGGATCGATCCAATATATTATTATCTTAATATTTTAAAAAATAATGTTATCTTGAATTTTTTAGTCAAATAATATTTTTACTGATCATCTAAATTATCTTTAAATTTATAAAATTAATCAGATCACATCATATCAATTATCATATAATTTATTTATTTTTTTACTAAAAACATGTTAGCAATAGCTGATAAATTTTTTACTTCAAACAAATTTCATCCGCTCATCCAGTGATGACCTAAACTATAGTTTGCTGAATGCTATGCAAGCCAAAAAAAAAAAAGAGAAAAAAAACAAAAAAAAATATTCAAAAAACAAAACAAAATAAAATTCAATGAATGAGAAAAGAGAAGGATGGCTAAAAAGAATAGGTTGGAAAAGGGTAATACAGCAGAGAATCAAAGGGAAAAGAAAGTAGCATAAGAAACCTATGCAAGCAGCGACAGATCAAAGGCAAAGACAAAAATGGAGCAAAAATTCCTTCAGAAACCAGATAAAAAAAATCAACCAAGAGCATGCAAATGGGAATAAACCATAAAGATCCCTAAGTGGTTTTTTTCCCAAAATGAATTTTGCCTAAATCCTTAAACATTTCAGCATAGTTTTTAAATCCGATCCAGTAACCAGCCTGATCTAAGATCCGGGTTCCAGGTTTTCACCGGATCACCAAATCGCCCAGATTAATTTCTATTTTTAAAAAAAGTCAAAATGATATCGTTTTAGTAAAAAAAAACAAAAGTCAACGGGTTGCAACCGGATTTTGCCGAGTCAAACTGCTAGGTTACACCAGATCATTATTTTTTCTATTTTTTTTCAACCCGACCTGGTTCCAGCCCTGGATCGGCCGGGTCTTAGGTCGACCCGCCAGGCCGGGCCTAATTTCAAAACTATACATTTCAGGTAACAAAATTTTAAATATTTTAAACGATGGTAATTCATATAATTACCCAAATTGTTTTCAGATAATTTGGATAATTCTGATTATCCTTTCTTTTTAATAAATTTTTAAAATAATCTAAAATGATATAAAAATATTTAAAAAATATTAATTTAAAAAAAAAATTAAACTTTTTAAAAACATTTCTGAAATGTTTACGAACTTGCTATAAATGGCTCTCATTCCCCACCTTTCACTTGCTAACTTTGAAGGATAAGTATAACCCATTCGAGTTAACGTTGGTAATTTAGTTTTGGTATATAACTGGATTGGTCTCTATTGTTTTTTTCTCTCTTCTTTCATAAATTAACTAGACACCAACTTGCTATAAATTAACTAGACACCAACTTGCTATAAATGGCTCTCTCATTCCCCAATCCCCACCTTTCTCAGAAGGTGGGTCTTCGACTTCACAACTGTAACCCGTTTCATTCTCATCATTTTTGCGTGCAATGATCCTCCCTTCGGGTTTTATGGGCTCTTCTTTTTCTTTCTTTTATGGTATAATTTCTTTTCTTTTTTTGGTGTAGGTTTTAGTACTTAAATAAACATGATAATTTGACCAGAAAGTTTACTTCTTTTTTAAAATTTTGGTTTGTTGTTTTTTGCTAATTTGTATTGATGGGTTCTGAATGTTTTGTTTGATTAGCTCTTCAGTGATAGTTATATTATCTGGGTTTGATTTTTGTTAAATAAAAACAAGAAAGATGGGATTTTTTTTGTTAAATTCTGACTGGTTTTGGAGGTTAAGGGAGAGTAGTTCGAGGATCATTCACGCAAAAATGATGTGAATAATGGGTTATTATGTGAAAAAATGATCTCGTTATTGAAGGATAACCAGAGCTCAAGAGGGTCCTTGTTGCAAAAGGTTCTTGTTAAGGTATGGTCCTTTTATCCTCTCAGAAAGTATACCCTTTTCATATAAAATTTCATTTCCTTTTGGATTTTTAATGATAGTTACCTTTTATTAGATTCTGGCGCGCAAAGTTGTCTGTACTGTTTTTCTTTTTGTTTACTCACTTGGCTAACAAGCATGAGTTCTGTGTTTTGTATGTAATGCTTTTTGTAATAACATTTCTGTGTCTGGCTATTCCTCTGTTGTGTGTTTCTGTTTTCTTTTCTGGCAACAATATGCTTGTTGTCTACATAGGGAGGTGTAAGTTGGGATCCTTACAAATCATTTTAAAGGCTATCCATATTTGGAGCACTGTTATAAGGAGCAAATTCTTTCTGGATCTTAATAACAGTTATACAGGTGTAGGGATGGGGCACACCCTACATTTCTGATTGCATTCTGTATGCTGATTTGATTCATTCTTCATCTTCAGTCTCTCTGGCTGTCGATTGAAATTTTGCATTATAGAATTAATCGGATGAGACCGAGTCTTGATATTGAAAATATTTATGGATTATTGGTCATTATTACCTCGGTATCTTATAAGAATTGGGTGCTTCATATATAGCATCTATAAAAATCTGTGGCTTGTAGCTATTGCCCCATGTAAGTTAAATGGGGAACCAAGATTCATGTAATTCAAATGGCTATTTGGCTGTGGATCTTCTGTTTTGAGCAGTTGTTCTGTTTGCTTCTGCTTTTGGAGGTCGTTTGCTGGCTGTTTTGGAGGGAAAATGAAGGTGTTTAACAGTTGTCTTCTTTTCCTTTTCATAATGTGGTAATAGACTAATAGTTGCTTTATAAGAACACGTTTCTTATCTCTTTGATGCTAACACATTAGAATTGCCATGAAGGTGTTTATTTCTTCACCACAAAAATGATGCATTAGTTATGATTTTGACATGTGGCATTTAGTTCTGCTCACTCGACTAAAGGAAATTCACACACTGTTTTAGTTTATTTTTTTGCATTTTCCAGATTGTTTTTTCCTCCAATTCCAAAGATCCCGCATGGCTACGTTTCACAGCTTTGCTGCACTACTTGAGGTTTCTCTCAGCCAGCTAGGTATCTTCCATAGTAGATTTATAGTTTTTGTTATGCCTGTTTATTTGGTGGTTCTTTCATAGGTCTGCCATAATTTATTATGTTTTGTTTGATTTTTCTATGCCTCTTTTATGTCACACAAGATTTTAAAAGCTAAAAGGTTTCTTGTGTGCTTGGCTGAATTAGGTGTGCATTGTCTCTCAGACATGTCAGTGGTCACAATATCTCATGACGTACTACACTGGTAAACTCTATTCTTCAATGCTTGCATTCAATTTTAGGATTCAGTTGTTAATTTTCCATACTGTTTCGCTGTGACAGGGCCATTGTCAGTTGCAGTTTTAAGATCTAGTTAGTAGCTTTGGATTGGAACATTTTCTATTTACCACAGTTAATTTACTTTTGACACATCAGAGGTTCCATGAAGAATTGTGCGCCCGCGTGCATGCCAGTGTTGTGTTTCTAGGAAATTTTATGCAACTCTCATTAAATTTTATGTATAGACGATGGATCATTTAATTTAAAGAAGAGACTAAATATTAGCGAAAATAGTCTCAATTGGATGTCTGATCCTTCCAAAGAGAGGGAATTTCATTTATGCCATATCCTTGATTTTGATCAGTCAATCAATCAATGCCTCGCCACATTTGTTTTGTCATTTTTTTCATGGTTTTTGCTTGTTTATCTGGCTTTGGAGATGCAAAGGACAATAGCAAATTAAACTGATTAGATGCAGAAGTATAGAGATGACAAGATCAAAGATAGAAAGACGACTACTGGTGAAGAATAACAAAGAAGTCCAGAGTTTTTGGAGAGATTTGCTAGTAGGTTTATATGTTAGTTTTTGCATGCAGGCCAGGCTCCAAGCTTCTCTCCTTGAGTGCGTTTATGTGTTTGATCTACGTCCGAAGGGGTTCAGCAGAGGCCAATCTTGCCAACTTTCTAGTTTGGCAATTGTTTTAAGCGGTGGCTGTAGATTTCGAGCCATGAACACGTTTCTTTTTCCGGGTGGTGTTTATGGCGGGGCAGCTCAATGTGCTCCCCAGTGGCCAGGATGCCTCAGGCACACTTTCCCCAACGACATTCTTCTTTGGGCCATTTTATGTGAATGGAATTGCAAATCATTTTCAGTGAATGAAACACTGTTAGGTTTGCTTGCTGTTTTGCCACAATCCTCATTCAAACACGCGCATTGGATTGAATTCATGTCCTTCTTAACCCCTTTTGAGTAGGCTTTGATCATAGCCAGCGAAAACTGTGATTCACCATGTAAATCTTCTGTTTTCTTTATTTTCAATAATTTGACTTTCACTGATTTTGAATGCTTCATATCTTATTTTGTTAGCCCCTCCAAAAAAAATGCATTTTTGAATTTGTAAATTAATTGTAATGACAACACAAGCCGAAAAATAATACTACTATCAAACTTGTTTTTTAAAATATTTTTAGTTTTAAATTAATATTTTTTACTTTTTTTTTTATTGTTTTGATTTGTTAATATCAAAAATAAAAAAAATATTGTTTTGATATATTTTCAAGTGAATAATACTTTGAAAAATAATATTTATCACGCTCACAACTTATGTCTTGAATAATCAATTAATCTCTTTATTTTAGTAATTTGTTTTATTTTTTCTAGCCAAGTGGCTGGTGTATGATAAGCTAAGGTAGTTGGTGGTTGGTACTAATATTTTTTTTTCATGAATTTAGACTCGTCGATACTTAAATAAATATTTTTTTTTAAAAAAAATACCATAATATTTAGAGAGACTTTAAAAATAAATATCCAGTTAATCATATAGATTAAGAACCTTTTTATTTGAAGATTCATAATCTTTTTATAGTATGTGAATATATATATATATATTTTTTTAGAGGAAGGGTTGTAATATCTTCTTGCTTTGATAGCATTGAAAATGAATAAAATATTCCTTATATATTATCAATGAAGGATAAATATTTCTTACACATCATTAATGAAAAATAAATATTATATTTTTCTGAAAACTTTAATACATTTAGGTGTATAAAAAGATGAGTATTTTTTTACCTTAATTTTCGATGTTAAAGGTCATAATAAAGACTTAGCGAGAAGTTGAGCCTAGAGATGATGAGTATGTTAGTTTTTTAGTTTCATATTTATTTGAACTCAGCGCGTAGTTGAATCAAATAATGTTAGGTCTGATGATCAAATAATGTTAGTTCTAATAAATTATATGATTCATATGTCTAGCTAGATCATCTAAAATGAAGTACGATCACCTTTTAGGTGATCTGACCGGTTAAAACACTTCATTTAAATGTTTTAATATAGTTAGGTTTACCAAAAGTGAGTCTTTTGGTTTGAGATGCTCGCTATCTAGTAACAGCTGAGTGCCCTACTAGATACTCCTTCGTGGGGTGGCTGTGGTCGAGTCCGATGTTCTGTTACAATATGACTTATTTTATTGAGATCTTTGTTATATTTTGGTTCAAAGATATTAATTCTTCACCGTGTCTTTCTTTGATAATTTTTTTTAAACATGACTTTTAAATAAAAATAACATGCATAAAACAAGATGATACATCAACTTGGTTGTTATGATTTTTCTTAGAAATTCAAAAGAAAACAACTTCCCTCAAATCTGCTGCAGAGTGTGTTTGGTATTGCGGTTGCTGTTGTGGTTGTGGTTTTAAAAAAGTTGTTTTATAAAAGTACTTTTAGTTGAGGTTGGTTTGAAAAAATATATGTTTGGTTAAAATTGTGGTTGAAATTGAGGTTGAACAAAAAGTAGTTTAATATGTTTGGTTAAAAAAATATTTTTCAAATTGAGGTTATAAAATAATTATAAAATATATATATTAATATTAATAATTTTTAATTTAAATATTGTAGATTTAACTACTGTTATTACATCATGAAATAAATAATATTGATATCAAATATTTTTTATTATTCCATTAAACTATGTGCAATGTCATTACATACGAAATCTATCCAACAATTAAATACTAGTTTTTCGAGTAAAACACAATTTTTTTTAAAAAAATTACAATTTCATTACGTACAAAAATTATTCGACAAGAACTACAATTTCCATGATTTTTTGAGCGTGCAATAAAATTAGGTAAAATATTATCAGGAATAAAATTGAGATTACAGTACAAGTAAATTTAATTCACCTTAAACTAATTTAAAAAAAAAACAAAAAAAATATTGTTCACGATTAACTGCACTGGTTTTTCGAGGAAAAAAAAACTAAACTTTTCTTACTGGTTTTTCAAAAAAAAAAAAACTGAACAGAGCAACAGTGGAGCTATGCTCCACTGTTCCTTAAAAATACCCACGAGAAGCAGCAAATGCTGCTTCTCCAATCATGCGGCTGGGCAGCAAAAATTAGTGGATCCTACCAAGCAAAATCAGTTTTGCTTGCTTTACCAAACACTGATATGTTCACCCGTAGCTACATTACCAAATATCGTCTAAATGCAGCTTTTGATACAGTTGTCTTACCTATTCCTGCATGCCCACAACAGGAACATCATTTGTATTAATTCACAGTGATGTTATCTACATGGTAATCAATACCTACTAGGTGCATAGTAACATTTAAGCATTTGGGTTCAATTTATCCAACACATCTTCAACAATTTTTTGGATAAATCTTGATTCATTTTAAATAAATAAATAAGAATAAAAATGGTTTAATTTAAACTCATGTCTATTTAATTTTAATACCATATAAAAAAAATTATTATTTCAACTCAAAAATTTAATCTTTAAATCCTAAAATGTTATATAATCCTTTAACGTGGCAAAATTCTGTTTCTGTTTTCGAACACTGGACGTATCAATATCATAGAATACAGGAAACACAATCTGCCCTTTTGTACTTTTTCAATCCATAATCTTTTCTAGTTCATCAAGACACCATGTGGAGGAAGCATGGCTTTCGGAGAAGATCAGTATGGAATCCTCGACTCCTGAATTGCCTTAAGGAGTTGTGAAGAATGTCTTCTCCTTTGGGAAGTTCATTATCGTCCTGAAAGGTATGAATTCATGCTTGAAGTAAGGCAATATAAAGATGATCTGTAAAATTCTTAATTATCTTCTCCTCTAAAACTCAAAAGAAATCATAAGCATATCCAATTCTAGAGGAGGAGGAAGATGATTAGTATTCGGACTCGAACAACATGGTTGCTGTGGAAGGCACTATTCAGCAATTCAGGAAATGGGGTTCTTTCTCGCAATAAACTAGCAATGCACATGAAGGAATCATCAAGAAACAAGACATAAATGTGAAGAATGCTTAATAACAACAAAACTGGAATAGCAGAGAGCAGCATTGAAGTGATGAATTTCTATCCAAGAATTGGAAGAACATTGGAATGTTTTGAAGCAATAAAATTTAATCCACCAACTCTCCTGGCAAGTAAAACACAAATTCAATTCTTGACTCCTTGCTATACAAAACCAATTTCTCAGCATACAGAAAAAAATTATGCCAAGATCCAATATTTACGCAATAATTAGCAAAACATCGAATAAATCAAGATGGGAATATCTTGCCTGAGTTGAATATTTTTATCAGAAACATTATCTAAGAGCATTAACAAATGATGTAGAACAAGTAGCGGAAGCATACATGCTCAAGAGGGATCACCCGAAATTCAAAGGCAACTGAATTTCGGCAGCCGGGGCGTCGAAGTCGGAATGCCGCGAAATTCACCGAGTCAATGCGTTTCGCCGTTTACGGAGGATATCAGTGGCTATGCCCCTGATGTCCACCAGTTTTTGGCCAAATTCCATCGTTTCGGCCCCGAAATCGTCATTTTTTCCATTTTGGCATTGAAGGCTGAACTGATGGAACGAAGAGGAGGAGTCTCAGGGTTTCGTCGAAGCAATCCAGAATCTTCGTTTAATACCAGAGACAAGGGTGGCAACAGCAGCCAAACAGGCGTAATGAATCAGAACAAAGAAGGAGGCAGCAGCAGCAGCCAAGCAGCCCAAGGCAACAGGAATATACCCAGAAATCCAAATCAGAACACGAACACAAACTTGAATCCCAACCCTTACGCCAGACCTGCACCTGGAGTCTGTTATCGTTGTCGGAAACCTGGTCATCTCTCTAACACTTGCCCGGATCGTCGCAGACCTGTCAACTGGATCGAAGGGGAAGAAGGGGATCCAGAGGCTACTGGGGATGATGCAGGGGAGGATGACTGTTATGAGGGGGCAGAGTTCGCTGAGGAGGATGGAGAACGAATCAACTGTGTAGTGCAGCGAATATTATACACTCCAAGGCAAGAGGATGCAGGACAGCGGAATAACATCTTCCGCTCATACTGCACCGTGAGCCAGAAGGTGTGCGACTTAATTGTGGATAGCGGGAGTTGCGAGAACTTCGTTGCAAGGGGCCTAGTTGAACACCTAAAGCTACCAACCGAGAAGCACCCGACTCCATACACTATCGGCTGGATCAAGAAAGGACCCACGGTGAAGGTAACTGAAATCTGTCGCGTTCCTATTTCCATTGGAAAAATATATAAAGATGAAGTAGTTTGCGATGTGATTGATATGGATGCTAGTCATGTGTTGTTGGGTCGGCCGTGGCAGTATGATGTTGATATTACCTACAAGGTTCGGGATAATACTTATTTGTTCACGTGGGGATCACATAAAATTGTTATGGCTCCTTACAAAAGGAAGGCACTGTCCGGTAAGGCTTCTGAAGTGGGGAAGCAGTCGTTTTTTACAGTGTCCAGTTCGGATACAGAGTTTGTGGCAGACATCAAGGGTGCGCCAGAGTTCTATGCGCTTGTAGTGAAAGCCCTCATGGTGGAAGGGGAAGTTGAGGCTTCGGTGACAGTCCCTGACAGGCTGAAACCATTGATAGATCAGTTCAGGGATATCACTTCGGAAGAGTTGCCGAATAATCTTCCGCCCTTGAGGGATGTCCAGCACCATATAGACCTCATACCAGGGGCCAGCTTGCCAAATCTACCTCATTATCGGATGAGTCCGAAAGAGAACGAGGTCTTGAGGGAAAAAATTGAAGACTTGTTGCAGAAGGGTTTTATCCGCGAAAGCATGAGTCCGTGCGCGGTTCCTGCGTTGTTAACGCCAAAGAAAGATGGGAGTTGGCGTATGTGTGTGGACAGCCGAGCTATCAACAAGATAACCGTCAAGTATCGCTTCCCAATTCCCCGCCTAGATGACATGTTGGATCAGCTTGAGGGCTCGGAGTTATTCTCAAAAATTAACCTCCGCAGTGGATATCACCAGATTCGGGTTAGACCAGGGGACGAGTGGAAGACAGCATTCAAAAGCAAAGACGGGTTATATGAGTGGCTGGTTATGCCGTTTGGGTTATCCAACGCGCCCAGC
>Ga0307517_10015441_pt1 | contig 10150 bp, 6 predicted proteins | sample 23_EM_MG_FD_194515 | JGI IMG/M metagenome (GOLD analysis project Ga0307517, IMG submission 194515) | Populus trichocarpa ectomycorrhiza microbial communities from riparian zone in the Pacific Northwest, United States - 23_EM | ecosystem: Host-associated > Plants > Roots > Unclassified | place...
CGCCAGAGGCTAATGCGTAACCCCGCCCAATCCGTCAGCGTGAGCAAAATCAGGAGCGCTCCTACACGCCACTTCCTGTGGCGCCAGACTCGTCCTACGCACCAGCCCGCATCCGCAGAGCCTGCCTACCAGTCGTAGGTCACGCTCGACACCGCCGTACGCCCTTCCCCGTAATAACAATCCAGGTCACTGGTGCACTGCGACAGGTAGGTCTTGTTGGTGAGGTTCTGCACGTTCAGCGCCAGTTTCACGCCCTTGAGTTTCAGCGGCGAGCGGCTCAGGTCGTAGCTCAGGCTGGCGTCGTAGACGCTGTAGGACGGCACGCTGAAGGCACCTTCGTAGTAGTCGCCCAGGCTTTGGCGGGCGTAACGCACGCCCAGGCCTGCGCCGAGGCCGGCCAGTGGGGTGTCGCCGAGCACGTTGTAGTTGACCCACATCGAGGCGGTAAGCGGTGAGATGCCGGCCGGGTGGCGGCCCTGGCGGCCTTCTTCGTCCTTGGTGTATTTGATGTCGTTGCGTGCAGCCGAGGCGATGATGTCCCAGGCATCGTTGAGCACGGCCTTGGCTTCCAGTTCCACACCGCGTGAGCGCATGGCGCCGCTCTGGGTGCTGAACGTGTCATTGGGGTTGGTGGTGATGACGTTTTCCTGGTCGAGTTGGTAGACCGAGGCCTGCACAAAACTCTTCTGGCCAGGTGGTTGGTATTTCACGCCGACTTCGTATTGCTTGCCGGTAGACGGATCGAACGGCTTGCGGTCGACGTTGGTGCCGGTCAGCGGCAGGAAGGATTCGGAGTAGCTGATAAACGGCGCCAAGCCGTTATCGAACAGGTACACCAGGCCCGCACGGCCGGTGAAGGCTTCGTCCTTGCTGGCGAAGCGCGTGTTTTGCATCGGTTCTTTGTTGACCACGCTGGCCCAGTCGTAACGGCCACCGAGCACCAGCGCCCATTTGTCCCATTTGATCTGGTCCTGCACGTACAGGCCGGTCTGGCTCAGGGTGCGGTCCCAGCGGTACGGCTGGCGGTAGTCGATGTGCTGGCCGTAGACCGGCTTGAACAGGTCGATCGCCGCGGCGGTACGGTCGTAGAGGCCGTGGAACAGCGAGCCGGAGTGGTAGTAATCGAGGCCAAAAATCATCGTATGGGACAGCGCGCCGGTGTCGAATTCGGCCTGGGCGATGCTGTCGACGCCAAACACTTTGTTGTTCTGCGCCCAGTCCACTGCGTAACGTTGAAGGTAGCGTTGGTCCTGCACCCCGGTGGCGGGGTTGGCGACGAAGGCGTAGCCGTGCAATGGCGCGGTGTAGCGGTCGTCGACCTCGGCGTAGCGGGCGTTTTGCTTGAGGGTCCAGGTGTCGTTGAGGCGATGGGCAATCTCGTAGCCCAGCACATACTGCTCGCGGTTGTACTGGTTGACGCCCGGCTCGCCGAGAAACAGGTCGCGCTTGATCTTGCCGTTGGGGTTGGCCCACAGGGTGCCGGACGCCGGCAGGCCTTGGGCTTCGGGCACGCCTTTGTCTTTCTGGTACTGGGCGAACAGGGTCACGCTGGTGTCGTCGTTGGGCCGCCAGGTGAGGCTGGGGGCGATGAACTGGCGTTTGTTTTCGACGTAGTTGATTTCGTCCTGGCCATCGCTGAACAGGCCGGTCAGGCGATAGAGAAACTGCCCTTGTTCATCCAGCGGGCCGCCGAGGTCGATGGCCGCGCTTTTGTGCTCGTAGGTACCGGCCTCCAGCACCACTTGGTGCACCGGGGTTTCGCTGGGGCGCTTGCTGACCATGTTGACGATGCCGCCCGGTTGGTTCTGACCGTACAACACCGAGGCCGGGCCCTTGAGCACTTCGATGCGTTCCAGGGAGTACGGTTCGATCTGCAACGCGCCGCCGGTGCTGCCGCCGCCGTAGGGCAGGTGCAGGCCGTCGAGGTACAGCGGGGTCGGCGAGAAGCCGCGCGAGGTCGGCTCATCGAACAATTTGACCCGGTCCGCAAAGCCGCCCGCCGCCATGCCCGGCGTGTAGAGCAACGCCTGGGTCACGCTCTGGGCACCGCGCGCCTTGATCTCGGCGGCGCTGATCACGTTGATGGTCTGGGGGATTTCCACCAGCGCCGAGTCGGTCTTGCTGCCCGAGGCGCTGCGCGTGGCGACGATGCCGTCCACCGGGCCCCAGGCGCTTTCCCGGGCTTGCTCGCCGCTGATCTGGGTGGCGCCCAGTTGCAACGGACCGCCGCCGGAAATCGCCTGCAACGACCAACCGCCTTGGGACTGCATCGCCACCAAGCCGCTGCCCGCCAGTAACTGCTCCAAACCGGCGCCCACCGCGTAACGCCCTTGCAGGCCGGCGCTGCGCTTGCCTTCGGTGAGTGAGGCGTCCACCGAGAGCAAAATCCCCGAGGCGCTGGCGAAGCGGTTCAATGCCTGGTCGAGGCTGCCCGCCGGAATGTTGTAGGCGCGCTGTGTTTCGGCGCTTTCAGCGGCTTGAACCAGGCTCGGCAGCAGGGGCACGGCGGCCAGCAGGCCGACAAACACGCCACGGCGCAGGGCGCGGGCCAGGGGTTGGATCTGGTGATGCGGCATTGCAGGACTCCCCGTGAGATCGCTTCTTGATTGGCTTTCAAGAGGTATCCCGAGCGGGATGCAAAAACCGACAAGTGCTTGGCAAACTTTTTTCAGACCCGTGCCTTGATCGTCACCCAGTAGCGCGTCACTGCCTGCACCTGTACCGGCAACGAGCGCTCCAGCGCGGCGAGGATCGCGTCGGTGTCGTCCAGCGGAAACACCCCGGTCAGCAACAGGCCGGACACCGCCTGATCACAGCGCAACAGCCCCGGACGATAGCGGCTCAACTGCGCGACAAACGCGCCCAGGGGCTGGCGTTCGGCGATCAGGCGGTGCTCGGTCCAACTGCTGGCATTGGCGTCCACCGCCGCCAACGCCGTGCTCTGCCGAGGGTTGAACCACAGGCTGTCGCCAGCCTTCATCTGCACCGCCGCGCCGTGCAGCGGGGTCACGCGCAGGCGGCCTTCGTAGAGGTCGACGCGGCTGCCATCGGACAGTTCGCGCACGCCAAAACGGGTGCCCAGGGCTTGCACATCACCGGCCGGGGTTTCGACGATCAACGGGCGCAGCGGGTCGTGGCCGCTGGTCAGTAGCACCTCGCCACGGATCAAGCGAATGCGGCGTTCGCTGGCGCTGAAACGCAGGTCCACCGCGCTGTCGCTGTTGAGGTCCAGGCGTGTGCCGTCGCTGAGGGTGACGTGGCGGATCTCGCCGGTGGCGGTGCGGTGTTCGGCGAACGCGGCCTGCCAGGGTTCGCTGCGCTGCACCAGGTAGCCGCTGCCGCCGGCCACCAGCAACAGGCCGAGCAGCTTGAGGGCGGCGCGGCGTTGGGTGTCCGGGGTGTCACGCAACACGGCGCGGGCGCTGTCGACGGGCACGCCACCGAGGGTTTGCTGCAAGTGCTGCAAACGTTGCCAGGCGCGGCGGTGTTCCGGGTCGGCGGCCTGCCACTGGGCGAAGGCCTGGCGTTGTTCGCCGTGCAGGTCGCCACCCCATTGCAGCATCAGCCATTCGCTGGCTTGCTCGACAATGGCCGGGGCGATGGGCGCGTCGTGTCTCATTCGGCGTAGGCCACTTGGTAGCAGGCGACGATGGCGCGGGTCATGTACTTCTGCACCGAGCTGAGGCTGACGCCCAGGCGCTCGGCGATCTGTGCGTAGCTCAGGCCTTCGAACTGCGACAGCAGGAAGGCACGGCGCACGTTGTCGGGCATGCGGTCGAGCATCGCGTCGATCTGCATCAGGGTTTCGAGGATCAGCGCGCGGGTCTCCAGGCTCGGCGACTCGGGCTCCGGCAGGTGCGCGATGCTGTCCAGGTAAGCGCGCTCGATGCGCAGGCGCCGCCACTGGTCGATCACCAGGTTGCGGGCGATCTGTGCCAGGTAGCTGCGGCTTTCCTTGTCGCCGGGAAAGCGCCCGGACACCAGCAGGCGCAGGAAAGTGTCCTGGGCCACGTCGGCGGCATGCTCGCGGTCGCCCAGGCGTTTACGCAACCAGCCTTGCAACCAGCCGTGATGGTCGCGGTACAGGAGGTGAAGCTGTTGCTGGCCGTCAGTCGCGGTGTCCATGAAAAAGCTCAGATACACTATTGAGAGCAATTATCATTACAGTTTATTTCGCGACTGACAAAAACTCTTTGTCCTCACCCCCCGGCGGTGTGCAGCGGATACACCGATTCCCAACCGCCGCCCAACGCTTTGTACAGCCCGACCATGGCCAGGGAGACGCTGGTCGAACTCTCCACCCACTGCTCCTGCGTGGCCAGCAATGCGCCTTGCACGGTGAGCACGTTGACGAAATCCACCACGCCTTCGACGTACTGGTGTTGCGCCGTTGCCAGGGCAATCTGGTTCTGGCGCACCGCTTCGGCGAGGCTGTCGCGGCGCAGTTGGCTGGCGTTGTAGCGGGTCAATTGATCGTCGATCTCATGCCAGGCGCGCAGCACGGTTTGCTGGTACGCCAGCGCCGCTTCCTGTTGCTGGGCTTCGCGCAGGTTCAACATGCCTTCGAGGCGCCCACCATTGAACAGCGGCAGGCTGAACTGCGGGCCGAAGGCAAAGGCGCGTGAACCCCACGAGCCGAAATCCGACAGTTGCATGGCCTGGGAACCGAGGTTGCCGGACAGGGTGATGCGTGGGTAGAAATCGCCCTTGGCCACGCCGATGTTGGCGGTGGCGGCGTGCAATCGGGCTTCGGCCTGGCGGATGTCGGGGCGACGTTCGGCAAGTTCCGAGGGCAGGCCAATGGCGACCTGGCGCTGGGTCTGCGGCACGGCGGCATCCGCTGACAATTGCGCATGCAGCGCTTGCGGCGCCTCGCCCATCAGCAGGCTCAGGGCGTTGATCAACTGGTCCTGGCGCTGTTGCAAATCCGGCAGGCGCGCTTCGATGGTCGCGACCTGGGCGGCGGCTTCGGCCACGTCCAGGTCGGTGGCCACGCCGTCGGCCAGGCGCAGTTGCGAGAGCTTGAGACTGTGGCGTGCCACGTCGAGGTTTTGCTCAGTGACGGCGCGGGTATTTTGCACGCCGCGCAGCTGGATATAGTCCTGGGCGGTTTCAGCGAGCACCGCGAGCAGCACGGCGCGACGGTCGTTTTCGGCGACTTGCAGGGTGGCGTCGGCGGCTTCGGTTTCGCGTTTGACGCGGCCCCAGAGATCCAGCTCCCAGGACGCCGAGAACCCCGCATCCCACTGGCTGAACGCGGCGCGGCCGTTCTCGCCGGACGGGTCGTTCAAGCCTTTGCCACTGTTGCGTTTGCGCTGGTAGGCGCCGCTGGCATCGACGTTGGGGTAACGCTCGGCGGTGGTGACCTGGCGCACGGCGCGGCTTTGTTGCAGGCGGCTGCTGGCGAGTTTCAGGTCGAGGTTGTCGCTGAGCGCACGGCGGGTCAGGGCCGAAAGTTGCGCGTCGTGGAACACATCCCACCAACGCTCCTGCAACGGATCGCTGACGGCACGGCTGGCGGCTTGACGGCCTTGGGGCTCGCTCCATTGCGTGACTTGAGGGGCCTGGGGCCGTTGGAAGTCCGGGCCGACGCTGCAGGCACTCAGGCTGATAAGGCTCAGGGTGAGCCAGGCAACACGCTTCATTGCTGGGCCACCTCATGCTGCTTCGCGACCGGCTGCGTATCGACGATGGCTTCCACCGACATGCCCACACGCAGGCGTGCGGTCAGGGCCTGGCCCGGCTCCAGTACGATCTTCACCGGGATGCGCTGTACCACCTTGGTGAAGTTGCCGGTGGCGTTGTCCGGCTTGACCGCCGCGAACGTCACCCCCGTGGCGGGCGCGAGGCTTTCCAGATGGCCGTTGAGAGCTTCGCCGTCGAGGCTGTCGACGCGCACCTGCACGGCTTGGCCGGCGTGCATGTGGGAGAGTTGGGTCTCCTGGAAGTTGGCCACCACGTAGGCTTCGGCCAACGGCACCACGGCGAGGATCTTGCTGCCTGGCGTCACATAGGCGCCCACCCGCACCGCACGCTCGCCGACCACGCCATCCACCGGCGCGACGATGCGCGTGTACGACAGTTGATAACTGGCCATTTCCAACGCGGCCTGGGCGCGCTTGAGCCCGCCTTCGGCGGCGTCGCGCTGGGCGCTGAGGATTTCCACCTGCTTGCGTTCGGCCGCCAGCACCGCCGTGGCATTGGCCAGGCGCGCGGTGGCCTGGTCGATACGGGTCTTGGCCTGCTGGGCGTTCTGCACGGTGCCGGCGCCAACCCCGGCGAGGTGGTTGTAGCGGTTCAGTTCGTGTTCGGCGAAGGCCATTTCGGCGCGGTCTGCCGCGACGGTGGCCTGGGCCTGGGCGATCACCGAGCTTTGGCGCTCCAGGGTCGCGCTGGCGTTTTTCAGTTGGGCCTGGGCGACCAGGGTGTCGGCGTCGGCAGCCTGGGCGGCGGCGCGAAAATCGCGGTCGTCGATCAGCGCCAGCAGTTGCCCGGCCTTGACCCGCTGGTTGTCTTCCACCAGCACTTCCTTGATGAAGCCGGCCACACGGGGCGCGACCAGGGTGAAGTCGGCGGCGACGAAGGCGTCGTTGGTGCTCTGGCGCTTGCTGCCGAGCACACCCGGCGCAACCAGGTAGACCAGCACGCCCACGGCAAACACGGCGATAACGGCGACGGCAATTTTGTCTTTGCGTTTCATGAACAGTCCTTTAATCAAGTCGGTGCACGGGGCGGGAAGATCCGCGTGGGCATCCAGAAAATCAGCAGGATCAACGCCACCGCGACCGCGGCCATGACGACATACAGATCCGAAGAGGTCAGCACCACGGCCTGCTCGTGCAGGCGGTGCGCCAGGCCCGGTGCGTCGCCGTCGACCAGGGGCGAGTTGCCCAGGCGATCGACCAGCATGGTCGAGTGCAAGTGCAGGCGCTGGGTGGTCAGCGTGTCGAGCACACCCGTGGCAATCACGGCGGCCAGGCCTTTGACCGTGTTGAACCAGGCCGAGGCGAACGGCCCGTCCATCGGCTGGATACTGCCGGTGGACAGCATCAGCAGCGGCAGCACGGCCATCGGTTGCCCGAAGATTTGCAGCAGGTACAGCCCGTAGAAATCATCGCGAATCCATTGCGAAGTCAGCTGCGAACTGCCCAGGCAACACAGCACCAGCATGCCCAGGCCGATGCCCAGTACCCAGCGGCAATCGACCCAGCGCAGGTTGCACAACGCCGCCACCAGCGGCAGCGCGATCAGTTGCGGCAGCGCCATCAGCAGCATCACCGGCGCGGTCTGCAGCGGGCGGTAACCCTGGACCTGGGCGAGGAAACTCGACGGGATGATGATCACCGAGGTCAGCACCATCAGCACGCCGGCCAACACGATCAGGGCAAACGCCAGGTTGCGCAGGCCGAGCATCTGCAGCTTGAAGAACGGCATCGGGTGCGACCATTCATTGAGCATGAACAGCACCAGCAAGAGTGTGCCGCCGCTCAGCAGGAAGGTGATCAGGCCCGACTCGAACCAATCCAGGCGATTGCCCTGGAGAATGCCGATCACCAGCATGCAGATCGCCGGAAAACCCAGCAGCAGGCCGCGCCAGTTGAATTGCTTGAAGCGCTCCAGGCGCAGCGGGTCCTGCGGCAAACCGTAGGCCACGGCGGCCATTGCCAGCAGACACGGCGCGACGATCTGCCAGAACGCCCATTGCCAGCCGACGTATTCGGTCCACAACGCCGCCAACGGCGTGCCCAGGCTTGGGCCGAAAGTGGCGGTAAGCGCGTAGCCGGCCAGGCCGTAGAGCTTGACGTTGGCCGGCAGGAAGCGCAGCGCGACGGTCATCAGCATGGGCGGCAATGCTCCACCGGCCAGGCCTTGCACGGTGCGCAGCACCAACAGGCTTTCGTAGTTCGGCGCGAACGGGCACAGGATGCCCAGCACGGTGAACAGGCCGATGGCGCACAGGGTGAAACGGCGCAGGGAAAACGTCACCGAACACCAGGGTGCGAAGGCCATGGCCGCGACTGACGTGGCGGTGTAGGCGGCAACCAGCCAGGTGCCTTCGTCAAAGCCGATGTACAGCGCACCGCGGATGTCGGCGAGGGCGACCTTGGTGACCATCTCGTTGAGACCGGACACCAGCACGGCCAGCAACACGCCGACCAGGCCGAGGATGATGCGCGGGCCGAACACGGGCGGGCTGATGCTGGCGGGTTTGGCTGCGGCCGCGAGGGTGGGGGCAGCGAGGGAAGTCATGAACGGGAAACTCGGAATGATCAATACCCGAGCAGTTTAATCAGGCACACACATGACAAAAAGTTACATGTCGGCAGGTTATAAGTGCACCAGACGCAATACTAAAACCCAACGCTAGTTCCTGTGGGTGCTGGCTTGTGTGGGAGCGGGCTTGCTCGCGAATGCGGCGTGTCAGTCAGCACATATATGACTGATCCACCGCCTTCGCGAGCAAGCCCGCTCCCACATTTTGAACCGAGTTCACTTTAGGTGGGTTGGGCTTCGAGCCACGTGGCGTGACAGCTCTCGCGCAGGGTCTCGCGCAGCCATTTGTGCGCCGGGTCCTTGTCGAAGCGTGGGTGCCAGGATTGCGCTAACACCAGGGTCGGCAGAGAGATCGGCAACGCAAACGCGCGCAGCGGCAACTTCAGGCGATTGGCGCTGTAGAGGGCTTCCTTGGGCACCGGCAGGATCAGGTCGGAGTCGGGCAGCATGAACATCGCCCCGTGAAAACCCGGCGCGATCATCGCCACGCGGCGCTCCAGGCCCTGGGCGTTCAGCGCGGTATCAATCGGCCCACGGGCGATGCCGCGTCGCGAAATGCTGATGTGGGAGTAGCTGGCAAAACGCGCGGCGGTGATTTCTTCATCGAACAGCGGGTGATCTTGTCGTGCCAGGCCGACGAAGGTGGTGGAGAACAGGTTCTGCACCTTCACTTCGGGGCTGGAGGGCATGGTGTTGCTGACGCGCAGGTCCAGGCGCCCTTCGCGCAGCGCTTCGTCGTCGGTGTCGCCCTCGGGCACGAAGCACAGCTCGCACAGCGGCGCCACGCGTTCCATGGTGTCGAACAGGCGACCGCCATACACGCCGATAAAAAAGTCGTTGGCCCGCACACTGAAGCGGCGGCGCAAGGTACTCAAGTCGACCTGGTCCGCCGAACGAAACAGCAGCGCCGCCTGTTCCACCACGTTGCGCACCTGGGCTTGCAACTGCAACGCCTTGGGCGTCGGCACCAGGCCGCGCCCGGCGCGCACCAGCACCGGATCGCCGACCGCTTCGCGAATGCGCGTGAGGGTGCGGCTCATGGCCGCCGGGCTGAGGTTCATGCGGCGCGCGGCGCCGACCACGCTGCCCTCGTCGAGCAAGGCGTCGAGGGCGACCAACAGGTTCATGTCCGGTAGTTGCATGCCAAGCACTCGTGATGACTAAGGCGTGAATGGGCTGCAATCGTAACAGGTGATCAGCGTTGCATGCCCCAACGCTTCACGGTGAGCCGCTCGAAGGTGTCGAACACCAGGTTCTCCACAAGCAGGCCGATCAGGATCACCACCGCCAGCCCGGCAAACACCTTGTCGGTGTAGAGCTCGTTGCGGTTCTGGAAGATGTACCAGCCCAACCCGCCCTTGCCGCTGGTTGCACCGAACACCAGCTCGGCAGCGATCAGCGTGCGCCAGGCAAATGCCCAGCCGATCTTGAGGCCGGCGAGGATCGACGGCAGCGCCGCCGGAATCAGGATGAACAACACGAAGCGCATGCCCTTGAGGCCGTAGTTGCGCCCCGCCATGCGCAGGGTTTCGGACACGCCGAGAAACCCCGAATAGGTGTTCAGCGCCAACGCCCACAACACCGAATGCACCAGCACAAAGATCAGGCTGTTCTGCCCCAGGCCGAACCACAGCAGCGCCAGCGGCAACAGGGCAATCGCCGGCAACGGGTTGAACATCGAGGTCAGGGTGCTGAGCAAGTCGCGGCCCAGTTGGGTCGAGACCGCCAATGTGGTCAGGGCAAATGCCAGCACGATGCCGATCAGGTAGCCCTTGATCAGCACCACCAGCGAGATGCTCACCTTGCTCAACAATTCGCCGCTGAGCAGGCCGTCGTAGAGCGCGTGGAAGGTCTGCAGGAAGCTCGGCAGCAGCAG
>Ga0307517_10015442_pt1 | contig 10149 bp, 2 predicted proteins | sample 23_EM_MG_FD_194515 | JGI IMG/M metagenome (GOLD analysis project Ga0307517, IMG submission 194515) | Populus trichocarpa ectomycorrhiza microbial communities from riparian zone in the Pacific Northwest, United States - 23_EM | ecosystem: Host-associated > Plants > Roots > Unclassified | place...
ATATTATTTTAATATATTAATATTAAAAATGTATTTTTTTTAAAAATTATTTTGATATATTTTTAAATAAAAATTATTTTAAAAAATAACCGTAATTACATTTCTAAACACCTCAAAAAAAAAAAACAGGATAGTTAAAGAAAAAAAATCTCATGATAAAAAAGTGTGTTTAAAATTGTTTTTTACTCAGAAATATATTAAAATAAAATTTTTTTATTTTTTAAAATTTTTTTTTGATATCATTGTATCAAAATGATAAAAACATATTAATTTTAATTTTTTTAAAAAATATCATTACAAATACATTTTCAAATAGCTTTTTAATGTGGTATTATTAAAATTATGTTTAATTTAAAATTGTGTTTGACTTGAAAAAAAATAAAAAAATTTCAAGTCAAATAATTGCCTAATGCTACGTGGAGAAACGGGCACATAAATTTAGGTTTTAGTTTGGCCCATCATATCATTGATGCCTACAGTTTACTCTCTTAAATTGAGAAATGAACAAGTTGTTTTTTGTTGACCGACTTTGGTGTTAGGTCACAAAACTTAAACCTTACATCCACGCATTAACAAGCCATCGTTCCATGTGGGACATCAAAGTCCTTGAATTAATTTAAATGGGTCCGGTCCTCTGGTCCTTGCTTGCTGGGCGGCTCCTAGCTATTTCCACAATTGTCTTTACTCGGTGAAAAGCGAGGTTTGATTGTGATAGGCGCAACTCACGAAAATTATATTTTTTTTATTTGTTTTACGAGGTCGATTGTATTTTTAAAGCTGTTTTTAAAGATTTATTTTTAAAAATATTTTTTATTTAGAAATATATTAAATTTATATATTTATATATTTATATATTTTTTAAAATTTATTTTTAATTTAAAAACATCAAAAAATTAATTTAAAATAAAAAATAAATCCTTGTCCACAGCTAACGTCTTTTGAGTGTTATGGCCATGGCCCTGGATCCTGATTCCTTGACACTGATGTTGAATGGGAGACCGAGTCGAAGGGACATCTTCCTGCAAAGCACGGCGAGAAGGGATTTGAATACTCAAACTATCATTTTATATCAACCAAGGGCTAATATCCTAAGAAAATAAAATAAAATAAAATTCTTTGTAAATATATCTATTCAATTATGAATAATTTATTTATAATCCAACTAGAAATATACCTAGCTGGATAATTGAAATGAGGATAACCTTACTTTTAAATAAAAAAAATATTAAAAGTGCCTATACTTTGTTTTTTAAAATCTGATGAATAATTTAATAAATTCTCGCTTTAATGCTTGAGTTAAATAAATTAAAGGAGGGGCCATACCTCTTTAATTATTAGATTAATCACTTAAGATGGTGCCAATAACAAATGACAAAAAAATAAAATAAAAATTAAAACTGAGCTTAAGCCTTTTCAAATTAATTTTTATTTTTATTTTGTTGAGAAATAAAAAAGAATGTTGAAGATATTTTCCACAAAATTTAAAGCACATTCTTGTAATTAATTATCTGTTCATTATAAATACCTCTAATATTATTGTAAATAACGTAATTTTTAATATGGTATGAGAGTTTTTTTTTTTATTATTTAATATGACATAATTAATTTGGATTATCATTAGAGTATAACGCAAATCCCCTATTACATCAGTTTAATTATGTTACATATAATTACTTTTTTGGGAATAAAATCTGATTTTGACTTACTATGGGAGAGGAAAAAATTAATAGCCCCTTGGTATTCAAGTGTGTGTGAATTAAACAATATTTTTTTTTTACTCGACAGAAAACGTATTTTCATAGTATTTATCGACCTCCGTCTCCGTCTCTCTTCCTTTTTTTATTTTATTTTTTATCTGTTAACAATCTGATAATTACTCTATTTAAGGATTAATGAAATCTCTTGGCGTTTTACGTCTGTTTCTTGAGCTGGAGAAGGCAGGTCGCTAGCGGAGGCGATCACAGAGTTTTCTTCATTTCAATTCTCAGAGGAACTTGGGATTTCTTCTACACTTTCCATTTCAGTTGATCTCTCTCTCTCTCTCTCTCTCGTCCATTAACAATCTGCTGTCTCACCTCTTTTCATGTGCGTTTTTGCTCTCTTTACTTCTCCTCTCTGCACAATTTCTAATTATTATTTTTTATTTATTGCATCAGTTTAAAGAAGTAAATAGGTATTTAGCTTTGATTGAGGATTTTCTTTCTGATTTTTTTATTGATAATATCAAGCAAGTTGTAGTAAATTTATGTTTTATTGAATTGAATCAAATTCCTAAGAGCAGCTAACTTTAACGTTTGGTTTATGTTTCCGGTCGTTTCCTTCTCTATCTTTGAATCTACGCAACTGCAGTTGTTGTTATTTTTGTCTTAATTCAAATAATTATTGTGTAATTTATTTTAAGAAGAGTAAGTTTTAGATGTTGTTAGTCAAAACAGGCAATGGGATTACCGATAATAGAGGTAAGTTAACCAAATTCTAGGCAGTTTAAGAGGGGAGGATAACGTGCTTTTATTTATTTATTTGTTTGTTTGTTTATCAAGGTTTTTTTCATAGCTAGTTGTTTTGCATTATAAGTTCAACAAGTCTGGATTCACTTGGGATGTAGTGAGTGAGGTTATCCACAAGTAAAATCCTCAGTGAGTGAATTGCTTCTGGGAAGGAGACGTTGAAGGCTCTCTTTAGTTCTGTTTCCTGGCGATTCTTTTACTCTTTGCTTTTTAATTTGTGACAGAATTATCATGTGATGGCATTTAGAAAAATAAAAATAAAAATAGTGCTGTGGCTATCATTTAAAATTTTCACCTTGATTTTTGAAGTTATTGGTGTAGACTGATTTTTGTTTTTTGTTGTTTGATTTACATCAGGTTTGGCATTCCTTTGACCTCATAAGCTGGCAGACCCCTCTCTTGCTACATTTTGATTTTAATTTCTTGTCGACGATACAGTCCAGAAATTGTAAATATAATGGGAATCTTTTCGCGCAGGTTCATATCTGATAGTTTTGGTTTTTTAGGAAGAGCTCATTCTTTTTATGCCTGTGTTTTATTTTCTGTCCTTTAGACAAATCTTTATTGGGTCTAGATTTGTCACAGCTTTATCAATGAAATATTTGCATTTTGTTTTTTGCAGTGCTGCTGGTAGAAAACCAAATGAGACCATTAAGATAATCTTAACGACCTTTCTTGGAGTAGCTTTTGGTTTCTTGATAGGAGTATCTTTTCCGACCTTGTCATTGACTAAGGTATGCAAATTTAGAAGTGCCTTTTCTCTTTCCTGTATGATTTTTCCTTTCTTTTCCTTTCCATTTTTTTTTGGTGTGTTTTTTTGTTCACATTATGTGGATGAGTATCCTATTTAGTTTAGATGCTTTCTTTTAGTTACTTTATAGAACATTTTATGTTGTCTCTAAATTTTGGCAGCTGAATATCTCACCCAACTTCATTCCTTCCATTGATATCTCGTACAAAGAGGGCCTCACACCTCAAAACACTCGGTCTTCTAAGGGTAACAATAGTGGTTCAATGCAAGCACCAAATTTGAACAATACATCAAAGGTATGCTTCCTTTCCTGAATCCTAACATCGTTAAACTGTCAGATACTGAATTTCTTTGTCTTGAAGTTTTGGTGCCATTAAGGCACTTAATGGACCTTTCTCTACATGTTCACTACAAGATCCATGAAAGTTAGAGCTTCTCTTCCACCAAAAAAAATACACGGAGCCTAATCGGTACCTTCTAAGCAATACCCTTTGCACTTTAGGATATGTTTGGTATGGGGATAAATGGTGAGCAAGTTATAAGGACTAAATGTTACCCTTGTAACCTTGTAACTTTTCACCTCCTTGTATTTGACATAATTTGTAATTTGTGGGGTAGATGAAAATATCAAGGAGGTGAAATTGAATTTTAAAAAAAGGGTTAAATGTTAACCTTACAAGGGGAGGAGTAAAGGAATTTGTAGGGAGGAAAACGTTTTGGTTTTTATGCCTTCCCTGCCTTTTATTTTGAATTTAATACTATTTTTTTTCTTACACTTCTCACTTTGAACCACAAATATATATTATTTTAATAATTAATTTAAATTTTGATATGATTTCTATTGGGATAAATTATTACTCCCAATTACTTTCAACTCTTACCAGACATCCTTAATACCTCATCTTTTTACACTCGTAGTAATCTTACCCCCTTAACATTTTTCCTTTGAATTTTTCTCCCCATACCGTACATAACCATGAGGGTATACGAAGCTCTTGTCTTGGTTTGACATCAAGTAAATTGCATTATTTTTCTTCTCGGTAAATATTTCCCTACTATTATTCAAGGATTTGTAGTAAAAAGAATTTATATATTAGGTGGCAGGTAACCAGGGGAAATTTTGAACCTAAAAGAATAAACCTGTTTAAATAGAAATAAGGGAAATTGCCTTTTTAATCAAAGAAATTAATAAAATAAGATTAGTCTTCCATATCTCACATCATCTGTCTTTGAAACCTTTTCCTTTTCTTGTTTTCTGGAATTTTTTATTTCCTTCAATTTGTCGTACTAGTAATATAATCTACCATGTTAATTTTTTTTCCCTTCAATTTGTAGTACTGGTGAAAAATTCTCCTGTACCTTAAATTTTTGTAAGGTGAAAAAAATACAACTCAAACTCCCCTGTTCCTGCCAATGAGCTATAGCTCAGTTGGCATTAATATCCCCCCTCCCCTAAGAGGTCTCTAGTTTGAACCGCTGCTTAGTAACCAAAAAATCCTGCCCCTATTTAGATATGCGGATCATTTGGTGAAATCAGAATGTCCCCCTAATAACACATCACCACTTGGTTCTAAAGTTTTCCTTCCTCTATATTATTGTTTGCAACAAAACAAATGACATCAGTGCACTTAGATGCTGTCTATCTTTGCCTTCAGTTTCTCAAGAAAGTTTAATTTAAATGTCACTTTCATGAATAAGAGAATTGTATGTTTGTTCAAAATAAGAGAGAGAGATGAACTTGTTTGTTCATTGATGAAGATTGTAATTCAATGTTGTATAAGAGACTACAAAAAATCCCAGTTTGAGGCTTCCATTATACAAAGTTCATCTTGATCACATCAGGAAAAAAGGCTCCATCCTTGTTTGAAATTTTAACTAACATTGAACCACCATCTAGCTCCAAACAAAACATGTTACACCATTTTCAAGCCACTGTGATATTCTCATGCTGGACACAAATGGACTTGGATACTTAGTTGCACTCCTTCAAATGTATGGGAAAATGTTAAAATAAAAATGAATGTATCTGTGATTTCTACTTGTGTTTGTAATTAAGTTTCCAACATCTATAGTTCTGTTGGAGCAAAACGGGGTGTGCTTTTAACTTAAATGACGTGGGTTCTTACAAGCACCCATATTATGATGTTTAAAGAGCATTTTCAATTTAGTATCAGTAGCTGGGTTACATGCATTATATTTACTTCCTTTGCCGTGGAACAATGTATTATCACAAAACTCATTAGCGACTGCTGATACTTCAGTGTTCAGTATGATCTTTTAATTATAAGCAAGAACTTGAAAAAAAAAAAACAGAAAAAAAACACTGAACTTAGCCCCATGTGAACATGGACTTGTATCTGACTGTCCAAGTTCAAGCAACATAGGTACAACTGTTGTATGCTATTTTTGATCCATTATATGCAATTTTGCCTACTAAATGGATTTTTTTTGTCTAAGATGATGTTTGCATAACTTGAATAACACTGTCCTTGTATATGGAAAAACACGAGTAATATATTCACACTCTTACCTTGTGCTTGCCTTATTCTATTCACAGATTTGGGTCCCTTCAAATCCTCGTGGTGCTGAGCGACTACCACCAAGAATTGTTGCAGCTGAGTCAGACTTGTATTTGCGCAGATTGTGGGGTAATCCCAATGAGGTGAGCATTCTACAACCACTCTTATATGCAACATTCAACTTTAAACTTCCTCATATGCTACATGCAATTCTCTATAGCATACCAGCTTGGCCTAGCTGCAGAATGAACAGGCTGCTCTTTTGGTTTTGAATGACTCAACAGTTGTGATTCAGTTGATTGTAATTTTACTTAACTTTTAAAATGGTACATGCTAATTTTATTGTCAAGAAAAGGGAGTTAGCTGGAAAATGTTTCATTTAATATAGTTACATTGTAACTGCGCTCCATAAAAAAATAAAGGAAAAGAAAAGAAAGGGTGATTCCAATGAAGGCTGTCCCTGGATTGTTTGCTTGCCTAAGACAGTTTCAATGGAAAAATGGAATTTGAGAATATGCTGAGGTCAAGCTAGATATTAGAAATTCTGAATAGCAATTTATGAAATCTTTATTCAAGTGAACACGTAACTCTGAATTGAAGCAACAAGCTGACTATTACCACACATACCATTTCTAAAGAAAACCTGGGAGGGCAAGTGTTCTACCTCTCATCTTCCTTTTTCTTTTTTTTTTCTTCTTATTTTCACGTAGTTAATGTCATGCTCTAGAATATTGCCCCATTAAATGATATTGTTGATGACTAGGTGGCCTACTGTTTACTTTTGTTGACTTCATTCTTTTGTGAAACAAACATCATCCACCATTGCTTCATAACAATAACAGAGTAATCATCCTGAAATAACAATAGTAGTGGTGTGGTACTCTTGAATTGCAATTTTGATATATTTGATCAAGCTGCCTTTGCAGGACTTGACCAGCACACCAAAATATCTTGTAACCTTCACTGTTGGCTACGATCAGAGAATGAATATTGATGCATGTGTTAAAAAGGTTGGTCCTGTGTGGTGTTTCATTTATTATCTCATGGTAGCCTGTATGAGTATGTGAACAACTTTGTCTCTATCTCACAGTTTTCAGAGAACTTTACTATCCTTCTATTCCATTATGATGGACGAATTGCTGAATGGGATGAATTTGAGTGGTCCACGCGTGCTATTCACGTGAGTGTCCGGAGACAGACTAAATGGTGAGTTCTATTTAAAAACAGAAGCTCACTGATTAAAGTTCCCCTTCACTATCCTGTGGGGGAGAATACAGTTTAACTCATCGCTTCAGTCTTTATTTGACCCACGCTTGTAACTTTAAACTCTGAAATTTTGTCTTAGGTGGTATGCTAAGAGGTTTTTACATCCTGATATTGTGGCACGATATGATTACATATTTATCTGGGACGAAGACCTGGGAGTTGAGCATTTCAATGCAGAAGAGTAGGTGTTGGATATAAAATAGTTATTTTATGGTTATGCTAGTTCACAATACTAAAAACTTTGCAACGTTTCTTGTACACACTTTTATCTAAGATATATAAAACTAGTGAAGAAGCATGGATTGGAGATTTCACAGCCTGGTTTGGAACCTAGCAAAGGATTAACATGGCAGATGACAAAGAGAAGAGATGACCGTGAAGTTCACAAGTAAGAATGACGGAATAGTCCCCATAAAAGTTTTCTTTGAAAAAAAAAAAAAAAGAATTATGGAATGCCCATATCATTTTTTAAGGATTGATTTTATTTGATTCAAATATTATCTTGGAAAACAGTTATGGAGTTGTGATTGATTTATTAACTAACCCTTTTATCTCTTTCCATGAATTTATATTAGAATAACGGATGAGAAACCAGGCTGGTGCACCGACCCACATCTGCCACCATGTGCAGCGTATGAACATCTTTAACTGTTGCTTTTTTATTGTTATTTTATGCCTTGCTTCTCTTGTTCCTTATATGACTGTGCTGTAAAAGCTTAAAGAGATTATCCTCTTCTGGATTTAGGTTTGTTGAAATCATGGCTCCAGTGTTTTCACGAGATGCTTGGCGCTGTGTGTGGTATATGATTCAGGTATTGATTGTTGTGCTACTGTTGCTCACATTATCACTTTTAAGAATCCGTTTCCTTCACCCTTTCTCTGATGGCATATGGCACTAGAGTTTGACTGCATTATGGAATTTGCAGAATGACTTGATCCATGGTTGGGGTCTTGATTTTGCTCTTAGAAAATGTGTAGAGGTAGCTGACCTACTTCCACCCTCATTGATCTATTTCTGCTGTGTTTTGAATTGTTATTGGCAACATCAACACGAAACTCCTTAATTAAAATTTCTCTTTCAAAAACAGCCTGCCCATGAAAAGATTGGAGTTGTAGATTCCCAGTGGATTGTTCATCAAGGTGTTCCCTCTCTTGGGAGCCAGGTAAATGAATATGATTGGCCTCAGCTCATTTCCTCTGTTTTAACCCCACTATAAACTCCAAATACATGCTGGAATGAAATACTTACCCCACTATTTTGCTTCTCTAGGGCGAGTCACAAAATGGAAAGGCACCATGGCAAGGGGTATGCAAAGTGTTTCTTCATTATCAGTATAATTTATTTTATTTCATTTTGTTTGCGTGTTATCATACAGCATCCCTTGCTATTATTAACCATCCAAACGCTCAATATTCTGTTGTCGAGTTATCATGCAAAAGGACGAAGAGTACTTTTTTCACCTTTCTGTCTCCCAAATTTGCTCTACAAAACCAGAGCAAACTGGTCTTTTGATCATACATGCTAACTTTTTCTGCTGGTCCCAGGTAAGGGAGAGGTGCAGGAAGGAGTGGACAATGTTTCAGACCCGGCTGACCAGTGCAGAAAATGCATATTTTAGGGCAGCAGGGCTTGATCCTTCCAATTCTAATGGTCACTAAAGAAGGGCAATTATAGAAGCTTAGTGTACACTACCATAACGACTACACAGATTAGGTTTGATACAAATCTGTAGAATTCATCACTGTATGACAGCTTTTTTGTATTAGTGAATCGCAATTTTTCACTTGTTAATTTAAAAACATCCTAAACACTCGTAGAGTTGTGCAGGAGAAAGAAGTTAGTTTCATGTTTCTTAAATTTTCTCCATCATGGTCAAGGTGTAGGACCTCTGTTTTGAATTAATAAGGGCTTTGGTCCTGCACCAGCATAAATTTTCCACCTCTTCAAGGGCTATAGCCAATATAAAAAAATTGGGCACCCTGTAACGAAACCTCGCTTTCATGTTTTTGGTGATGCTGAACGCTGTAGAAAATAAGCTGCAAGATTGAACCCTGCTGTCTGTGGGGGGGCAATTTTTGTGCACATCCAGCTGCTTATAATCGTTTTACTTCACTTGCAGCAGTAATGTTGTTTGAAAAAGTTTGCGATCAGCTCAAAGTTGGGTTTATATAGTAAACTAAAATTTTTGGCTAAATAATATCATTTGAATTTTTTTTTGATGAAATAACACATTTTCATTTTGTTGTGCTTCTAAGCCCGATAAGATAAATTAAAATTTTTGATTGTATAATATCATTTGAATTTTTTTTGATGAAATAAAACATTTATATTTTGTTGTGCTTTTAAGCCTGACACGATAGTTGTTACGCTTCTAGATAGCAACATTTAAATATATCATGTTTTAGAAGCGCGATAACTTAACATGTAGTATCACTGTTAATTTTCTAGCTCAATTGGTCAATCAGTTGATTCAATTGTGTGAACCGGTTGATTGACGCACACAAAAATCATAATTTAATGAATCTTTTCTTCCAATTATATTTTATGAGTGTCAATGATGTAGTTGGACTTACGATAATGAATGATTCTGAGCAGTTAGATATGAATTTGCTATAATTAGATAATAATATGCCTCGAACAAATTATGTGGATGGCCTAGCGGATGTATTTATAGACCAGTGGGATAAGATTATGCTCAAAAGAAGGTGTGGTCTAACCAAATTATAATGATAATTTAAAAGAGCTATAACTTTTGATCACGCTTGAATTTTTATAAGAGTTTTCAGAGATTGTTTTTTTTATAATAGCTATATATGAAATAACTACTTTGACCATCAAATCTTTAGATTTAAAAAATATCACCATGAGGCTTTGTTTTTTTTATATAATTTTTATGATTTTTCTTATTATTTTTAAACTAACCGATTAATTTAAATGATTATTATGGAGCGATCGAGTGGTTAGTACTGAATTTAATTGATATAATAATTATGAATAATAATATCAATTAAAATTTTACTATAATTTAAAAATATAATATTTAATTAAATGTCACTGTTAGAATGTTACATCTAAAAAATATACGATATAACACCGAATTGTTTT
>Ga0307517_10015443_pt1 | contig 10148 bp, 10 predicted proteins | sample 23_EM_MG_FD_194515 | JGI IMG/M metagenome (GOLD analysis project Ga0307517, IMG submission 194515) | Populus trichocarpa ectomycorrhiza microbial communities from riparian zone in the Pacific Northwest, United States - 23_EM | ecosystem: Host-associated > Plants > Roots > Unclassified | place...
AGTATAGGCATCCTGCAAAACTGATGAAAGTATAGCACACAAAAATAATCACAACCTATTTCATTTCTTACAATAACATTCGAAGAGTAATTGTCCAACTAATCGTCCACGATTATAATTGAAACAAGCAACAAGAGAAAAACACTATGAATATCAACAGTTTTATGTCAAAGGAAAACCAAATTCAAATCCATCTCAGAAGTGCTATTAAAAAAGGTCGCAAAAGCACTCACCAGCTACCCTTAAACTGAGCAACGGCAGCACCAGGCTGTCTAAGGTCCCACCACTGAAGTCCAAACCCACATCCACCAGTCACAAACTCAGACGGGGAAGCCCATTTAACTGCCGAATATGAAACCAAACCATTCCCATCAAAAACCCTCCTAAAACCTCCCTTCTCAACAACCAAATTAACCCTCCCATCTTCTCCAACACTAACACACTCACTCCCTCCTTCCATCAAATCCACACCCCCAATGGACCCCACATGAAACTCCCTGCCAGCAACCGACACTACAGGTTCCATAACCGACGTTTCACTACCCAAACCCGACATATCATTCCCCAAAACCGACATTTCCTCTGGCGTTTTGAAAATGTGGAGAGAACCCAAGAAAGTGGAGGCAGCGAAGAGGGAAGGAGTGGATTTGAGAGAGGAAATACGGGAAGGTGGGGTCCAGGACAAGAGTGGGGTGGTTAGGGTTTTAGAAGGGTCTAGAGAGTGGATTTCGAGGGAAGGAGTGTGGAAATCCGAATCAAAGAGGGAGGTAATGAAGGATTTTCGAAAAGGGGAAGGAGAAGGGAGCCAGCGGATTGCATCAATGAATTTGGGTTGTGGGATTCTGTGGATTTTGGGGGGTTCTGTAAGGTTTGTTCTTGCCATTCTTAGGGTTTTTGTGTTTCAATTCAAAAAAATACAGTGCAGAGTGAAGTGTCTGTGGCGTGGGGGTTTTTCTGCTTCTCAGGTCATATAATCAACTCTTTAAGTTAATTATATAAATTTCTTACATATATAATAATAATAATAATAATTATTATAATACATTATTATACAAAACTCTAAATTTTAGGCTTAAACACCGTGCACATATATTGTTCAATTTTTTTTCCGAAGATGCTTTTTTTCTAATAAAAGTTTCGAAAATAAATAAATTCATTTTTTTCGAAAAAGGAATAAGAATATAATTTTGAAATTATGAGGACTAATGAATTAGTATTATTAAATTATGAGGACTAAGTTAAAAAACAATATAAACTTTTGTTTGTGGCTTGTATTGTTCAGATACTAGGATAAGATTGTCAACTCGTGTAAATACATGAGAGGCAGAGACATCTGAGACTCATTAAATGTGATAGCCAGGGAAATGGTGGCCATAAAGAGGAGCTTTTTCTTGATCAACCTCAAACTTTCTCATCATGGGTGCCTGAAGAAGAATGGCAGAAAATGTTTTGCCACCGCATTGGCTAAAAGGAAGGAACCGTCTGAGAACTCAAGATCCCAGGAACAGCCTGTTTTTCCAGTGACAGTTCCTAAAAATATTCTGTCTCAGTCTGCTGCTGCTGTTTTCGGACTGAAGAAGAATGGCAGAAAGTGTTTTGCCACCGCATTGGCTAAAAGGAAGGAACCGTCTGAGAGCTCAAGATCCCAGGAACAGCCTGTTTTTCCGCTGAGAGTTCCTAAAAATATTCTGTCACAGTCTGCTGCTGCTGTTTTCGGACTTGGATTCATTGATGCTGGGTAAGTTTTCTTCATTCTTGGTGCTTTTTTTTTTTCTTAATTTATAGAAGTTTGATTAGTTAGGGAAGCCATGTCTACCTCCCCGATGTAGTGCCATTTCAAATTCAGGTACAGTGGAGATTGGTCAAGGATTGGAGTGATCTCAAAGGAGAGTGAAGACTTGCTAAAGTTTGCGGCCTTTGTGGTTATTCCTCTGTGTGTCTTTCTTATATTTTCAGTCTCAAAGGAAGAATAGGCTTAAATTGTTGAACTTGGAAAAGTGCAATTTTAAATTGAGGATCAACTATTTTCTTTTTTTTATTATTAATATAAGTTCAGTTCAGCTTACGTCTATTTTAATTAATTCTTCAGAATATAAAATTAAAGTATCAATTATCTTTTTTTTTTTAGTTTTTTTAGTTTAACGTGGGTGTCCGGACCAGCTTGCGCGTACCTCGACTAATCCTACGGGTCCTGAAGTTAACGATCATGTAAGTCTCCAGTGGCCATCATATGAGCAACCACCTGGCTCGAACCTGAGACCACAAAGAGAGCAAACCTCTTGGTCCCAAGCTTTTACCACTAGACCACTATCTAGATGGTTATCAACTATCTTTAATTGTACTGTAAGAAGCTATCGGTGGCAGTATATTCTTTCACAGCTCTATATTTCTGTAAATTTTGTGCATACAGCTGCTATGCTTGATAGGTATGAAAACAACAAGAAGAAGAAAAAACAGTGATGGGATTTTGAATGCAAATTGCTGTTTCCGTGCTCATTCATTTGAACTGTAATAGTCTTACAATCCGCGCTTCTAACATAAAATAAAGAAAAAAATGTTGGTGTTAAAGGATTTGTTTTGTAGTATCATGATTTATTTTTAATTAAAAAACAAAAAGATATTATTTACATTTAATAAAATAAACTTTTATACATATATATTTTACGGTGCCGACCTATTTTTTTAAAGGCATTATTAAAAGATAACATCACCTCCATTAAACTCATTTTAAAAAGATATATTTATTGATTGACACCAAGATTGATATTTGTTTTATTGTCAAGTCATCCAAACACTTTCTCTCTCCTAAACATTTAGTGACTTTCTTTATCTTATCTCAATATACAGAGATTAAAACATAAAAATAATACATAACTAAAATTTTAAAATATAAACAAAAGTTTTCCACGCCAAAATGAACACGAGTCTATTTTTTTTCAATTTGATCCTTATTTTTTTAATTTTGTATTTGACTACAACCAAAAATTTTATTTCGCAAAATCAATCTTTAATTCATGGTCCAAATATTTCTTGATACTTCGAATATGCTATAGCGTGCAAGTAAAGTAAATCTCGGCACATAAAATCATATTAATACAACTTGAAAAGGATGAAATTACAAAGAAAAAAGCTCAATGCACAGCATGAAAAAAATATCACTATTCTATGAACTCTTGATTGGTAGGGAGGAAAAAAGCACAACACATTGTTTCTTTTCTCAAATCCTTTGATATATTCTATAATTGTAATGTAATGTGCAAAATATAGAATAAAATAAAAATATTTAATTATAACATTATTTTCAGAACTTTAACCACAATTAGTTATAGGGGACACACAAAATGTTGAATCAATACTGACACTATGAGCACACTCAACTTAGTAACTTATATAACAAGGTTTTTTATTAGAATTAATTTTGGTAATGAGTAACCAAACAAAATCAGTAGGGATTGAGTAAGTTAAAGGATTACTGCATGAACTAGTCAATTTTTCCCTACAACCTATACAGAAATTAGAATGGTAGTTTGAATTTTGTAGAGTAGATATATGTAAGTGCGATTTATAGTAATTCATTTGATTTTTTGAATAAACTTATATACTAACTTAGAAAGTTGCTATCATTTGGCTTCTTCGCTTTAAAAAAATATCAGTTGTGTATAGATGATGTTTCAAAATCTAAGGTGTTTAGGAATATGGATTTTTGATGGTTAGATAATAAGCTAAATAAAGTGTTCATTCTATTAGATCCATTCTCCGTAGAAAAGAAAGGTGATAACTTGATGTAAGAATCCTAATACCTACAAAACATTTCTTTTTAGGTGGATTTAGGGACTCTCAAATGCTTAAGTCAATATTTTTGTATAAAGAGAGTGTAATAAATATGAAAAGAGCATTAAATTCCAAGAATAAGGTTTTTTTTTTTTATCTTGTTTTGATATGAAAATAAGTGCCATGTAAGAAAATAATGTGTGCATGTTAAGAATAAAAATTGTAAACCCTTTACATGGGTGATCTAAGGAATATTTATACCCTCTAAACCTTGTCCTTGTGCTTGAAGAAGGGGGCTATAAAATCATTCCACCTTGGTAACATTAATGATGGATAAATATCTCTTACACGTGTATTAATGAGAGACAAATATCTTTTACACAAACATTAATGAGGAACAAATATCCCTTACGTATGTATTAATAAGATGGAAATGTGATAGGCCATGAGAGATTTTCATACACTTAGGGGTGGTAAAAAATCCTCGAGGTCTAAGTGTTGGGTCCAGGCCACAAGATAATGCCCAAGTAGAGCTAGGCATGCGCCTCATGGTTGGTGTAGGCGGGGTGCCTGAGCCTATAGGCATCAGGAGTGCTGTTTAGCACCTATGCTTAAGTGTGTTTCCTACGCCCAAGGGCACCAGGTTGCATGCCTGGCATTTGGGATGAGGTGCATTGCCTGCGTCAGGCCTCATGCCTTGTGTTTAGGCCTAAAACATGTTTTTCGAGATCCTCCAGGCTCTGAGCCATCTTTAAAATAGGCTTGAACCAATAAATTTGCTTAAAAAGTACTAATAAATCTTGGTTCATAGTAGCTCCAAGTCTTTGTAGTAAAAACTATGCAAGAACTTAAAAATATACTTGATTTCTTTGAAGGGATCTTTAATTTTTCTCCATATAAGAAGAGCGATGGATATCCCAAGGTATGTCACTGAACAATTCATATACAAAGGTGTGCAACATGATAGAAAGAATGCCTTTTCAGATGAAAAATACACGAGGAAATGCTTTATAGCAGTGTTAGCTCGAACTTTAAGGATCTGCTATCGGTGTTGTCGATCTGGTAAAGGATGAAGGAGACCTTTTACTATATAAGGACTTCCACCCATTCCATTTCATTCCACACTAGAAGTTCCTCTCTTTAAAATTAGTGGTAGGCCATGAGAGATTTTTGTACACCTACGACTGTAAATAAAGTAGGATCCAAGCTAAAAAACTTGGGCTTGTAAAAAATCCTAGGGGTATAAGTGTTGAGTCCAGGCCATAAGGCAATGCCCAGGTGGAGCTAGGCATGCATCTTATGGCTGGCGCAAACGGGGTGCCTGAGTCCACAAGCGTCAGGCGTGCTGCTTAGCGCCTATGCTTAAGTGTGTTTCCAATGCTTAAAGGCACCAAGTCGCATGCCTAGCGTCTAGGTTGAGGTGTATTGCCTACACCAGGCCTTACGCCTTGCGTTTAGGGTTAAAACCTGTTTTTCAAGACCTTCCAGGCTCTGAGCTATCATTAAAATAGGATTGGACCAATAAAATGTTGTTTAAAAAGTACTAATAAATCTTGGTCCATAATAGCCTTAAGTCTTCGTGGTAAAAAATACGTATTTTTATTTTTATTTTTACACCTTTTACATAGATATCTAATACCATCTCTACTAATATTTCTCGGATTAGATAGTGCATAATTAATAAAAATCTCAACCCCATTACAATAAATCTATCATGTGCAACCCTTTAGGTGAAACTTGACACATTCAAGAACGATCATCCATTACTTATATCAAATGTATATAGAATATTGATGACAACATATATTAATTAATTATATAAACTAAATAAATTAGCTAATATTGATTTAATTCAAACTTATTCAATCTATTTTAATAGTACCCTTAAATCATTATTAATTTTCTACAAAAATTCAAATCCCTCTACATTTACTGAAATTTTCAATTTAACAATAAAATTAACAAAATATGAAATGTATCCATTAAATAAGATATTATTTATTTCATTACAAAACATCTTAGTCACAAAATCAAAATCAATTCCATCAAATTATAAACAAATACAATTTTTTTAAGATCTAAAAAAACCATAATATTTACAAATCATATATTCACATAACAAATTTCTATGAGAAAAAGTTATAAAACAAGTAAACACACAAACAAACTACATATACTACATCAAAATACCAAAAAAATAAACATTTTAAAAATTAGTTAAAACAAAAAATGGTAAGTTTTGCTTATTTGACATGGAAAATTCTAAAAAACAAATTAACCATAACAGGGATGCTGATAGACTGAGTATTGGGGCTAACTGGATTTGTGGGGATGATATTTTGATTTGTGATGAAATGTGGGAGGGGGGGTTGCTGTTATTTAGAGAGAAAAACGAAGAAAGAAGAAGAAGTGGCAGTTAGGGAAGATTCTAGGCACCAAAACGGTTGATTTTTGTGTCTTTCATGATGAAGGGGGCTACATTTAAGTGTTTTTTTTTTTTACTTTGAAAACACATAAAACAACATATTTAAACTCAGGAATAATTTTTGTTTTGGGTGGATTTCTGGTTTTGGGGTGGTTTGTGTGTGTGTCGGTTTCAATTACAAATTTTATGTGTTTTTCTATTTCAAATTTATTTTGATAGAGGAATTCATTAAATATAACCAGGTAAATTACCCGTGTTGCGATGTTAGATATCTTGATCTTTATTTTTCGCTTCGTTTTCTCAATTTCATTTTTGTTTATTGTTGATGAATTTTTTTTCATTACTTTATACAATGATTATTGGGTTGTTTAATTAGATGTGTGCATAAGTTTTTCCATTTATATCTAGAAGTTCTTTTGCTATATATATGTATATGCAGAATCTAGTGGAGGAAATTATTTGGCTAATGCTTGTCCAAGAAACTTTAAAGGCTTTAGGTGCTTTCAGGTTGCGTTTTCTTAAGGGGAAAATTTAAGTTTTAAGACGAGTGTTTAAGGTATGTACCATACTCATTTTATACATTAAATCCAGACATATAGATGGATACATAAAATGTTTTTGTAGATACTTAACTAAGTTATTCAGGTTCTTGCAGTAACAAGGAGTTGATAAGCATTTGTTACTCTTTACTTGCTAACATTTGTTGAGACTTCACTTCTCACCCAGAAGTTGGGCTTCCATACTTCTTTTGTTCATCATGCAATTTTTTGTTTTAAGTTGCTCAAATAATGTCTATGTTAGATTGATGTCCTTTTACATTTTACAATTTGATTCTTATATGAAATTCAAGACAATTTAAACAAGTTTTTTACATGTTACTTATCTGTTGCTTGAAAGCTAAATCATATACTTTTTAATGCTACCGGCTCTTAATTGCATGCTTAGAAAACTTTTTTTTTCTTTCAATTGTCTCACAATTAAAAGCAGCACGCGTTTCTAAAAGTAGCTCATGACAACGCGTGGATAACTTATCTAGTATGAACTAACACTACCAGAAATTCGCTTAATACCAACGAAATTTCCGACGGAATAATTCCGTCGACAATTTGAGGTCGCCATTACCGATATAATTTAATCTGTCGGTAAGGTCATCGGCATATACCGACGGATTGTGTCCGTCGATAACTACCGACGGAATTACCGATGGAATATTGAGAATTAAAAAAAAGAGGGTGGTTCGCTGACGTGGAGGTTATTTCAGGTATTATTTTCTGACGGGATCACTAAGGGATTCAAAAAGTCAGCTCCGTACAGCGATGAGACAGGTTCACCGATGAATATGCCGACAGAATCACCGAGGGATTCAAAACGGCAGCTCTGTACGGTGACGAGACCGGTTCATCGATGAAAAATGCCGACAGAATCACCGAGGGATTCAAAACGGCAGCTTCGTACTGTGACGTGTCTTATTTACCGTCAGAATAGCCGATGGAATCACAAACGGAATATTTCGTCGGTGAATTCATCGGCAAAAGTTAATATATCCCCTCTCACTCGACCTGATTCTCCCCTATTTCTCCTTCTTCTTCCTCATCTCAACTCTCCCCAACTGCAAACATCCAGCCCCCCTCCCAAAAAAAATCTCCCTCTTCTCAGCACAACAAGTCATATATCTTGAAGTCTTATTGTCACAGAATCTGTTTACCTACGGATTTTTATCAGTTTTTGTAAGTAATTCTATCTTTTTAAATTTTAACATTTAAATATCATGGTTTTTATTGTTTTTTTAGTATATGTATTTTGTTAGTAGATGTACATATTTTATTGTTATCTCTCAAATAAACTTGTAGTATATGAATATATAATTTTATACTTGTTATGGTTTGTTTTAGATTTTGTAAGATTGTATTTGTTTGTAAATTGTTGAAACTTTCTTGAATTACCGAATTACATGTGTTGTTTTGAAATAATTAATAGCTTGTTTAATGAGTCCGTTTTAATTTTTATCATCAATGGTATTGCGGAGTTGTAATTTTCATAAATTGATATATATGTATTAATTTGTATGGATGTTAATGATAATTGATAATGAATATTTAATATTTATAAGAAGTTGTAATTGGTTTGTTGGATAATCTCGAGGTAAACTAATTTTTTTGTAAATTTATTTACCTAACATAGTTAATTAATACATGTTGTCCTCATAATTTTATAGAGATTCGATAGAAGTCATGGATGATCGTTCATGGATGTATCGAGATTCACCCCAAGGATTGCTGAGGATGGATTATTGTAACGAGGTTCAGGGTTTTATTAATTTCGCAACATCTATTCCCATAAATTTTACTGGAGGCGGTATTAAGTGTCCATGCAGGAAGTGTCAAAATAAAAAGTATCTGCATCCAGATGTTGTAACGATGCATCTTCTACACAAAGGGTTTATGGAGAATTACCAGTGTTGGTATGCACACGGGAGAAGTATTTGTTAGTAAGAGGAGAATGAAAGAAATAGTGGTTGGGTCAACTTCTAGTGCTAACAACGTGCATGAAGCAGCAAATGACAACACTAATCCTTACAGGAATATGATTATGAATGCAATGAGAATGAATCAAGGTAATGTCAATCAATGTCCAATTGTAGAAGAAGAACCTAATGCAGATGCAGCTGGGTTTTTTGATTTGTTGAAAGATATTGATGAACCATTATGGGATGGCTGCACGAACCACAGTAAATTATCGGCCGTAACATAAGTGTTCACCATCAAGTCAGATCACGGGTTGAGTGAGGCCGGGTATGACAAGATTATTGAATGGGCGAGAAGCATTTTACTTGAAGGGAGCAGGCTGAAAGAGAACTTCTATGCTGCAAAGTCCATGATGAAACCCCTCAGTTTAGGATACCAGAAAATTGACATGTGCCATAACTTCTGCATGTTATACTACCTTGAAAATGCTGAGATGACTGAGTGCATGACATGCGGGCATTCCTGTTACAAACCCAGAACTGGTAGGGGAAAGACTCTAGTGGCATATAAAAAACTTAAATACTTCCCAATCATATCTAGACTACAGAGGTTATTCATGTCACCAAGGACTGCTGAGCACATGACATGGCACCAATCACATGATGCGGTTGATGGAGTGATGGTGCATCCTTCTGACGGCGAAGCGTGGAAGGACTTTAATAGTGTGCATCCTCACTTTTCAGCTGAATCAAGAAACGTGCGTCTTGGGTTGTGTACAGACAGATTCAACGCATTCGGGTCATTTGCTGCTCCTTATTCTTGTTGGCCGGTCATACTGACGGTTTATAACTTGCCACCGGAGATGTGTATGAGGCCGGAGTTCATGTTTTTATCAATGGTCATACCAGGTCCGAGCAATCCGGGGCGAAATATAGATGTTTGTCTTCGTCTGTTGATTGATGAGTTGACGCAGTTGTGGTCCTCTGGAGCTTTGACTTATGACATCTTGAGGAAACAAAATTTTGTTATGAGAACGGCTTTGATGTGGACTATCAATGATTTTCTAGCTTATGGAATGCTTTCTGGTTGGAGCACGCATGAGAAACTAGCATGTCCATACTGCATGGAAAACAACAAGGCATTCATGCTAAGAAACGGAGGTAAAGCTTCTTTTTTTTACTGTCACCGTTGTTTCTTGCCACATAATCACAGGTACAGAAAGAACAGAAAAGATTTCTTTGTTGGCAGAGTTGAAAAGGATGTTGCACCCTCGCGTCTTTTCTGGTGAAGAATTGCATGATGTTGTAATATTATACGGTGACATTGTGTTTGGTCTCCAATCAGGTAAGCAGAAGTTTCTTGGTTTTGGTTTGACCCATAATTGGGTGAAGCGAAGTATCTTTTGGGAGCTTCCTTATTGGAAGACCAATCTTCTCCGCCATAACCTTGACGTCATGCACATTGAAAAGAACGTGTTTGAGAACATT
>Ga0307517_10015444_pt1 | contig 10148 bp, 9 predicted proteins | sample 23_EM_MG_FD_194515 | JGI IMG/M metagenome (GOLD analysis project Ga0307517, IMG submission 194515) | Populus trichocarpa ectomycorrhiza microbial communities from riparian zone in the Pacific Northwest, United States - 23_EM | ecosystem: Host-associated > Plants > Roots > Unclassified | place...
TATCTTGAGCTAGCAATAAGCAAAACTCAATAGCTCTATCAACAACTAAAGCGGAATATATTATGGCGGGTAATTGTTGTGCTAAGATTTTATGGATGAAACAAACTTTAAAAGACTTTGGACTAAATTTTGATCATGTTATTGTCATGTGTGATAGCACAAGTACTATAAGTCTACCTAAGAACCCTATATAACACTCATTTACAAAACATATTCAAGTGAGACATCACTTCCTAAGAGATCATATGTTGAAAGGTGACATTATACTTGATTTTGTTAGCACAGAACATCAACTTGTAGATGTTTTTACATAGCGTTTAGGTAAGGATTTCTTTTATGAAATTATAAGGAATCTGGGCTTTATACATGCTAATGACATTCGAGGTTTTATGCTTGTGTGAATACATTATTAGAAATAAGTTGGATATGTTTAAACGATAAAAAATAGTATACCCTTTTTAGCATGAAAAATCTATTATGCTGTAAAATTCTTTGACAATGCAGATTTAGGATGGACCGGTCAACCGGTTTGTCATACCAATTCAATTGGTTGATCGGTTGAAACAAAGAAACAGAGGGTTAGCTACTGGATGAACAATAACATTTTGAAATTTCATTTGGTTTAGATTTTGAGACAACAAGTTGGATAAAAATGGTACATGTTAATCTATTTAGAGTTGTCGAAAGAGGTTTAGGAAGCATGTTAAGTGATTTTGGGATAGATACAGTATTTGATTATATGGGTTGGCAAAATCTTTTTCATTTGAATAAACTCACCTATTTTAAGCTTATCAGAATGTTTTTTTTGTAAATATGCGAATCAATGTGAAGCCTAGAATAGTAAGTCATTTGCAAAATAAGCAGAATGAATTTGACTGTGATACTTTAGACAATATTTTGGGCAATAAAATCATTGGAGATTTTGTGTATGAAGTTTAACTTCATATATTTCCTAGAAGGTCCTACAGTTTATGAAGTTAAAATCATACCAATCATTGGAGATTTTGTGTATGACAAAGTCATAGCACAACATACTGATCAATTGAATTTCGCTCCAGGTGTTAAGATTAAGAGTTAGGATTTGCTTTTACATCCTAGAATTCTTCACTGCATAATAGCATATATATTTTGTCCAAAGAGAGGTATTATGATGAGGTCACTTTTATGAATATGTGTTTGATAGATTGTATGATTAGAGGACGTCGCATTAATCTCCCCTATATTATGATGAATATTATCATTACGGTCCATAATCAGAAACAAAAATCTTTACCATATGGTCAATGTTTAACTATTGTTTTTGAGTATTTTGATATCTTGCTCACCAATACAGATAAGAATCCATACTCAAAAGCAATGGAAATAGACACCATGACACTTAACAAAATGGGGTATGTCTTGACTAATGACGGTGCTTGGATGTCTAAAGACCAGATTGGTGCTCATGTTGAAGAAGAGCATGTTGAGGAAGAAAAGCAGAATATTGGTGGTGATGCTGAGTTTGTTGATATGTTTGAGACGCCACCTAGAGCTTCCTCTTCAAAAGATGTTGGTACAAGCTCTTGGCAATCAAGGATGGAAGTTCGATTAGAGCATATTGAAGGTGGGATGCATCATATTCGAGAGGGTGTGCACGATATGAAGGATATGATGGCTAGTTTTCTCACCACCCTAAACGATTATACCACAATCATTTAATGTTTTCATTTTTTTTTTGTTTTTATTGCTTTTCATTTTTGAACATTATGCAATGGTTTTATGTCTTATTTCTCTATAATTGTTATACTTTCCCAATTTTCTTTTCGTTGATGACAAAATGGGAGAGAATTGGGGAGATTGAGGAAAGAATTAAAGAATAGATATAAAACATGATTTATGATTAAGGGGGAGAGAAATATATATATATATACAAAATAAAAAATAGAGATTGTTGACCTTTGGGTCACATATTAATATTTGATGTATTTTGATGATAACAATTAAATAGAAATGGACTAATGATATACTTGGATGATATTAAGTTTAAACATGTTTATATAAAGATCATATGAATGAAAAAATCAATCAACAAGTCCAAGATGCAAAACAAGTGAAGACTTGGTTTTTAAGTGTTCATTTTAGTGCTTAAATATAAATTTTTATATCATACTTGATAGTACAAATTAAAATGAATACACACACTTTACTTTGCATGCATTTAAAAAGGATTGATAAAACGGTTCTAAGAATTCACTAGGATTAAAATTGATAAATCTAGAATTCTACATGAACCGGTCGATTATTTGTTGATACCAATTTAATCGATCGATCGTTTATTCATACGTCATGAACAACTGGGAATTTGAAGGAACCAGTCGAACGATTGAGCTGTTAGAGGAACAGTAATGGCTATAAATGACTATTTTTTGCTAGAATCATATATATAGCTTGCTAATTGAAAACTTTAGTACAAAATTTAACTATACACACACACAAGCTATTTCAAGAGCAAAAACAACTTCAAATCATCAATCCTAAATCATACTCATATTTGTGCATTAAAACCTTCATATTCTTGCACAAGAGTATAAATTCTCATACTCACTACACTTAAATACTTTCATACATTCTAAACGCTAGGGGTGTTCGAAATAACCGATTAACCGAGAAAACCGATAAAACCGAAGAAAAATTAACCGAAAAAACCGAACCGAAATGAAAAACCGATTAAACCGATTGTCAAAACCATAAATTTTAACAGGTCCGGTTCGGTTTTGGTTTTGAACCAAAAACCGGAACAAACCGAACCGGACCCATTAAAAACCAAAAGTTACACAAATCTCTGAGGTATAATAGTTAAATTGTAACCTAACCCTAATAGTTAATATAACCTTCCTGTCTCTCACAAAAAGTCGTCGCCCCACCCCCCCAATTAATTTCTAATCTTCCTTTCCTAGTTTCCCAATCTTCCTCTCAATTAATTTCTAATCTTCCTTTCCCGTTTCCCAATCTTCCTTCCAGTGGGTTTGTTGAATGAGCTTTCAGTGCAAAGGTCACATTTTTCAACTTCACATACGAAAATTGATGTCCAGTGATTTTCAGCGAAAACATAGTAAAGAAAATAGGAGTTAACAATTGTTTCTCTCCCTTGCTTCTGTATATTTATAAGCCTCTGTAACTTGAAAATTTATAGTAGCTTGTACTTGCTATGTATACTCCATAGAAGAAGAACAAAGCTACCATATAGACAATATCTTTGCGCATCTTTGTCACTTCTTGTATCTTTTTCTTGTTTTTATCTTTCCTCCCTTTTCATTCTTAGCTGTCTTTCTTGTGGTAAGTATTTGTGGTAATGGTTGAGATCGATGGGATTAATGGCAATGGAAACCATGGAGGAGTTGTTTTGGATATTAAAGATAATTATCCTTCATCTAGCTCCATCAAGAAAGTTTATGTCTTGAATTTCTGTGCATTTCATGCAAAAGGTGCTGCAAAATCCATCTTCTTTCTGTGCCTGTGTTTTCTCCTTGCCATATGAAAAATCTAGATGATGGGATTAGGTTTCCCGGTTTTTTGCCAAAAAAACCGGATTTAACCGAACCGGACCGGTTCGGTTTGAACCGGTTTTCGGTCCGGTTCGGTTAATATTTCACAAAATTAATGTAATTCGATTCGGTTGGTTTTTTTAGTCTAAACCAAACCGAACTGAACCGTGAATACCTCTACTAAACGCTATTAAATGAGCTATAGAGATATAAGCTTCAATTGTATTATCTACTCCGTAAGAGAGTGTTGTTATATTTCAAACAATTATAATCCTTCAATAATTTAAGTGAAAAACTCTTAGTCATTGGTGAGGTTCCTCACTAAGATGAAAAATCTTGAAGATGGTATTTCTTCAAGTGGTAAAAAGGAGCTTGCTGAGGATTCATCAAAGACATTGTAATCTTTAGCTTGTACTAGTAAAGAATACAATACTCAAGACCGGTTTGGTGCTTGAGGTTTGGATGCAGGCTTGCTGAACAACGTTAAAAACCAAGTTTACAATTTATATTCCTATACTCTTTACTTTAAGCACTTTAATTAAATTGTTGTTTAATTGTATTTATTGTGTTTAATTGATTTAATTGCAATATTTGTTATTAATAATAGAACACCTAATTCACTCCCTCATGGGTATTATTATTATCTTAATCTTAGAATAACACTATTCATTGCCATTTGTTATATGCAATTTGATATAGTTCCTAGTCCTAAAATTATTCGCTTCATTGGTGATTAAACTTGTGAACTCAATGTCCAGTTGTCCAACAGACTTGTGTAGATTAGGTTTAGCTCAGTGTTTGGGCTGACAGCACCAAGAGTCCAAGAAGCAAACATTATCTAGAAATTGATGGACTTTAATCTCTATGTTTAAGGCATGATAGAAAACCAAGCGAATGATAATCTTAGAACCATGTTGGGAAGATGTAATTATATTAAGTCCTTGTTTATTTATGGAAAATAAATTCTTTAAAAATAAATTATTTTTTAAAGTTTGACAATATTATGAAAAGTAAATTAAAAAATATTTTTTTTCAATGTTCGACTACATCTTGAAAAATAAACTGCAAGTAACATTTTTTCAAAAAAAAAATTAATTAATTTTTTCAAGTTTATTAAAAAATAAAAACTAAATTTAAAAAAAAATCTAATTTCATAAATTATTTCACATAGAACAAATAGCAATAAAAAAATAAAGATTAAATTTAACAAATAAAAAAGTTGAAAGTAAATTAAATTGAAAGAAAAATTCAATTTCATAAATTATTTCAAATAAAAAAAATAGCAATAAAAAAACAAAAACAAAATTTGAATGATAAAAAAATTAAAGAACGATGAAATTAAAAAATATATAATTTTATAAATTATTTTAAATAAAATAAATAGTAATAAAAAAATAAAAATCAAATCTAATAGATAGATAAAAAAATTTCAATTAAAAAAAAATAAGAGAAATAAATAACAATAAAAAAAATCATAATTAATATAAAAATAAAATTAATTTAAATTATAAAATAAAAAATTTAAAAGAAAAAAAATCAAAACAAATTATATACCAATAAAAAAATTAAAATTAAATTTGATACAATCAAAAATAAAAAGATATTTTTTATATAATTTTTAGAAAGTATATTCCTTCTAAAATAAAATAAAAAACTTTTTTAAAAAGCTAAATTTTTTATAAAAATTTTTTTTATTATTATTAATTAATTTTTTTAATAATAAATAAACATAGAAAAATCTAAAAAATGATTAGTTGCCATGAAACATAAAATAGGACCTAAGTAATCACCATAACTACGTTTCTGAAGTTCCAAGTTATGTTTACAATAAAATACGAAAAGCTACAACATCATATTCTAACACATTTTGCAAACATTTCTATCAAAATGGTTTTAAATCAGAAAAAAAAAATGCAACGCCCATCAAATATTGCTAGGCTTCACGTATGAACTAGTAAAGAAACCCATCGTCCGGAATGATGACCGCTATCATAAGTCAGTCGTCTCCTATCTCTTCTTTCTCTTTAAAAGAGAAGCAGCACGGAGAAACATGCGATCAACCTCGTCAAAGGATGGTGAATCGACATCTACCCCCGTGGGGATATCCACATCTTTCCCCGATGTCACTCCCTTTTTTGAGCCCAGAGATATTTGGCGCAAGTGCTCCTCAAAATCTTCAGGCTCTCCGTCTGCTTCAACTGAGAACTTTTCAAACTCTTCCAAATAAAGTGGACGTTTTGATGTCTCCTCCGTGTCTGCGTCAGAGTCAGTCTCAAAAATGTCTGATAGATCTTCCGAGTCTGATGCAATCCCTAAGTCAGTATCAGGACCATCCTCAGAGCCTTCATCTTGCCTATCAATGATTTCTTTCAGCTTTTCTGAATTCTCCAATTGCTTGCTTGAAATGCTCCTAGATTCTGCACCATCAATGTCAGTCTCAGGGGTTTCTTCAGTAGGTTCAGTTCCTTTTCCAACTTTTCCTCCAGCCCGTGCATGAAGCAACTCAAGGTCCTGTTGTAGTCTTGGTATGTACCTCCTGAGAGCCCTTAGACCATCCCTGCATTTTGACTTATCCAAAGCCTGCACGAGGTTTAGAGGAGAGAAGAAATCAGCTCATGGAAGGCAAGATCTACGGCTTTAAGATCTCTCTTATCAAATAACAAGATAAAAAGTGAAACTTTGTGCATGCATTGCATGCTTCTACATGACGACCTAAAAGAATGATGATGGATATTCATCCAAACCCAATTTCATAATCAGTCATCAAGACCTCAGAAAATAAAAAGGGAAAGGGAAAAAAGAACCTTCTTTCTGGAGAGAGTGACCCTGGGTGACATAATCTCTGTTGGTGGTTGGGAATAGTTCTTCCCTCTGTACATGATTATTGTGTTCTCTTCATGAATATCCAGCACAATCCCTCCAGTGAATCGTGCCAGTTCAGCAGCAATCTCCTTCACTTCCTCTGGAGTGAATGTCTTTACCACCACTTTCAGAGTCTGATGTTTCTTCCAGTGCAGGTGCATGTTAAGAATCACACCCTGGTATATTCCCCTTCTGCCGACGGGCACATAATTCTTGCACTTAAGGCCCATCTTTAAAAAGAAGAAGTGCTCTTCTGGAGTCAATATCTCTGGATCATGAGTTGCTTCCGATGATTCTTTTGGTTCAATCTTTTTCAAAGCTTGAACAAACCTCTCTTCTTTCCTTTGAGCCTGCAGAAAAAACAAGCTAAGCCACAAGATACATTGAAGCAGATCACAAGAGCTATACAGTAAACATTTTGAAACAAAATAAAAAACTCAACTACACAGTAAACCTCCGCAGCACCCCACCTCAATCCCCCAACCAAAACGTACGAAGAAAACAAAACATAACATTCAACAAAAGAATATTATGAAGCTACTAAACCAGAATACATCAATCTCAAGGTGTCTATAAATATGGTAAACTAGAATACATCAATCTCAAGGTGTCTATCAATATGGTTGAAGCAGCTCAAATTAGAGAGAATAACAATCGGCTTGGATTTTCCTAATCTATTATACTCACTATATTTCACATTAAATCAACAAAACCAAAACTCACCTTTCTCAACTTGTATAAGATTTTCTCTTCAGCTGTCATTCTCTCGTACTCTTTCTTCTTCTTCCACCTGAAGAACTTTAACCACCTCACCACCGCTCGTTTTCCTTTGAGCTTTGGTCTCTTCACTTTAACATCACTACCACTAAAGACCGCCGCGGTTTTCTCAAAATTTTCGGTTGGCTCCACAACTTTGTCAACATTGTTTAGAGATGGACAAGAGTGAATCCATAAATGACCCACCAAAGGAACAAGATGCCCTTTAACGTTATACACTGGTCTCTGACCAAGAACCTTGCACATCACATCAACCAAACTACTAAACCATGAGTTTAATTAATCTTCACTAAAATTTGAAGTTTACTGAAAAATGAAAAATTCAAACCTAATTAAGAAACACTGCAGGTAAAATTTATGTTTCTTTTTTCTTTTTCCAGAATTCAAGAAAAAAGAAAAAGAAAATGACAGAAGCTGAAGTGAAATGCACACTTCACAGGCAAAAAATCATTTACCTAAAAAAAACAGGAAAAAAAAAAAACAAGGGAAGGGAGAGAGTTACCTGGTTCTATAATGAAATGAATTGGAAGAGATTGTGAAATGATTTGGGTGGAAATTCTTAAGTTGGTGAGATATGCAGAGACCAAGAGATTCTAAAGTTATAAACCTCTTCACCGCCATTTTTCTCTTCTCCACGCTCCCCTATGGCAGCCACAGTCCGTTCTGCCTTCTGAACGAGCGAGATTGTTTTTAGGATTGAGTATGGGCTAATTTAGCCAAGAATACGCGATGGGCTCCAAGTACGTAAATAGCTAGCCCTACGGCAAAAGGTATCAGGCACAGAACATTAGTTAACGTTATGGTTTAAAATATTTTTTAAAAAAATATTTTAAATTAAAATAATTTAAAAAGATAAAAAATTAAATTTAAATAAAAAAATTAAATTTTTTAAAAATACAATTTTAACCTTGCTACAATCACTTTTTTTATTTAATTCTTGAATCGCAACTATTAGACTTCAATCCGTTATAGAACAACTATTTATAATCAATTTTAAAATCAAAATTATTATTTATATCTGATTCAAAATCCGAATAAAGATTAAACCGAATTGGGCTTCAGATCTCCATCATGTAATGGAAGATACCCGACTTTGTAGAAGTTAAGGGAGGAAAAAAAAGCTTAAGAGCAAATGGCTTCATCAACCAGTGTCACTTGCATTTTTTATTTTATTTTTTATTCACGTGAGATATCTGGGTTAGCTTACGCACACCTTAATTAATCCTTACAGACCCTGAAATTAACGACCAGATAAACCTTCAATGACCATCAATATTGATAATCACATGGTTCGAACCTGAGATCACAATAAAAATAAATATCTACATCACTTGCATTGTTGCATGGCTAAGAACAGAGCTAGAAGGCTACTGCGACCAACAAAGGAGAAAGTGGGATGTCCTCTTTTGACTAATTTATACACTCAAACAAAAAGAAATTCTTCAATATTTGTCATATATATATATATATATATATAATACTTTGAGGTTATTAATGCATTTTGGATCAAGTTCAAGCAAGATTGAAGAGTATTTATACCCAACTCAAAAAACTAGTTTTTTTTCTCAAGTTCTACTCGAATCCATTCACATAAAAAGAATTCTTATCTATTTATATTGGGTAAATAGAGTTCTACCCTTGGGCGTGCCCCAAGTGGGATGATTATCCCTTTGGGCATGGTAATGAAGGATGGTTATTTCCCTGGACGCGCCCAACAAAGGATGGTCATTCCCTTAAATGTGTCAAAGAAGGATATGTGCATTCCCTTAGTATGCCAAGAGAAGATGGTCGTTACCTTGGACTTGGCTATTTGCCAAGTCTAAGTACTTTGAACTTGTCGGACTGCAAAGTTTCAATGTCTTAGGTCTGCCATGTTTGCTAGACTCACATTATCTTTGACTTGGTTAACTGAAGTTTAAGTACCCTAGACTTGGAGGAGGGCTAAGTTGAAGTACTTTAGGTCTGGCATTTTCATCAGACCTACATTACCTTAGACTCGGCGGATGGACAAGTCCAACTACTTTGGTTCTGGCATAATTGCCAAACTCACATTTTCTTGGACTTGACTGACTGACAAGTCCAAGTGCAATGGACTTGGTTGACTACCAAGTCCAAGTGTCTTGGATCTGACATGTTTGCCAGACCTATGTTACCTTAGATTTGATTATATGTTAAGTCCAAGTACCTTGTGTCTAGCATGTTTACCAGACTCACATTACCTCATTTCTTTAGGGGTGTCCAAGGAAGGATGCGCATTCCCTTGGGTGTGCCAAGGAAGAATGATCTTTCCTTTTGGCGTGATAAGAGATTATAGTAATTTTCTTGAGCATGCCAGGGAGGATGATTATTATTGTCATAACCTATTTTTTACAACACAAATTCACAAAAAAAAAAAAAAGAGAAAGAAATGAAAATAAACGAAGAATAAATTGAAGTTGGGGTCAAGACAACATAAACTGAGAGTTTTAAGGACTAATCAGGGTGGAATTATAAATTTAGGGAGTCATTTTTGGTAGAAATTAAAAGAATTGATAAATTTAGGGACTTAATTAAACTTTGATTTAGTTTAAGTAATGGAATTGGGAACTTAATTGAAGAAATATTAAAATTCAAGGTTGATTAGGGTTAAAATTGCAAAAAATTAAAGTCCAAGAACTAAAGTGAAAAGGCGGGGATATAGGGAGTTTAATTGATTTTTTCATGGGTAATTTTGAAAAAAAAATAAAAGTTAAAGAGTCAATTAAGGACTAAATTGATTAAATTAGAAACCAAGGATTGTTTTGTAAATGACGCCGAAATGCAGGGGTTCAATTGCAATTGATCCAAGAAAAAAAGAAGAAAAGGAACAAAAATAAAAAAGACAGAGGGAAAAAAGAGAGGAAAAAAGAACAGAGGAGAGAGAACAAGAGAGAGAAAGAGAACAAAAGAAAAAAAAACATATATATATATAGAGAGAGAGAGAGAGAGAGCATAAGAAATGAGGAG
>Ga0307517_10015446_pt1 | contig 10147 bp, 11 predicted proteins | sample 23_EM_MG_FD_194515 | JGI IMG/M metagenome (GOLD analysis project Ga0307517, IMG submission 194515) | Populus trichocarpa ectomycorrhiza microbial communities from riparian zone in the Pacific Northwest, United States - 23_EM | ecosystem: Host-associated > Plants > Roots > Unclassified | place...
TCGGCTAACCATTCCATCAGAAATTTGTATGTAAATTCTAGAAATTTCTATAGATTTGTCCCGAACTAGCTTTTTAAAAGCCAAAAAAGCGTCAAAAGCGAATAAGTAAATTGTGAACTTGCTGATGGAGCGTGGAGCGTTTACGAGAAGACGATTGGAGGGCAAACGCTGGCTACGGGTGGGTCCCACTTGGACAGGTAGATTCTGGAATACTAACAAAGTACGTTTTTCACTGTAGTTGTCACGATTATTCAGGTTCTTGCCGAATTGACCAAAAAGCCACCCTTATCGCAATTGAAGAGTTGTTAAAGTACACACTGCACCGCTGAAAATATTGTGTTTGATATATAGTGCCGGGTATGAAGATGCAATAGCATATGTAGAGTGCTGCGAAGGGATACAGCACGCTCGAGGGAGCTCTCGCTGATGTATCGAATGTGGTCGAGGATAGAACATGTAAGGTTGGCTGGGTCGTATCTGAGCCTGCGAGAGGAAGGGTAAAATTAGTTGACCAATCGAACATCGAACGTTTGGACGAAATACATACGGCCAGTTCAATGTATCCCACCTCGCGCAATGTATAGCATCCTCGTTGCGCCTTTCTCGTTCAGGAGAGCATATTTAGAAGCCAGTGTGGCCGTCGTCCTTTTTCCGCCTCCCGCACTCCGACCCGCAGACAAGTCTGTCATATCAGCCGCTTCCTCATAGCCTACGCCAGGTCTCGAACGGAGGCAACGACAAGGGCTGTCGTCTTGCGAGTACGTCGATGACAGATCTCAGGATGGTTAATCTAATGATAAGCCAGTGGAGGTAGGCCAGGGCTATGCCTATGAGGCGATGTTAGGGTCCCAAAAAAGAGAAGAGGGGGGATCTCGTACTGAATCCGACTCGGAGAAAATGGGGAATCGCGCTAGAACAAAAACTAGACCCAAGTTATATAAAGTGTAGCAAGGTGAATAGAATATATGAAAAAGATAAAAAACGAAGGCAACGAGCCATCATGTGCATGAAATCGTATCCGATACGACCAACGCGTGGGACGAACTACCCGTCTGTGCCATCGAGCGACCACTCAGTATCTCACTGCATAAATTGAGCTGACGGAAATGGTGGTGAATTCCAGTACAACAGTACCATGAATAATCTGTCCGGCGCATGGAAGTTACGATATGGGACTCGTGGGGGAAGAGCACCATGTTTGTCATTGGCAACGGTCAGTCTGAATTTCCGAGTCAATCGACATCCACCTAGTGAGCGGTCGTACAGCGGCCGTACAGCGTGGAAGGTACATGGGCAATAGGGCGTGTAGGTCGTCGACAAAGAAAGAAAAATCAAAAATTGAATGACATCCCGCTTTGGTTGTGGCACCATATTTTGGGTTATCGTCACGTGGATCAAGACTTGGATTCGACACACTCAAGCATGCTCATCTGAATTGAGATGCATGAATTTTCTTCTGTCCCCATTCCACGATACTATTCTTATCCACTCCAAATCAACGTCAATTAGATACAATATGCCGTGCGGTGGCACCTTCTCTACACACCAGTGAGGAGCTCCAGAGGGTTTTAAAAAGGTCAACTCCTTGGAAAGTACGATCCAAGCCTCAGTTTCAGACTTCCTGCTTTTTGTAGAGAAATTTAAATCACGACCATTGGTGCGGTTAGCCTCCTATGGGGGCGAAATCTCGCTTTTGCTGCCTTGGATTGGCTCAATCTATAATCAACCCGGTTTATGTACATCTTTTGTCCGGTCTCCAAATTTTTTCCATGGTAATAGAAACGTAAATTTCACTGCTTAGGTCACATGAGGTTTTATCAATTTCATAGGCCAAGGGATCCCTCAGGCGTACCTCGAGCGACCAGTCCGTTAACCGAAATCCTTCCAATCGAAAGACCCGCTTGATCAATATATTTTATTATCTCTTTTCTTCAATGCCAGGCGTTCATCTGACATCTGCGAAATTCACAAAAGATGCCAGTGGACATAATTTACTGTTTAGTGTAAATCCGAACAGTGGAGACCGTGAAAGACGAATGAGCGAAATTGACTCCAGCGATGAGCATCCCATTATTATTGAGGTTTCGAACAAGTACGGACTAATCCTCTGTAAGCAACATGCTCCATACTTTCCCATGGGGTAAACAGTCCAGGTTATACGAAACTCCGGTACAAACCCTGTATTATTCGTCAACTTTATGTGGCTTGTGAACCGTGATTTGGGCCTACTCCTGTATCAAAATGGGGAAAGCAATTGAATGAATGCTCAGAATGTAGTCAGTTCTCCTTAAATACTGAAGTATGAGGCTTGAAGTGTATTGTCGACTGAGGTGGGAAGGGGAAACCGGTCAATCCTTTGAGGGATAGGTCAGGCAATGGCAATAAGGTCCCATAGACTTCACCAGGAACGGCAAAGACAAGACGTGCAGCGCGTTTCTGGACACCTCGTGGTGGTATGGATCCCCATGATAGACTTAGAGTGATGATGACGGTGGGCGTAGTATCCATTGACTGGGCTCGGAAATGCTTATCTTCAGCACATGCCATGGAGCATTAAGTATTCCCTGAGACCTTGGCAGAAAGAACTCCAGCTGCACGCTTGGTCACAAAAATGATTCCCTAAGGGGACTCATAACCGCTTAACGCACAAAAAATTCCTTGCCGTATCCCTAAACCGCATTTCATACATAATAACCGGTGGCCATGCAGATCCTGGTGCCTGCGAACTCTATGCTTAAGCCTGCACGTCAAATTTACACTGCCCAACCGTGGGCCGTGGCGCAACTATCCATCATGTCCCCTGAGATGGCAATTGAGTTTCTTAATTGAGAGGTACAAACAGGTACAAGAAGGCCCAAGGTACAAATTATTAAACCCCATGCAGCCAAAAACTAAGGCGATTTCAGGACCTGGAAGTGGCATGAACGAACAAATTTTCCGGGTGTAACGGGTAACAGCTGGTCATGAACCTTGTGTCCCGTGAACAATATAGGTAACGCGTAACATAGCGTGAACAATCAGTCGAAACACTACAGTATTCCCATAATCCCAAGGTTCATTTCCGAAACTCCGACTTTGGCTCGGATAGTGCCTAGTCTCTCCTAGACAGACTTCAATATATGTGATGTGCCCATGGGATCACGATATATGAAGTCTGTGATTTACCACGCCCTCCGAACCGTGTCAGAAAATGCTTATGTAAAGTGCGGACTTTGAAAATACAGTCGCGCTCACTTAACAAGCCGAGGAGAATCCTTTTTAAAATATTTTGGAGAGAAATATTGTTAAGGAGTCCGAATGAACCATGTATCAAATTTTGAGGATGCAGCGAGATGATGTGGGGAAGTTAGGGAACAGGTTGCACCAAGGCCGAAGATCATGTGATGTCGTTCTTCTCAAACCCACCGATGTGAAAAGAACAACGAAATATCCTCTTCACACTGTAAATTCTTTCAATTAGTCCTCTTTGAACTAAATATATATACTTTGTCTCCAAGAAATATAAAAAGACCTACTTACTTCGTCGCGTCGATTGGACGCGACGATAATTAGAACTCCGCACTTTACATAAGCATTTTCTGACACGGTTCGAAGGGCGTGGTAAAAAAAAGGACTAGATAGTGCCGGAATTGAGATCAACGACGTTGACGCGTGTTGATCTCTATCTCGAACCAGCACCATCACCTCGTCCCACCTCTCGTTTGGCCATCCCGCGCTGTGGAACATCAAAAAACAGTTATTAATTTTATTTTTAACCATTTCTGACGCGTCTTTTTACCGATATAGGTGATTTTTTGCGGATTTTCGCGAACTATGCCGGTTTTCGAGCCCCCTTCCTCATCGAGGGATGTGGGCTACCTTTCGAACGGATCTGGAAGGGTACGAGAACTGCAGGGGAGACCCTTGATGAGGGAGACCCGCCAGGTGCGTCGCAGAGAGTGTCAAAACGAGGATACCTTCCGCGATTTCGATTTCGCGCACTCATTTTTTGTGACTACAGGCCCTTTTATAAACCGGCGAAAGATGTCTTTTCGCCGCCAACATCCCCTCTCCCTCACAACAACCACCCTGACACCGCACTTACGCCGTCCTGTCCCAATTGCCAGCGTGGGTTTGGACGCATCGCCGCCGTCCTGCATGCTTTCACTTAGCTTGCGGGTTTGGTGGTGGTGCGGATGGCATGTCATACCCAGCGTGTATACGTCAGGGCGATATGAGTTGGCGGGCATTCTACGCTTGTGAATGGAGGGGTGGCCCATGCCTTGTCCCGAAACCCATGCGGGTGTTGCGACAAGGAGTCTCGCGACAATACCAGCGGTGACTCGACGGGTATCTATCTTGGGGTCTACGATAGTTTGCAAGTCTCTTCGGAACCTGCGGGTGCGGGTACCGAGGGATCTCGACTAGACGGATATGGGCACGCGAATACCAGGGCAAGGAGGTGTACGAGGTACACGGAGCCCGGTTCGAAAGAGCAACATGGACCCAGCTCACGACGCAGCCCATCAATAGGCAGCTGAGTGAGTTGCGACACGGTGTTATCGAAGAAGTAGAACCACGAACCACACCCACCTTCGTTAGCGGTATCGATGATTTCATCGGAAGCTACGGACGGAGACGGCAAAGGAACGAGGGAGTGAACTCAAGTAAGGTCGGGGAAGTTGTCCTTTTCCACCAGGGTCCGACACTCGACTTGAGCAAAAGGTGAACGCGGGCAACAGCGAATGGAGCAGGAGGTGGGCCATATATTATTCGACAGAAGAAACAGAGACACGAAGGATGGTCGCGACGACCAGAGAGCGACCAATTTCACTCGCATTCCCCCGCCCTTTTGTTTTTTTTTTTTTTTTTTTTTTTTTGCAGATTCTAAATGTTTCGGTTATCGAAGGCAAACGCCAAAAATCCGTTTGTGAATCCGTTGAGTGGTTGAATAGTTCATTTCAAATCTCCCCCTGCTGATACACCAGGAGAGAGATCAATTTCGGTCGCACTTCCCCTCCGTTTCGGGGCATTTGTTTTACAGGTTCTAGACGTTTGAGCGATTGAACGCAAACGCCAGAAATCCGTTTGCGAATCCGTTGGGTTATGGTCTATCCTAATTACTCCTCAGGTTGGGAGTCGACTTGGGCAATAATTAGGATAGGGGCAAATGAATTCACGATCGCACACGATCAAGGATGTTCCCAGGTTGGTGGAAACCGAACGCCCTGTCTTTCCCGCTGTGCTTATCGGCGAACCAGTCCTCGAATGGGAGAGCAACTTCCCTGGGATACTCCTTTCTGAGCATATTTTTGTCCCAGATAACGAGCTCGAGGATAGCTGGTCGGCGAGCGAAAGGTAGATCGGAAAATCAAAGGTCGCATCTTTGGGGTTGTAGACAGGATTAACGGTTCGCTTGGCGACGGGTGTTTGCTGGCGCGAGTTGAGCGCTGAGCACCGATACGACGACAAAACTGCGCAGAACTTGGTGTTAGCTGCGGCACCCTGATCTGGCGTGGTCAGACAGCTTACAGATCGCTGGTTCCTCCACGATCCTTCCCCAACAAATTCATGCACCCCAAAACCTGCAGCCTAAAGATGACGACGGGTGGCTCCCCCGGCGCTGGTGACCGTTGGTTCCTACCGCTGCAGCCTGCCCCTGCCCGCTCGGATTGCAGGCACTCGGGGTAAGCGAGTCGCAGACTTGAGGACGCGTCGAATTTTGGTTCCTTTCTTCGGTGGTTGAACCGACATGGCGAAGGAAAATGAAACTACGTGGTGTGCCGTTTCCAAGTGAGAGTAGTACGAAACCGTCTCATGTGCACCGCAGCTTGCCGAACCCAACCCCTATACCCGCTATCTCCGAGTACGCCGATTTTTTTAATTAACGAGATTTTTTACATGAATCTAGTACAACATTTTATAGATAATCTTCATGTCTAAAGACGGCAGTTTCTGGGCAACTTCGACTCAAAACCACCCAATATTGAACAACCGCGATTTCTTGCAGTCAATCCCCACAAAATTTGAAGGGAAGATAGATATTTGGTGGTTTAGAGCTCTTCGAAATTGCTTCGAAAGATAGTTTTTCCCTAGGAATTATATGTAAACCTGACAAAAATTTTGCATTGAGCGGTGTTCCACTCCGCCAGTTGGATAACTTCATCACTCTCCGAAAGATATTATTTAATACAGGAATTCATTTTGTCTCCTTTTCGTATCAATTCACTGCACCTTCAGAGGTAGGGCGGTAAGATTTGATGATGGATAGGTATTACATGTTATCTGAGGGGATTAATGCTACAGTTAGTGTTTTTGTCGTTCAGGTCGCATTTTCGCAAAGACAGACCGGTCGTCTTCCTTTAGTCAATAAATGGTGGAAACGGAATGCAAGTAAACGACAAGCTTCCTAAGTAGTACTTGTGTTGGGTTCTGTGTTATTTTTCTGTTATTCGCTATTATTATCCCCTAAAATGATTAAGACATCCCCCTAAAACTCACGCGATTGGAAACACCTAGTACCACCGATTACTAGTTTACTTCTACAGTGATCAGCGGCCGAGCAGCCTCGATTATATGGGTTGATTTGGCCATTCACTCCGTTCGTGCCCTTATTAGCCGTAAGGGCACCGTAGTCCGAGTCGATGTAAGTTGGCTCAGGGAGGGGGAGGTTAATTGCAACTGTGATAAGAGTGAGAATGAAGAACTTTTCCGGGGCCTTCATACTTCTCCCTTGGTACTAGTAGTCGAGGAGTCGAGGTCCTCTCTCGGGGAAGTATTGGGAATATTGGAGGACTTGATTCTAGTAGAATCAGCTAAAGAAAATGCATATGCGTCCACAGTATTGAGTCTAGGTTCGATCAAGGGGTCCCAAAAATTCTTGTAATGGGACCCGGGGTCGAATTTTTTATCTCGCTATGTACCGAACCACCCAAGGCACGCTTCTACATAATTATGATGACATTCGATCAACGACATTCGATCAACTGCGCTTGCCTCCAGCGATGACTGACAAGTGTCGCAAACCAAATTTTGCGGCGCTTGTTCTACGCATGCGAGATGGCACTAATGCTGAAGGTAAGTATTTAACTTTATTTATGTTGATAAAAGCATACCCGTTTTGATTCACAGCCCATTTGTTTGGAGGGTATGACATTGTCAGATTATGGTACAAAGATCACCAAATGTGAATGTCTGTCTTTTCCATTTGGATCGTCCGCTTGGTTCTACCTCCATATACCGAATTCCTTCACTTATTCCTGAGACATTCGGCTGTAATAATGGTTGGTCAAGAGAAAGGGATCCATTGTCTAATCCCGAAGGAAGAGGCATGTCGATCTAAGTATTCAAGATGACTTCCATTTACTCGCATTCCAATTGCTTACGCCAGCTACTATTGCCTGAGTGGTTCTAGAATCCACGGTTTTCGGGTTAAGTTCAACCACGCGGTCTGAAATCACCTCTTGGATAAACACCGCCGTCACGAGAGCTTCGGATTCGTGCGAGCTTGCCACATCGCTGCTCTGGCAGTTCTGTCGACCACTACGTCCATCCCCTTGTGGTGCCTCCGAGGCTTGTTCGCCACATTCTTCTCCACGAGCACCATCGTGCATTGTTTCCTGGTCACCATCCACTGTCCGTTCTGTTCTTGCGCCTTTTTTTTTGTTTATCTCGTTGGTTCGTCACAATAGTATTTCGGCAGTTCTGGGAGTAACGATGCATTTTGTGCGTGTTCACAGTTCTGGATCCTGACAGTCCTGACTTTGATCTTCTCTCCATTTGCGTCGATCTGATATATTAGACTTAGTGTCAACCAGTTGGAAAAAAGGAACGCGCCTCTCGTCTGCTGTTGAATTTCCATCTCGAACCTCATTTAGAAGCACCTTGCCGTCGAAATGCCGCGCCTCCATTTGTTCAAGTCACAAGTTGAAATGGTTGAGGCGAACTCATGTCCAGGTACCCGCTCTATTGTTTTTGGCCGATCTCAGAGACATTCCTTGGAATCTGATAACGGTCCTGGAGTGTTAGATTATGTAGTAGTAGAGAAATAGGACGAAGCTGAAACGGACTGGGAAGGCGATGAGGGTGAACATGTTGATAAGCTCCAACAGATTTGTGGGCTCCTTCAGAATAGGTGAAATCTTGTAAACTATATTCTTTTGTAAACTTTTCGCTATGTTGGCTTGGCAATGGCTTGGTGTTTTAAATATTTATGCCGACGAAGGAAATTGAATGTCGCTTCCTCCTGCAGATACTGAGGGGAAATTGGGATCGAGGTCACAAAATATGACCAGGACTTGGGCGGCGTACTCGCTTCAATCTGGGCTGAGGAAAAAGATATCATCTATAAAAGAATTAATTCCTTACAAACTAATAATATTATTAATCATCAAAGTAGGCCCTTGGTCGACAATTAATATTGTTAGGGGAAGGATTATATACTATAGCTACGTCCAAATACATACACACTAAGTAAGTTTCTCCGTCCGTCAGAATGAAGGACCACGCGAAATGACAATAACGGGAGCCATACAATAGCTCATGCGGAGGCGGCATCCCTCGCTGTGGTTAGTGACTTTCCCACGCTGCGTTGATAATAATTACGCAAGAGGTATGAGTAAAATGATTGTTTGAGGAGCCTCAGGAGAGATATGGTACAATAGTATCTGTACACTAAGTAATGGAATAATATCCAAGGGAGAATAGTCGCAGGTCTTTGGTGAGGCGCTACCAGAACAGAAGTACATCGAAGGCTGAGCGCGGGGTCATTCAGGATTGGGAATAACGTGGAGAAATAATGTTACATACAAGGTCAGAAGTAAAATTCGCGTAAAAGTTGAGTGAGGAACTCAGGATGGAGGAACGAGCGAGTCCTGAGAGTTGAGCACGGTAAAATATGAGGTCAGAATATATTTATAAGCGTATGAAATGGCAATACACACAAGCTGACAACTGAAGGTATTTCGATCGACATGACCATTCAATGATAGCTCGGACTTGACAAGTTGCAAGATCTTTTTAGCAGCAAGAGGCGTTGGCAGGCTCCGAGGCCTGCCAGCGCCCTTATTTTTATTATGACAAATCTTTTTCGAAAGGTACAGCAAAAATTGTCAACCGGATAAAAAATACGGTATTAATCTAAGGCTCGGGATTTCCCTTTGTCTGTGAGACGCCTGATATCTTCATCAATCGCATCCTTATTATGCACGTGCGCGGGATTGCTCATGTTGACATCATCATCATGGTAGAATTTGTTGAAGAAGGTGCGATCGGCACAGTATTCAGGCCCTAAAGTCCGGCGATCGGGATGGTAGGACGGATGCGGACAGTTGCTGGCGCCGGCGGTACAATGAGTAGTCGTTGCAATGGGTGGTAATAAGACCAATTCGACGAGTTCGAAACCGTAGGAGTCGGCGACGTGTTCGAGTTCTTTGATACAAGCTGCCTTGTCGAAAAAACCACGGTTTATGGCGACCTCGGTGAAAGGTGAATCAATAGTTCCGTTTCCCGTAAAGAGGAGGTTTCGATCGGTGGTCTTGACCGATGACGATGATGCGGAAGTTTCTCTGGGAGTCACGCTGCCTTCCCTCGAAATGGTTGACATTTTGTCCAATTGATTCACGAGATCGTCGATGATAATATTGTCCTGAGAGTCCACGAAAGGTTTCCATGGCTTTGGCGGTACTTTAGGAAAGCGTGGACGAGACAAACGTAGGTGTTTGGTTGCCTGGATATTTCCAGGGACAGAGCGCATATCGAAGGATATGAGGTTGGGGTGGGTGGGTGACGAAAATAATGTGAGGACTTCGAGTGGTTCGAGGTCAAGTCTGTTGAAGGGCGCTGAGGCCAGAGCAGTGACTTATATAGCTCTACGAAATCTCACTTACTGAGATGTGTGTTAGACTTTCTAAGATGTCGCTGAGGACGATTGACGAAAGGTTCTATTAATAAGTAGACTGTCTAGGCGCTGGGGCTTTGACGGAACGATTGACGCTCATGTGCCATACTCGAAGTCCGGTGGTCGCCGTTCATTGAACTTGTGTAAAGCTCCGCTTTAAACTCGATCAATGATAGCTCGGACTTGACAAGTTGCAAGATCTTTTTAGCAGCAAGAGGCGTTGGCAGGCTCCGAGGCCTGCCAGCGCCCTTATTTTTATTATGACAAATC
>Ga0307517_10015450_pt1 | contig 10146 bp, 11 predicted proteins | sample 23_EM_MG_FD_194515 | JGI IMG/M metagenome (GOLD analysis project Ga0307517, IMG submission 194515) | Populus trichocarpa ectomycorrhiza microbial communities from riparian zone in the Pacific Northwest, United States - 23_EM | ecosystem: Host-associated > Plants > Roots > Unclassified | place...
CGGTTGCATCTGTGCTTTGCGACATCACGACAAGAGTTAACGCAAAGGCCCAGAGAAGTATGTGAAAGAGAAATAAGACTCGTAGCAGAATGATTTGTTCAGTCTTATCTTAACACTCACAGCACTTAGTAATTTATTTAATCTTTTTCTTGTAGGAATATTGTTTACTGTGTTGGCAAGGCATCACCATATATCACTCATAGTTGGCCTGCTGCCTGTCATCCCCGGCCGTCCTCAGGCACCCCCGGCCGTCCTCAAGCATCCCCGGCCGTCATCTGTGGCCGGCCCCCCACATTATTTATCCTCATGTGCCCGGCCGTCATTCCTAATACCTGCCGTTTGTATCCCCTCCGGCAGTCCTTGCCTACACCCTACCGTCTTTTGATACCCCCTATAGTCCCCCGCAAAACCCCGGCCGTCCTTCCATCTCCCCTGGCGTCCCCCTTAGCAACCGCTATCACGTGTGTCCCACTACACCAAAAAAGGCCTAGCTTGTAGGGCCCGGCGGTCCCAGCCTAGCCCGGCCGTCCCCTGCGCAACTTGACCTACACAGGACCACTGTTAGCGGTCCCGTCCCGTCCCGTCTTCTTGGCATTATCCCCGCCGTCCCTGTGGGGCCCCCGGACGGTTCGGAACACTGGTTATTTAACGACTACGGTAACCACATATCTGTTAAAATCCTCTTGAAGGCATGGGCTCGGTATTGTTACGGTATTGATTTCGAGGCACTTTCCCTATTCAGTGGTCTACACTGTGCATCAATGTTTGGGATCGACGAGATCGTGGCTGGCTTGGTAGAGGTGGAGGGTTGTGATATCAACCAAGTAGACTGCGCGGGTAATACACCTCTCGTGTGGGCTGCTTGGAATGGGCACGAGAGAGTGGTGAAAATACTACTCGGACGGGACGACGTTAACCCCGAAAAGTCGAACACCTTTCGGCAATCACCGCTCTGTTTTGCTGCTGAGAATGGGCACGAAGGAGTGGCGAAAATACTACTCGGACGGAGTGACGTCAACTCCGAAAGGCGGACCCTCATGGGGGAAACTCCACTCTTTCTTGCCGCTGGGAATGGGCATGAGGGGGTAGTGAAAATACTACTGGGACGGGACGACGTCGACCCCGACACGCCATGCTTCATGGGGCGAACACCGCTGTGTCATGCAGCTGACCGGGGGCATAGGGGGGTGGTCGAGATCCTCCTCGAACGGGATGACGTCAACCCCAACAAACCTGATGACAAGGGCCGAACACCACTCAGTCGGGCCGTTCAGGAAGGCCATGCGGGAGTAGTAGCACTGCTCCAGCCTCTAGCATCTACCAACCCCGGCGTCAGCCCACTACAAAAAGGTCACCGCCCCCCTTACTCCCTTCCACTACCAGTATAATAGCCTGCATACTGCATCTACAAGAACCACACCTACTCCACAAACACGTCCACCGCGACCGTTACCCCCCTCCTCTCATTCTCCACGCCCTCCCCCCGCATTTCCAAGCGCCGCCGCTGTAATTGCCGTCTCTCGGAATAATCCTGTCACAAAAACTCAGCTTAGATATAATACATTCCCACGGTCGAAGGAAGCTGTATGCAACGGGAATATGCGCATCTATCATACATCTATCCCAATCCCTATACAGATTCCCTTATGCAGTCGAGTTAGGATTTGCGAATTTCTGTTTATACTATAGAGTGATGTGGCGGGTGGGGGGGGGGTTATTTAGATAAGCCAGTATAGCCTGAGATTTGCATCATAATATTCACCTTTGCTCCGTTCTGGCTGTAAATACACCATACCAATTTCTATTTTCCTTGTTTTCTCCAATAATTCCTTCCCCCCCGACTAAGTATACTAGCATGTACAAGGGTTGTCTAAATAGATGCTAGAACGGTCAACAGATATAAAACGCAACCGTCCTCCACACTCGTATTACAGAAAGCGATGCAAAAGTTAGCTGTCAACTGAATTCGGGTATGGTAGAGATTGGTTTCCACTGCGGAGAAAGCTCAATGAAGATGGTGCCTACATACCACTACCTACCAGGCATAAGCTCAGAGAGGGGGATTGGGAAGCTGTCCGCAGTCTTAGTCCGGCCCTCCGAGGGAAATTAGCACAAGTGCAGCCGATAGATATATTGGCCATGCGAAAGGTGACGCGATAGCAAGATGCATGACAATCGAGGGGGGAACATACGGTATTGAAAAACCCCTGGCGTTCGCAAGTAGACTGGGGCCTTGTGTGCGAACACCTGAAGAAATGGTTTTCTAAAGACAGGCACCTTTTGTCTATGAGATTGGTGCCTGTGAAAATTTTGTGTAATTGCCCGGAAATTTGGAGCCCCTCTGCGAAGAATCACTGCACACAATAGCCCCTAACATTATTAGCAAAAGAAAGACTAGCCCTTGGATTTATAGCTGCTCGTGGATATATTTACTGGTACATCAGAGCGTGTGGACACAGCAAGCGTAAAATCTAAATGGAGATTTCCTTTAACTTAGCCCTTTGGAGTTTCGCCGCGCGCTACGAGATACTGTTCTATCCCATAATAAACATGGGGTAAACAACGTCTGAGCGCTATTTCATGGTCTATTTGGCAACCCCCCCCCAAGTCTATGAATAAATCAACAAAGACCACAGTTACCGTCAACATCAACCACAAACCGGGCAACGCGAAAAAAACCCAGGCGATTTCACCGCAGGAATGCAATACTTGCAGAGGAAACACCTTTTTGGTATTTTTATTTCAACAGCACAGAGATGTCCGATCAGAAGATAAGTCTGAGATATAGCTAATTGAAGGTTTGCTTGTACTAAGAAGAATAAAGTCCAACAATTTGACTTCCTCCGTGGGTTGGAGGACTTTAAATAAGCTCGGGACTTTTCAATTTTGAAGAGGGAATTGATGAGGCTGTAGACGGAGAAGTCGGTGGTTTCATGGTACAGCAGCGGTCACCAACCTAGATCCCTTGCAATCATTGGGGAGGTGGTCGAGAATACCTTGGCTGGAATGCAGGCAGACCTACGCAGACTATGGTTTGGTGAGTCTTGCAGTACTATTATTCATCCCGGGGGCTAATTATCTAATTCTTTTTTTTTAAGGTGAAGTTGTTCCAGGGCAGATTTGCCTCAGCGGCTTGTTAGAAAGGCTTCTCGCTCACAGGCGGAAGGGCGACAGCGTATGCACCCAGACCCCCGGTTACAGATTTGATCTTGGTTACTACAACACCTTTCACAATATTCCCTGGAACTCAGTGAGGCACATTTCCTGCTTTAGCTTCCAGTATCAATGGACCCAACATGGAAACCGATTGCTTTGGCATATTGCACCTAAGTTAGTAGCCTTCAATTAGCCAGAGTGTGGGTAAAGATTCTAGGGTAATTACAGCAAGAGAGCCGAGACCCTGTCAGTAGCGGCCATGGCTATGGTTTGACCTATAATGGGCATTAGATTGCATAAAGGCGTTATAAACATGCTACAGCTAGTTTGGAAGGGATCATAGAAGTCATGGGTACAAGCGGCGATTGCGAAACAGAGAGTCTGAGCAATCGCATCCGGTGGTGCGCCTTTGGGAATTCTAGCGACATGTGCGGCCTTACCCATCGTGCGTTGCTGGGGGCTGCTGTCAACCGGGACAGCGGATCCCGAAGTTAGAGCCTTTCCGCACCAGGGGTCGTCTTTAGTCATACCTGTTCAGCTTTGGTAGAGTTGTATCGATGCCAGACGGAATAAACTTAAAGAATTCAAGGTGGCCGCAACTCCCATTAAGCCTCTTGATGCCTGAGTGGTCGCCTACTTCGGTTTCCACAACCGGTTCGCGCACAGTGATCATATCACTAACTTAGCGCCTCGGGGATCGTCAGAAACGTACTCATTTTAGTTCATTCAAAAGATAATACCTTCATAACCATCAATCAAATTTTGCTTAAATGCAAAGGCCAGTTGGCCACCATATTCCAGTATCACACTCTAATTTGATTGGTTACTGTTCAAATCAGGTCACCTCATCAAAGTCGATCATTTAAATCATCAAAGCTTAATGATACAGGCACCATCTCATAGAATATAGCCCCAAACATGCCTCATTTGAAAATGAAATTTAGTCTCGTTCCACAATTTCAAATCTACCCTTGGTGAGCCAAGTCCCCACCATGCCTTTATGTTTACCGTATGTTGGCTTATCCAGTGCTTCGACGCAGGAGACAAAGAGCGAGGGCCAGCATTTTAAAATTCCGGACGCCTTCATTGTGGTAGTAGTAAAGCCCCGCACCCTTTCTCAAATATTTTTATCTGCATCGGAGAATCCATCCAGGAAGGGGCCTCCCAGACCACGCAAAGATATTCTTGCGCTAAAGTTGTTTGACGACCACAATAATGCTGAGGGTCGAGGTCTCGAGTGGGGCCTTGCAAGTCTTCCATGTGTCATAAACTAAAAGAAAAATGTAGCGATCTAAGGTGTCTATCCAAGACTAGTGACACTTCTGCTCCTCTTCTTACTCTTCCCTCCATCACGCCTACCAACAACCATGCCTATATGGAGGGTGGGGTAGGAGCAGCGAGGCAGAAAGGGCAAACAAATCGAGCAAAAACAGACTCACCCGATATCTATGTGATGGTGGAGGTTACGAAAACACAGTCTCCTGCGGGATTTCTCACAGCCTACAATAGTTGCATCGTATTGTACGATAAGCGAGCACAGTCTGAATGTTAGAAACAACCTCACTTGAAATGAGAAATTCCCGCACTCTGGGACCACAGTGGTACGCGTATGCATAAGCGATGAGGTACTCAAGCTATGAAAAGTTTTCCTCTATTTGTTTTTACCCCCTTCTTTTTCATTCCTCGCCTAAGTCTTTCTTCCTGTTCTTAACATTCCTCACAACTCTCCTTCACACATTCTCAGTGGAAGAAATCATCAACTCCTTCACCTCTTAATACAAAGTCCATGTCTTCAATTGAGCCGCTCCGCCCGCTGCGTTAAAACCCTCACCGCCGATCACTACCTCCGCATCGACGATTTCTAACATGGAACACTAAAGTTAAGCGAGCGACGACCTGTGACGCTGTTACCGAGCAATGAGTGGTGATAAGCTACCCGCCTAAAGATAATAGCGCCCTAATGTAGTAAGGTTTATGAACACGCAGAAGCAGAGTTAATTTTTTGTTTTAAAATATACTACCTCAGAGCTCTACCCCCAAAAATAAGCAGGACTACTATAATTAGTGTATATTATGTAGAGTTGTTTAGAGGGGATTTTCGGTGCTGTCCCCGCTAGTTAGTTTAGTAGTAAGAGCTACCCCCTGAGTTATCTTAGGTATCATACTATAGTTCCGGACGCGATAAACCTGTACATGCGGCCATTGTCAAGCCTGATTATTAAGCATATTCTTGGCATTTTTTCCTCTTTTTTTTCGATTTTGATGATAATTCTCTGTTTGTCAGCGATATTTGCCCCTCAGGGAGCCTACAAACTTTCAAGATTCATCTTTAATGGCAAAAATGTGCAGAAAAATGCCAAGAAGAATTTAATTATTAGACTAGATTAGGACTAATGCGATGTCTCACCTCTGAAAAATGTGTGTCTTGGCCTATTTTTGCCTACATTTTGCAGGTGGCCATTACTTGGGGTCCTCATACAAAATGCTCCAACTTCAAACCCAATAATCATGGTCTCCCAGTCCATATTTCCAGAAATTAAAATCGTAAATCTATGCAGCAGGTGTCTAGCTATATTTCTACGATTTTAAAATCAAGAAAAGTTTTCTTGTCGGTAGTGATAATTCAACTTGAAATTAGATGATTATTTTCCCCGACAATGAGCAGGTTTATCGCGACCGGAACCATAATAGAAGATGCCCTACGAGCATGTTTAACAACTCTGAATTAATAATATGATAATAATATTATAATATCATACTTGGATTCGCCGTTCGGCGGTATTGGGTTCCAACGAACCTGCTCCTGGAGGATGGGGAAGCTTAGGGTAAATGTCGCAGCCTACCCAGAAAATGCACGGTACTACCCTATGTAGTGCAAGCCTGTACTTGGCTGATACCAAAAAGCATTGTCCCCATCTTCACAGAATTTTGTAGGAGGCTGGGAGAGGAGCTTTCAGACGTCTTCGAGATCACGAAGAGCTATACTAAGGTATTTTAAGTTAGCCGATATGTAAGTTTCGAGTCTTTCAGCATATTCACCTGAAGGCTCTGATATACTTGAGCATGCATATAATAAAGATAGCTAATTCCACAGTACCGGTAGTGGTGCGAGGATGTTCCCTCGCCGCAGTGCAAGGCTCGTGCTGTACTCGTAATTTTCTGACGTTTGTAAACACGACTGCTATTGCATATGGGCAAAAACCTGCGGCTCCGGCTGATTTTTGCCCATATGCAATAGCAGTCGTGTTTACAAACGTCAGAAAATTACGAGTACTGTACTGTACCATACCCCGGGATAGCGGCTAGAAGAGGTGAGATTTTTGCCACAACTCAGATGGGGACAGGCAAGGTGTTGACGCAAATCCGGGGGACAGCCCTTAGGTATCCATGAGGTTATACAAAAGGCCCCACTTTTCTTCAGCCCCCAGGAATTCTAGCACCTGTGGTCGACCGGCTCCATCACCCATCTTCAACAATATCCTAGGTCAACAACGGAGGATGTCGCAATCATTCAGTAATAACGTCAACTCATTTTTGAACACCAGCGTTACGAATAACTTTACCATTGCCGATGAGAGGTCTCAAATCTTGGCCTGGTTGTCGCCACTGGAGCCTAGGCTAAGGCACCAGGACATTCGGGACCGCCGAGTCGAAAATGTAGGGGAATGGCTGTTTCAAACCGAGGAATTTAGAAGTTGGTACGCTGGCAGTGGAAGAGGTGAATCCGATAACGCGGTTTTGTTTTGTTATGGTGATCCGGGGATCGGCAAGACCTACATTAGGTAAGAAGGGCGAATCTCGAGGGATAGAGGGCAAATGGAGAGTGCTGACGAGCCGTGATGTTAGTTCATTGGTGATAGACAGGTTGTGCGATCAGGCCGGAGGGCAAAATGTTGCTGTTGCATGCTTTTACTTTGACTTCGCCGCCCGAAGGGAGCAACTACCGGCAAGGACGGTGGGCGCCCTGCTTAAACAGATTGTAGGTGGTCTGGGAGAGACACCGGGGGAAATATCGCAAGCCTATGAAGACCAGAAAAGGCTCATTGGTGGACGGGGACCACAACTTTCCGATATTGTGAAGATGCTACAGGGTATCGCTTCCAAAAGGCTTGCATTCATATGCATCGACGCTATGGATGAATGTGCGCCAGAACATCAAATCAAGATCCTCGATTCACTTGATCAAATCCTCCAAAAGTCTCCGGGTACTCGAATATTCATGACCGGGAGGCCACACGTTCGAACCGAGATTGTAAAGCGGCTTGCCGGGCGAGTGGCGAGTATAGCCATCACTCCAAGGAAGTATGATGTTATCGAATACCTTCGTACTAGACTGAAGGAGGACACGAACCCTGACGCGATGGATAGTAGCTTGGAGGCAGACATTCTGAGGAAAATTCCCGAAAGCGTTTCTGGAATGTACGTAGAAGCGACAGCACTACAGAAGCTACCCCAAGTGATCCACTGACGGATCCGTGCCTAGATTCTTGCTCGTCTCAATGAATATCGACGCGATCTTACAAGAAACCACGATCTATCGCAGGCGACTAAAGCTTAGCTCAGTGACCGATGGTTTGGGCATGGGGGATGCTTATGGTGCAACATTGGATCGGATAAACGGACAGGGTGGGGAGAGAGCGAGGCTTGGCATGACCGCTTTGATGTGGATCTCCCACGCGGAGAGGCCCTTGAAACCCGATGAATTGTGTCACGCACTAGCAGTTGAGATAGGGTCGCCGAACCTCAATAGCGACAATATTCCTTCAATAAGGACATTGCTAGGCTGTTGCCAAGGCCTTGTTTTCATAGACAAGGAGGCTTCCATTGTCCGGTTGATTCACTCTACCCTTCAAGAATACCTCAGGGCTCACCCCCAACTCTTTGGCGCAGCTCACTCAACAATTGCAGAAACCTGCTTAAGTTATCTGAATTCGCAGCAGGTCATGGCTCTCTCAGCCATTCCATCTCCCGATCCCCAAAACACACTCTTTCCTGGATATTCCCCACCTCATTGGCGTTGTTCTCGCACATATTCTAGCACACCCTTTCTAGAATATTCTTCCCTATATTGGGGAATCCACGCGAAAAGGGAGCTTTCAGATTGCGCTAAGCTGCTTGCGCGGAAGTTATTTGACGACCACAATAGCCATATATCTGCCATAGTCCTCCTAAAAGCACAGATGCCGTATGTTCACCCTAATGACTTCCATAGAATTTCCTTGTTCCGTAGCCTGCACTCTGCATCAATCTTTGGGATCGACGAAATTGTGGTTAGTTTGGTAGAGGTGGAAGGTTGTGATATCAACCAAAAAGACTGCCTGGGGAATACACCTCTCGTGTATGCTGCTAGGAACGGGCACGAGGGAGTGGTGAAAATACTACTAGGGCAGAATAACGCCAGCCCCGACATGGCTGGAAAATTTGGGTATACACCACTCTGGTGTGCTGCTGGGAACGGGCACGAAGGAGTGGTAAAAGTACTACTTGAACGGGACGACGTCAATCCCGAAAAGCCGACCGAATCAGGGACAACACCACTCGCTTGGGCTGTTGAGCGCGGGCATGAGGGAGTGGTGAAAATTCTTCTCGGACGGGAGGACGTTAACCCCGAAAAGCCGGACAACCGGGGGAAAACACCTCTCTGGTATGCTGCTAGGTATGGACAAGAGGGAGTGGTGAAAATACTACTCAGACGTGACGACGTCAACCCCAACAAACCTAATAAGATCGGCCGAACACCACTCAGTCAGGCTATTCAGGAAGGCCATGCGGGGGTTGTAGCACTGCTCCAGCCCCTAGCATCTACCAACCCCAGCGCCGCCCCAGTACAAGAGGTTACCATCCCCATCACCCCCGCGGACTACCGGTATAATAACCCATATACCACTTCCACAAGGTCCGCACTTATTTCTCAAGCACGTCCGCCACGGCCATTGCCCCCCACTCCCCATTCTCGCACAGCCTCCTCCCGTGTTTTGAAGCGCCGCCACAGGTAGTTGCCGTCTTCCGGAGTGAGATTACCGTCACAGAAACTCAGCTCAAATATCATACCTCCCTTTAGTCCACGGAAATCATATGCAATCGGAATACCCAACCGTATCACATACCCATCCCAACCTCTATATCGATTTCTTCCTGTGGCTGGATCAAGATTTGTGAGTTTCTATTTATAAATCCAGAACTTGGTGTTAATGAAGAGCAAGGGGTTATTAAGATAAGTTGGTATAGTTTGGGATTTCCATCACATCAATTTTTGTTCCCTTCTCGCTGTAAATCCTCTTTGTGCACCTCTTGTTTCCCCCGTTTATTTTCCAAAAATTCCTCTTTTTTCTTCTCCCTGGATACAGTATACTAGTGGACATGAGGGCTGTTTGTATACCTGCCAGGATAGAGAAAAAATATGAAGCGCAAGTATTTCTCACTTGTATTACAGAGAGCAGGGCAATAGCTAGCTTTCAACTCAGCTTAGGTGCCGTGACGATTCGTTTCCTCGAAGGGCAAATTTTAATAAAGAGAGAGTCTACATGCCACTGCTCTCTAGATGTGAGTTCAAGCGGGAGGCTTGCGAGGCTACACTTTTGGTCTTGCTCACCTAGAAATTTTATTGTAGTGAACGATAGATATATTGGTCATGTGATATTCTTGCTTAAAGTATGATAGCGTGATAATCGGGGAAAAACGTATCGCAAATCCATGGGCGCCCATATGTACAGCCTCGTTCCAAAAGCTCTCGCACCCAGGCTGGTACTGCGACACGACGGGCTATAATACATCGGCTATAAAAATTTGTCACGATATCATACCAGCCAGGATGGGAGAGAACTTTTGGAACGAGGCTGTAGATTAGGCCCTGTTTGGCAGGTCAACTTTTGTAAGGTAACACCTTACAAATTGCGGTTTGTAAGGTTTACCTTATAAAATGCAGTTTGTAAGGTAAACCGTGTTTGGCAGCACATTGTTTGAGAGGTAGAGTTTGGGAACCTTATGAAC
>Ga0307517_10015451_pt1 | contig 10146 bp, 14 predicted proteins | sample 23_EM_MG_FD_194515 | JGI IMG/M metagenome (GOLD analysis project Ga0307517, IMG submission 194515) | Populus trichocarpa ectomycorrhiza microbial communities from riparian zone in the Pacific Northwest, United States - 23_EM | ecosystem: Host-associated > Plants > Roots > Unclassified | place...
CAGTCATCATCTTGCTCGGCGGTGACGTAACCGTAACAACGGTCCTGTCTCGGCGTTGCTGTTCACCTACAGCCTCGAGACAAATGAGGTCCAGAAGAATATCCGGTTTCTCAGTACAGACCCCCATGAACTGAAGAAGGAATTCTCGGTCGTATCTAATCAAACGCGTCAGCAAATACCAAGAGAAGGTATTAGAACCGAGCTCACACAAACTTCCCCTTCTCCGAATTCACATTCAGTTCTGGTTTGGGGCCATTAATTCCCTCGGGGTATGGGGTTCGGTCCGGATGTTCGATCATCCTGGCCAACTTCAAGGCAGAAGGGGGAGAAGCAACCACGTCCTCTGCCACATCGGGGGGATCGAGGAAACCAGTGTGGGTCTCTGTGGCGGAGGTGTCGAGGGACGGAGGTTCTCCGAGGGAATCGTGTGGGGCCTAACGGGACATTGAGTTAACGTCGGAGCTCAGCGAGAAGACTCATCCGACCCACCCTGTCGACAATTGCTGCAGATTTCTCTAGGTCCAGTTTCCCTGACGACTGAGAGGGGGCTACCTGAGAGGGGGAAAGTCTTCCACTCGCATCTGTGTTTTCAGCAGTCAACGCGTTGGAAGATTCCTCCATGGGCAGACCAGGTGGCATCCGAGACTCTGAAAATTTCCCTTGAAGGTAAGTCCGAGATTTCCGGCGGAATAGGGAAACATACCGGGATTGTCCAATACGAGACAAGAGTCATCATCAACATCTGCCTCTGCATCGCCGTCTGCACTAGGGGGTAGTGGTCGCCAGGCTGGAGAAACCCGTTCCAAGCATTCAAGTACAGCCTCGGTGGTGGGGCGGCTTTTTGGTTGGGATAACCAGCATAGTCCAAGCACCTCCCATAGGTCGTCCGTGAACCACGCCCTCTTCGAACCTCCCGGTCTTCCGGGGCGCAAACCCTCGATGATCTTTTGCGAGATGACGTGATCTTCACACAATCTGAGTGGAGCTTTACCGCTAAGGACCTCATATACAACCATCCCCAACGCGTAGCAATCCGATTCCTTCGTTGGCCGACTATTCTTAAATCCGAACAGGCTAGGATCGAGGAGTTCTGGGCTCGTCCACCTTGCTGTGCCGGCGTTTGCGGATGCGGTCGGAGTTGTAGGGTATGTAGGGTCCGAGATGATGGTGATAAGTCCAAAGTCTGTGAGGCGCGGATGACCGCGTTGGTCAATTAATATATTGGCCTTTAAAAAGCAAGTCAGGGGACGGAAGGGCGAGTCTGATGTTTGAAGACCTACCCCCTTCAGGCTCCCGTGTATCGTCCCCTCGCCGTGCAGATATATCAACCCTCGAACGGCATCTCGGAGCTATGGGAGCGAAACGATCGGAAAAGAGCGAGCAGCAGTAAAAACTGAAAACGTACAAGCTCAAATCGATTAACGACCCTGTGCGCCTTGACGAACGCGTTGATGTTTCCATTGACCATCCACTCTGATACCATCGCAAGCTGGTCATTACCCATCGTAACTCCCAATAGCGGCAACAGATTCTGATGACGAAGTGCCTTCCACGCCACAACCTCCTTGCAGAACCTCTACGTGACGATCAGCTCGTCAATGCAGACTTTGAATAGCTATATTGGTAACCTACACGCGTGATCTTATCGAAGTCACTCGCCGAGTATCCCTTCAGAACCTTGATTGCGACCTTGCGTTCTAGATGTTCACCCTCCCATAATTCGGTGAACCTACCCCGATACAATGGGATATCCATTGGATTATAGCAAAGTGGGATCTGTACCGATCCCGGAAGCGAAGCAGAACGACCACATATCCTGCACAAAACATTCAGGCACTTCCTCTGGAGCGATGGCGCCAGGGTGTCCAACATCTACTCCACAGGATGGGAATGTTTGCGTTCGAGTCAGTGGACTCATTCCCCCAAGACGAAAGAGTGAGGAAGTACCTCGTATACCACATCGACGAAGGACCGAGCATCATCCCCATGCAGACACCTAACCACCACAGCTTCATCGCGGTTGGAGAAGACTTCCTTGATCAAAGATATGCGCTCATCTGCGGCAAGGGGACGGGTAATCAAGCGTCTCAACGCTGGGATACCCCTGCGCGCGAGAAGTTTGTCAGACCAACGGATCTGTGGTTCCTAAGAAGTTGAAGCTTACAAGCCGCGTGAAACATCTGGTGCGCGTGGGCGTCGATTCGCTTCCTGATCCCAGCATCGTTGGATCAGCGCCCATAACGCGTCCGTTAGAGCTGGGTCGGTAGGCCTTGGTGGACGTTCACAGCCAACAACTGCAAAGATGACCGCGTCAGGTGGCTTGTCGCTAAATGGAACAGCACCAGTGAAAGCCTTCGTCCCGACAGTAAACGGGTGTCAATTAGACGTTAACCCCAAGAGGATTATCTGCGACAGACCTCAATCGTGACCATTGCAAACGAGAAAACATCTGCTTCCTTGCTAAATGTCCCCCGATCATCCAATATCTCTGGTGCAATCCACCGCACCCTGTGACCGTGCTCGGCTGGAGCGTTCCGTATCGAATCCAGGTTTTGCGTGACCATAGCGAGTCCAAAGCCTGTGATCCGGGCACGACCGGTGGCGTCCACAAGAACGTTCGACTGGTTGGATGTCAATATGGTGGCGAAATGAGATCTGGAATAACCACGTACCCCCTTGAGATGTCCATGGATCACGTTGCATGAGTGAAGGTAATTAAGGCCGTCGGCGACCTCAGATAACTGGCAAAGGGGTAAGGATGTCACGCGACGCGGTAGGAAAAGTACCTACGAGACCAAGTCTGTCTGCGTCTGGATGGTTCGTGATGTATTTCGTGAGATCCCCACCCGGCATCCATTTTGAAATAAATTGAAGGGGAGTAGGCGTGATACCGAGGAGGGGGACAATGTGTTGGTGTTCCAGGCGTTTCCATACTACAGCGGTTCGGTAGAGAGACTGTGGGTTTGGTCAGCGCCGGAGAAGAGGAAAGCACGGCAACGTAGACAGCAGACCTTCTTGACCTTCCGCGTGTCTTCATTGCGCATCTGTATGTGTTTTACAAATACCTTCGAACCTCCAAACGTCCCTTCATACGCGTAACCGGAAGCGAACGACGGGCCGGTATTCAGGAGATACGGTGAAAGCGTGCACGATTTTGGTAATATCACTTGGGTGCTGCATATTCTCTCGAGTTCGTGTAGTGACCTCTGGAAGGCGCGACTTGTGGGATCGGAGATGTCGGTAAGAACCTGTGGTGGCGTTGAGTGGAGACTGTGCAACTGTGACCGGGAAACTCACACGATCCAGGTACTCGACAAGCCACACTAAATTCTCGCTGTGGAGGTCCGGAAGGCACTTTATATACTCTTTCTGATCAAGGAGCTCGGCGAGCTGACTGCTAAACTGAGGCGAGGACCTGTCCAGGTCGTGGAGCCGTTGTAGGGGATCTGGTAGAGTCATGAGGGACACCTAACGACAGCTTGCAGATAGGGATGGATAGCTCGTGGATGGCAGGCAGAGGCCTTGCTCGATCCTCGGGCTCATATCGAGCGCCGGCCGCCACAGTTTGCAGCAGCGGAACAAACCTCCGTACTTTTTTGAGTCGGCATTAGGCGCTCGCTGGGGCGCGTCGGTTCTAGGGTGCCCCCATCCCCAACGATGTATTTAACCATGGCTTGGTTTTGAATAACTGAACCGAGCAAAGTCCGACACACGTATCTAACATATTTGTATGGACAGAAAGCCTCTGATATAAGTCGCCCCAAAACCATGACCCATAAATGTTATCCTACTAACGAGACAGGTGACCTTCGACTACGAGGTCCTTACCTGCTCGTGCTATGGACGATGAAAGCGCAAACTATCAGAGTTCGATGTTCAAGCTCTGAAAGCGCATGAAGTTAATACCAGAACTTGTCAAGGAAACTATCCAACCCACTCCGCCGACGATTCATACAGATTCCCCCCGGTCCGGTGGCTAAGACGGAGCTACTTGAGAGAGGGAGGACGCTCCACTCCCATCCGTGCTTTCCGCAATAACTACCCCAGACGGTTCCCACGTGGGTGAGCCGGTTGTCGATGGGGCAGTCGATGGCCGAGGAGAAGGTGGCGTCCAAAACCCCGAAGCGTTTTCCAAACACAAAAGTACATCCTCGATGCTCGGGCGGCCTCCCGGTTGGGGCAGCCAGCATTGTTCCAACACCTTCCATAAGTCATCCGTGAACCACACCCCTTCCCGTCCTCGAGGTCTCCTGGGACGGTCTCCCTTACCTATCTTCACGACAACGACTAAGTCCGCATATTCGTAGAACGGTATATGCCCGCTAAGGACTTCGTATATCACCATCCCAAGGGCGTAACAGTCCGAATATATCGTCTGGCGGTGAACTTCGACCTCCGGGTCCATGAGCTCCGGCCCCATCCACCGCACAGTGCCACCTTGTATGAATGAGCTCGAGATTGCTGACTCGGAGATAATTGCGAGGAGACCGAAATCTGCGAGGCGGGCATGACAGGTCTGATCAATCAAGATATTGGCCTAATAGATGGATCTAGTTGAAGGGAAAGTCACAGCCTCAGATTTCGATGACTCACCCCCTTGAGGTCACCGTGAACCATGCCCTGACCGTGCATATAGATCAACCCCCTCGTGACATCACACAACTGCGGGAACAACACAACCGTTAGAGGCGAGGGTTGCGGGGGCTCGAGTGAAGAACTTACGAGCTCAAATCGATTTGCATCCTCGTGTACCCTCAAAAACTGGTTGATGTTCTCGTTGGGCATCCACTCTGACACCATGGCAAACTCGGTTTCGGTCATTATCACTCCTAGAAGCGGCAGCACGTTCGGGTGCTGAAGAGCCTTCCACGGCACAAACTCCCTGCAGAACCTCTTTATGATTTTGTTCAGCGTTCCTGTAAAAAGAGAGCGCCACTAGCGACTCACGCGTGCAACCTCCTGCAAGTCGCTGGTAGGATATACTTTCAACGTTTTGACTGCCACTTCACGACCCTGATACTTGCGCTTCGATACGTCCCCGAAGCCACTACGATATAGCACGACACCGGGTGAATCGTCGGGTAACTCGATCCTCAGTGATCTGGGAAAGAGGGTGTGGCGAGCGCATATCTCAGACGACAATTTCACACATTTTCTTCGGATGTTTGATGTGAGATCGAGTCTGTCCAATGCCTAATCGATAGAACATGGGAGGGTGAAAGAAGAGTGAACCAACCCATTCCCGGAAGCGAGACACGTGGTAACGTACCTTATCTATCACGTCGACGAAGGCTTGAGCGTCATCCGCTTGTAGACGCCTAACCATGTCGGTCGTCTTCCTACTTGAGAAGATTTTCTTGATAAGAGAAGGGAATTCATGTTGCGGAACAGCACGGTTGGTCAAGTACTGCCAGGCTTGTTCATGGGCGTCGATGGAGGTGGATGGGTATGGGGAGGTTGCCACTGAGTGAGACTCCGGATCGGAGGTTACGCCACCAGCTATCCGGGATATCCAGGACTCAAAGATGGTCATGGTCTTGGGTGGCGGGGAAGGGGGATTGAGGCGAAGGCAGAGGGTAGTTGGACACGGGGATTACGCGTGCCCCACATGTTATATACGACCCAGGACAGCCCATATAGAGCGTGTTGAACCCGAACGCGAATAAACCCGTACCGGTTGTTCAACGCGTACGAGGCACGAGGAACTGGTCAAGCACAGCCGTTACAGATAAGCCAGCGAGCGGCAAAGCCCGCCCCCCCGGACCTTCTAAGATATTCACCGGTCCCCCTCTTGCGATAGTCAGACTTGAAGACGTTCACTACATTGGGCTGACATGGGGCTAGTGTCATCAAAGACGAAGATCAAAGACGAAGACGTTGCACGATGAAGCAGTGGTTCAGGCCGTCGCCTCCGTTTTGAGGGGTGTCATGGGGAGAAACCCCTTCGATTCGTGTGCGTCTCCGCCAGTCCCCACCTCCGGGCATGCGCTATCTGTGGACAGCACGTGGTATCCTAACAGGTGGTACGCTACCTTTGGCTGTCCTAACCAGAGCCATTCGGGGTCGACTTCTACACAAGCTCTGACCTCATCCGCCGCTTGCGGATGAAATACTATGCCCGCCGGTCCCGCCAAAAAATCTGGGAGAGGGACAATGTGCAAGAGGGGCTTCATACATTTCATCCCGTACGCCGAGTATGTCAACTCTACCCCGTGGCCTTACGTTCTCCATTAACAAGACCACTACTACCTCGCGGGTTTCATGAAACCGATCGATACAACGTGAGATCCTTGCCTGTGGCATGGGCAATGAAAGTACAAACATGCTCTTAGGATTAAGGCTTCAAGCTTCAAGTATTACAGTCAGAAGGACAAAGAGCGCGACGAAACACGGTCACCACGGCCAGAATTCAACCCATCAATGCATCATGCCCCTTAAACTCGATTCGAGCGTACAAAACGAACCCATACATCATTGTTCATATGCTTCCCACCGTCCTGTTCCTTGCGATATAGTTTGACGGCCAATCGGAGAGATAGAAGTGGCCAATGGTGCCCGGCGAACACTCCATTACTCGTAGTTTACAGCCACATGTAAACAATTGATATTCTATCTCCTGAACATCGGTGGGGCGAGGAAACGCGAGGAACGGACAGGAGTTACAAGCCATAAACCAACACAAACTACTCGACGATACACCTTATCGTAACTTTCTTCACCCTATTCTCAGTCCGCCACGTCGATTTGGCAAGAGCCCAAACCGTCAGAACATCTCCGCTCTCCGCTTCCTCGTACAACCCTCTATCCGAAATCTCGATGGTGTACTCCTGGAACCCGACACGTGCGTGAAGGTTCCTCGCCACTTCGCTGCGCCACCTCTCTCCAGAGCCTCCTGGGGATGGTCCAACCGACAGCTCGAACCACATCGAGCCGCCACTACGCGCCCCACAGTTACGGTTATAACTCGAGGATTCCATATACCTGGAGACAATGGTAATCACAACCTTCTTTAGCGTTTTCCCATTAGGGATCGGCTTGGAGGTCAGGTAGGGGACACTGCCGTTGGAAACCACGACGTTCTCCTCGCGCTGATCTATAAATACCGTCTCTGGAGGATTCTCTGTGGCCTCTGCCATGGTCGATTCATTCAACACTTGTAGCAGGTAACGCGTGCGTTTTTCGACCCTCTTTTGACGATCCTCTGATGGGTCATGCGTGTGTGTGTCGCCCCCGCTATCCGAGACCTTCCGTCGAGAACGTAGAGCCGAAACTAAAGGATGTGGTGGGGACCCTACTTCTGGAATATTGCCAATGGCAATATCCGACCCAGGGTCAATATCACCTGTTGCGGGACCGTCGTTGTCGCCTGCGGTAGGGCTGGTACTAGATTGCACCACCGGCTCTGGAAACACGTTTCCCTCGTTATCCTCTAAGCCGAGATTATTCGGTTCTGTGTCAGCTCCATTGATGATCTCTCTTGAAAGACCTGGTGTAGGTAACGGATCGCTGGTAGGAAGTGATGGGTGTTCTTCAGGATATTTATGTAGCTCCTGAAAGTGTACGAAGTTAATACCAGAACTTGTCAAGAAAGCTATCAACCTACTCCGCCGACAATTCGCACAGATTCCTTTGGGTTCGGCTTCTCCAATGACTGAGATAGAGCTACTTGAGAGAAGGAAGGTGCTCCAATCCCATCTGTGATTTCTGCAGTAGTCATGCCAGACAGTTCCCATGTGGATGAGCCGGTTGTCGATGGGGCAGTCGACGGCCGGGGAGAAGGTGGCGTCCAAACCCCCGAAGCGTTTTCCAAACACAGAAGTACATCCTCGATACTCGGGCGACCTTCCGGTTGGGGCAGCCAACATTGTTCCAACACCTTCCATAAGTCATCCGTGAACCACACCCCTTCCCGTCCTCGAGGTCTCCCGGGATGCTCGCCCTTAACTACCATCCCAACAACGACCAGGTTCGCATGCCGATAGAACGGTATGTGCTCGCTGAGAACTTCGTATATCACCATCCCAAGAGCGTAACAGTCCGAATATATCGTCTGGCGGTGAACTTCGATTTCTGGGTTCAAGAGCTCCGGGCTCATCCACCGGAGGGTGCCGCCTTGTACGAATGAGCTCGAGATTGCCGACTCGGGGATAATTGCCAAGAGGCCGAAATCCGCGAGGCGGGCGTGACACGCCTGATCAACCAAGATATTGACCTAATAGATGGATCTAGCTGAAGGGAAAGCCACAGCCTCAGATTTCGATGACTCACTCCCTTGAGGTCCCCGTGGACCATGCCCTGACCGTGCATATAAATCAACCCCCTCGTGACATCACATAACTACGGGAACAACACAACCGTTAGAGGCGAGGGTTGCGAGGGCTCGAATGAAGAACTTACGAGCTCAAATCGATTCGCATCCTTGTGTACCGTCAAAAACTGGTTGATGTTCCCGTTGGGCATCCACTCTGATACCATGGCGAACTCGGTTTCGGTCATTATCACTCCTAGGAGCGGCAGCACATTCGGGTGCTGAAGAGCCTTCCACGGCACAAACTCCCTGCAGAACCTCTTTATGATTTTGTTCAGCGTTCCTGTAAAAAGAGAGCGCCACTAGCGACTCACGCGTGCAACCTTCCGCAAATCGCTGGTAGAATACACTTTCAAGGTTTTGACTGCGACTTCGCGACCCTGATACTTGCGCTTCGATACGTCCCCGAAGCCGCCACGGTATAGCACAACACCGGGTGAATTGTCGGATAACTCGATCCTCAGTGATCTGGGAAACAGGATGTGGCGAGCGCATATCTCAGACGACAATTTCACACATTTCTTTCGGATGCTTGATGTGGAATTTAGCCTGTCCAACGTCTAATCAACGGAGTGTAGGAGGTTAAAAGAGGATTGAATCAACCAATTCCTCAGAAATAAAGAGCACGAGAAAGTACCTCATCTATCACGTCGACGAAGGTTTGAGCGTCACCCACTTGAAGACGCTTAACCATGTCTGTTACCTTGCTACTTGAGAAGATTTTCCTGATCAGAGAAGGGAATTCGTGCTGGGGAGCAGCACGGCTGATCAAGCGCTGCCAGGCTTGTTCATGGGGGTCGGTAGGAGTGGGGGGGTATGGTGGACGGGATTTGCTGGGTTGCCAAAAAATTGACGTCAGAATGTTCTCAGATATTTGCGAATAGAATCTACCGACGTACTATACTTGCGCAATCAGCCTGCGAGCGATCATGGCCAGAGATAAAGCAATTAAACAACGGTAACAGACCACTACAAAACTGGAAACCGCGCCATCGGGACTATGGGTATGTTGCTCGTTTTCGAACCACCCGTGGAACACTGTTTTTGTCGCCGAGTGAGATTCTGGATCGGGGGTTACGCCACTGACTGTCCAGGTCCAGGGTTTGAAGATTGTCATGCCAGTATGAGGCAGTAGGGAAGGGAGATCGAGGCAAAGGCAGAGAGCAGCCGGACACGGGGATTACGCATGCCCCGCGTGTTATAATAGGTGGCCCAGGACAGCTTGTGCAGAACGTGGTGACCCCAAACATGGCATCTGTACCAGTGGTTTCAACATTCAACGTTCAACGTGTGCGAGACACGAGGGACGGGTCAAAATATGGCCGTTGTAAAAAAATGTTATTTATAAGGATATCCCCCATGGCACTGTCGGGCTTGTCCGTTCCGGGGTTTTTCTCGTGCTGGATCTGGTTCACTCAGAATTTTCGTGTGTTCCAAGTGCGACCGCGGAGTGCCGGCTTGCGGAAATTAGATAAGCAACGCGCATTACCAAAAAAAGAACTATGTTTGCTGACTAATCCAAGACTTTGGGACCCTTCCTCCCCATAGCCTCGCAAGCTCGACTAATAAGCCAGCGAGCGGAAAATTCCGCCCCCCTGGACCCAGAACTTGAAGCTTTAAGCCCAAGGATCTAGGCGTTCGCCACTGCGTCGAATTGTTATCGGGTTAGTGAAAAAAATCGGCTTTACGCATGCAGTTCGGGCAAGATCGCAGGTATATGAGGATTCTGGCGAAACAAGGTACAATTTACAGAACGCAAACCAACACAAACTACTCCACAACATATTGTATCTCAACTTTCTTCACCGTATTCTTCCAACCCGGGAACTTTGCGAGAG
>Ga0307517_10015452_pt1 | contig 10146 bp, 8 predicted proteins | sample 23_EM_MG_FD_194515 | JGI IMG/M metagenome (GOLD analysis project Ga0307517, IMG submission 194515) | Populus trichocarpa ectomycorrhiza microbial communities from riparian zone in the Pacific Northwest, United States - 23_EM | ecosystem: Host-associated > Plants > Roots > Unclassified | place...
ATGTCACGCTTCAATGACATACTAACGCTGACTGATCCGGTCGGCACGACCGGCATGGTACACATCCTCAAGCGTAAGGTCGGTGCGTTTCATCACGGACAAACCCTCCTCCTGTCGGAGTCGGGGAATATGGAATACACCATATTTCTGTCACGTCAATGTCACGCCAAAAGGGCCTGTGCCCGAATCTGCGTGTTCAGGTTAGTGTTGCCGTGAGCTGATTTGAGCTGATTTGAGCAATCAACTCACATCGGAATAACTGAGTTCGATCGCCGCGAGCGACCGATGTGCCATGTGGAATAATTACTAATCACCGGGTTGATTTTTCGTTCGAAATTACCACCGACTCTAGTAAACCTCCTAAATCTGGAGGTTCTCCCCTGCGCAGCACAGGAGGTCCCCATGATCTCTCCACGCTCTCTCATGTTGTGGGAGCCACCCGCCCTATCGAGCACCCCGCCAGCCCAAATGAACACAAAAAGTCAGTTCTGTCGCCACGTCGGTTCGGGATTCCCTTCGTCCCACCTCCTGTTTCAAGCCCACACCAACGACACCCATGACCATGCTCACCATCCAAACAACCTCTCTTTTTTGGGACCACTACCCCCTTCATGCGATCAGGCAATCCAAGATTTTAACACATGGAACCACTCCGCGCAGGGCTGCTACCCATCACAGCCGCTGCAAGGTCCTGGACAGGCCGGTCCTCCGTCACCCTCCCCCCCTGGTCACCCTCCCCCGCCCGCTTCACGGAAGCGTAAGCGAACCGTTCCTCCTGACTCGGCTGCAGTAGGTGGCTTTGGACCGATACCTGCCAGTCCAGATGTGCCAACGGAGCGATCGACTCCAGACCCGCCCCCCATGATCAAGTTTACTGAACGGAAAAATTCGGCTTACGAGATCTGGGCATTCACTCGGGCCATCAGGACAGATGAGGTTGTCCCAGCTGAGCAGTGGCTGGACGACTATAGCGATCATTTGACCGGCCGGCCAGATTCAACATTCGTCGGCTGTAAATTCTGCACCCAGTTTGGGTAAACCTCTTTATCTATTTGGCGACTAGAACTCATGATCACACCATTCAGGAATACCAACGGAATCAAGATGTGGAAGGTGTTCAACAACAAACCACAGACCTCCCCAACATCAACAATTCGCCACCACTTCAAACGCGAGCATATTGATATCTGGGAGTCCGAATGTTGCCGTCTCAACGTTCCCCGGAAGAGCCCAACTGGAGAGGCATTGGGCTGGGATGGAGAACCATTTACACAAGAGGGTCTTGTGATGCGACTCATGCGATATATTGTTGGTGACGACCAAGTTTGTCCTTGATTGTTCTTGATTTTTCTCGTGTCACTCATCGGGCACTATAGTCAATCAACGTGATCGAGAATCGTCACTTTCGTGACCTTCTTCTGTACCTTGGCCAAGGCCACGTTACTGACAACGAAATCCCCAAACGGACATATCTCACGGAGAGCATTATTGGGGCATGGAAAGCGGAGCGGGAACAGTTTCATCAGGAAATGAAAGTATGCCGAATGTGTCCAACGTGCTAACACCCCGCTGTTGATCACGTCATTTTGCAGAAGTCTTTGGGTCGTGTATCGCTTACGGCGGACGCATGGTCAACCCCAAACCTCGTGTCATTTCTTGGTGCTACAGCACACTTTATTTTGCGTAACAAACTGGATAGCCAACTAATCTTGAAGTCTGGATTGCTTGCATTCCGGCATCTTCGGGGATCTCATACCGGTGAACATCTCGCTGAGGTTCTCTATAAAATCATCAAAGGGGCCGGTATAGAGCGAAGGGTATGTTCCATTGTTTCAACGCTGTCTAAACACACAATCATCGTGTACTAGATTGGCTCGATTACTGCAGATAATGCGAGCAACAACGACACAATGATGGAACATCTAGAAGCTTGGTTTGCAAAAGATGGCATTCCATTTGATCGCCACGGAAATCGAGTGCGGTAAGCATCAAATTGTAATGCAACCTCTCCGGTGCACTCACATTGCTGTGTAGCTGTTTTCCACACATTATTAACCTTGCAGTCCAAGCAATCTACGCCGCACTCAAGGATGGGAAGGGCCTTGAAGAACAATATCTGCTGGGTGGCCTTCCTCATGTCAGCGAAGCCGCTGTCAAGGGGATGGTCCTACCACCAGGGGTCACCACAGACAATTACCTCCAAGTGCTCACAGCGGATGTTTTGGGAACCGCACGAAAACTTATCACTGCTTGCCGCATCTCTGGAAAGCGCCGGGAAGAATTCTTGGACACAATACTTGAAGGCAACCTTCACGAAACGTGGGAAGACGATGACGGCAACCTGATCTCGAGGGAAGCTTTGCAACTTCTAAGAGACTGTGAAACCCGGTGGTCATCAACCTATTTCATGGTGGATCGAGTTCTGGTGATGTTACCGGTTTGTTTTGCCGCAATCAACATTTCCCTCCTCTGATTCGGTTCATTCCTAGGTCATCAAAGCATTCTCTGAACGTCCAGCTCTATCAGATTCCAACATCACGATACCCAGTGCGGCTGAGGTCTGTGTTCTCGATGATGTTCGGGCCGTGATGTCGGTGCCACATGACGCCCAAGAAGCGCTCTCCTCCGATCACACCCCCACGCTCTCATACTCGCTCCCCTTCTACCACTCGATCATTGATGATTGGGAGCATATGAAGGGGGTCTACCCACTCTTGGCCCCATTCATCGGGATTGGCATCAACAAGGTGGAAGTATACATCAGCAAATCCAAGCTTTCTCGAACGTACTCGCTCGCGATACGTTAGTTGTGTTCTTTCCCAAAGTTACCTGTATACTCATACGATAATCTCCAGTATTGAACCCGTGCCTAAAGATGAAGTGGATTGCAAACAACTGCTCCGCAGATGATGTACAAAAGACAAGACAAATGGCGTTAGACACGGTCAGTCTCGCATGATATGAAGCATGGTCGCGAGTTCACATTGTTTGCAGATGCTCGCATTTAAGAAGGCGGACTTGGAGGTTCAGCGCGAGAGCCTCTCTGCGTACACCACAGCCCCCGCACACAACCTCAAATCCATCGCCGCCAGCACGAGGCGCTTTTTAGACCGCAACACAGGCCGAACACCCCCACCAACCGAGCCCGCCAATGCCACCACCCTGCCATGTCCTCCACTACACGCCGGCACCGGTGGGCATGAAATGGTTCTAGACGGACTCCGGTCCGAGCTGGATAGCTATCTGCACGAGCCACGAATGGCCCCATTCAAAGTGGTTTCCCAGGGTCCAGAGTTGGGCAGCCGCGTTGTTTGGTGCAATCCCCTCCTGTATTGGATGGCACGTATCTTTCTTTGCTTTAATTCAAAATTCTCACCCGTTTGTGCAGGGCGCTGAGAGGAGGTTCCCATACCTCTTTCGGCTCGCGATGGACATCCTCCCAGCACAAGCCTCTGCGGTTGCTTGCGAGCGGCTCTTTTCGTCGAGCAAGGAGACATGTACCCCTCGCAGAAACCGCATTAACCCGGGCCTCATGGAAGCACTCCAGACCCTCAAATTCTCATTCTGTTCTGGGATTCTCGACCTCACTAAACACGTGGAGGACACACTCTACCTTTTCGACAAGGACGGACAAAACTCTGTATGACGGTCGCGGTATTGTAGTCTGCCTCTATTTACAACCACGTGGAAAAATACATTTACCGCAGACAGAAAATGAAAAATCGTCCTAGTCCTAACATTTCCTACCTCCCGCATATGGGAATGCCATTTGATGGCCCCGCCGAACTCATTTGTAAGTGAGTTCGGCCATCAGCACGATCCGAGTTGAAATCTGAGCTGGGTCAACTCACGGCAACACTAGTTCAGGTGCCGATGCAAACTGCTGTAATCACTGGCCGGGGCGCGTCGGAGATCGCATTTTGAGGGAAATACATGTCCGCATTTAAACGCGGAAACCGAGAACTCGAACGGATACTTATCACGCACAGCTCTAGGGCCATGGGTGCGTTCAACATGGACCAGCGGAGAAATTAACCCCTTCCTAGAATCAGCGGATTGTACTACGATGGCTACAAATTTCGGATTGGATACAGGAACGACACAGGCGGGATACATTGATTTGAGTCTGGTAAACCTAGATATGCATAGTACATCTGCTGATAGATAACTCCTGCCGTGCCTACCCAATAGCTGGCGAGATGTTGAACATTCATTTCCTACGATAAATCCGGGAGTTTGTCATCCACCCTAACCTCCACGCATGGAACAGACTCCCGGAGCTGTTGGATCGCCGCGAAATCTGGTAGCGTCCCAGTGCTGCTGACAATCAACACCCGATGCAACCGGGCGGCAGTCGAATCCCTCTTCGCTATCGCCTCTCCCAACTGCTTGACGATGTCCGAATCGATCTTGCATTCGAGGAAAGCGATGGTTTTGAGAGCCGGGCACAAAACTGGCTCCTCGGTCAGCGCTGAGAGTAACCCCACAGGGAATGCGGTTTGGGAGATCGCGAGAACTTCCAACGCAGGTAATCGCCCCATCACTATGGACAGGCCGGTGTTCGTGTATGTAAAGGGGCGGACATCAGTGTGGAATTCACGAACGGTGGTGGTGGGAAATAGAGACCAATCCGAGAATCCCCCCAGTGCAGGTTGGGTGGTACGGAAAGTGAACACTGAGCCGTTGCCAAAAAGGTGGAGCTCCTGGGGCGTTATCTGGGTCTTAACAGTGGTAATCGGAGCCAACAGTTTCTGGATAGGCATCGGGGGTGAAGGTAGAAATGAGCTAAGCTTGGCGGACTGGTCCGGATGAGTGGATATGACCTCAATGCGAGCGCCGCGGGGAAGAGATATATACGAAAGTAGCCCTTTTGAGTCGATCGGTTTGGAGCAGGTGATGGATAGATGTTGGAGGCGAGAAAGGGGGACCATTGTTCTACCACGTGGTATCCTCACTGAATCCGCAACGAACTGAATGTCTGATACGACACGTTCGAGGTCGATATTCGAGCGCAAGAACCCAACGAACGTCCCAAAATTGAACAGATTTTTGTAGCCGATGAGCTTCAATTCCCTGAGGGATGCGATGCTGAATAGTGTGGAATAAAGAGGTGTTCGAGTCAGGCAAAGTGACTCTAACTTCGCAACGTTCTGAAAAACGGGGGGCACGGAGGCTCCGGTTGGTGGGAACAATTCGGTGGGTTCCGTGGTCTGCTGAAGTTCCAAAGACGTAAGATTGAGCACCGGTGAGTCGAAGAAGCCGGGAAGATCGTTTGCCACGGACTCAACGGACGAGTACCCGGCGAGGCGAAGGCGACCGATCCTCGAAGTGTGAGGAAGCAATGGCTCGAGGAAGTCCCCACCGCTCTTGATGTCGGATACCGTGATGTCGACGGCCAGCGGGACTGCCCCGGCACGTTCGAGACACAGAGGTGCCAATCGCTCCCATCCAGTTGATATCGACGCCCAACACCTCGGATCCGAGCTGACGGATCTGCGCCAGTATCGGCAGATGTGGGTCAAGGGGACGATCTGTCTCGGATCGGTGTCGGAGACGAAGGTGGCGCAGGACGCGAGGACCTCGGGAGGGAGGCGGTTCACGGGTCGCAGTGAATTTCGCAAAGAAATCACTTCGTGTAGAACGTCTCTGGCTCGTTTCTCAAGAGCATCGACCTACAAAATATACCGTCAGCATCTGAGGTTTCCTCTTGATTCCTGAGATCTCACTTCAGCGGTTAACGTGGCCACCAGAGTGCGAGACATCGCCGACATCGCCGACTGTACTTGTGCACATTCCGCGAAGAGTTTCTTGTTCAACGCCCCGATGAGTTGTTCGATAGTGGCGTCGGGCACTATCATGGTGGCGGCTGACATTGGAAAGCGCGTGGCCCTGCGTGATTTTCCCCTCTTCGATCACTACCGTCTGTCCACGCCACGTATGGGATCCGAATAGATCTTTGTAATGCGCATCCACAAGGCTGTGGGATGCATCCGGTGTTCACGTTCACGAACGGGCAAACCAACACGCTCCGATGATCGGCGGATTGTGCGATGGCCAGTTCAGGCTGGATACGAGAAGGACCCAGGAAATGCACGTAGTGATGGGGACACATTGACTTCAGATCTGGTCAACCTAGATATGCATAGTACATCTGCTGATCTATATAGCCCCCAGCCACACATACCCAACAGCTGGCTGGACGTCGAGCATTCATTTCCTACGATAAATCTGGGAGCTTGTCATCCACCCTGACCTCCACACATGGAACAGACTTCCGGAGCTGTTGGATCACCTTGAGATTTGGTGGCGTAGCAGTGCTGTTGACAATTACCACCCGATACAACCGAGTGGCCAATAAATCCCTTCTTTTCGCGATGACGTCTCCCAACTCCTTGATTACGCCCCCAGCCATGTCACAATTGAAGAAAGCGACAGTTTTGAGGGAGGGGCACAACACTGGTTCTGTGGCTAGCACAGAGAGAACCTCGGGAGGGATTTGAGTTTCGGAGATTGCGAGAGTTTCTAGTGCGGGTAGCCGTTTCAACAACCAGGATAGATAATCGTTGGTAGGGGTACAGGGGTGAATATCCATGTGGAACTCGCGAACCGTGGTGACGGAAAATATGGAAACCCCCGGATAAATTTCTTCCCGGCGGCTCAAGCCGGTGAAAGAAAAAAACGAGTTGTCACCGGTAAGGTGGAGTACCGGAGGCATAAACTGGCTCTTAACGGTGATTATTGGATGCAACAGCTCCTGGATGGGATTGAGGGGTGAAGGTAGGAACGAGCTCAACCCTGGGCAATCCCTTCGCTTGGTAGAGAAAACCTCCAGACGAACGCCTCGGGGAAGGGACATGCACGAAAGCAACCCCTTGGAGTCGGTTGATTCGGAACAGGTGATTGATAAATGTCGTAGGTGAGCGGGGGCAACCTTTCGCGCGGGAGTTGTCCACACAGAACCATCAGTAAACTGAATGTCCAAATCGACAAATTCGAGGGCGATATGGGAGCCCAAGAACCCGATGAACGTTCCAAATTCGAATGGGCTTGTGTACCCAATTAGCTTCAGCTCTACGAGGGATGCGATGTTGAACAGCGCGGGATAGATGGGTGTTTGAGTTAAGCGAAGTGACTTGAGGGTTCGGACGTCGCTGAAAACAGGAGGGGAGGGTATTTCATTGGGTGGGAATGGTTGGGCGGGTGCTGCGGATTGTCGAAGCTCCAAGGAAACGAGGTTGAGAATTGGCGAGCTGAAGAAGCCGGGAAGATCGTCTGCCACGTCTTCGATGGACGAGTATCCGGTAAGGCGGAGAGAGCCAGTCCTGGGGATATTAGGAATCAATGCCTTGAGAAAGTTCTCATCCTCCTTGCCATCCGGTACTACGATGTCAACGACCAGGGGGACTGCTCCTGCACGCTCCAGACACAAAGGGACCAGCCGTTTCCAGCTCGTGCTTATCGACTTCCAATTCATGGGGCTAGAACCGATGGCTTTGCGCCAGTACCGGCAGACGTGAGTCAAGGAGATTGTTGGCCACGGATCGCTATCGGAGACTAGAGTGGCGCAGGATGTGAGGACTTCCGGAGGGAGACGGTTCACAGGTCGTAGTGAGTTCCTCAAAGTACGAACTTCTCGTAGAACTTCTTTGGCATATCTCTCGAGAATATCGACCTGTGAACGTTTCGTCAATACCCAAGGACTTCCTTTCAGTTTCTGGGACCGTACTTTCTTTGCCAGCGTGGCCACAAGAGCACGGGACATGGGGGGCATCGCCGATTGTATTTGCCCACATTCCATTAAGAGTTTTCTGTCCAACGCGGTGATGAGCTGTTCAATAGAGAGTTCGAAAGTAGCATCGGGCGCCATGGCGGTTGTGATCAACGATCAACACTCAGAGCGCGTCGGGAGCGAGTGGCGAGACGCGTTGCGAACAACCGCACCGATCAGTGACCACCGGCCACCGACCAAAAGCCACCCGGTTCGGCCCGACGAAGACGGAAGACCTTCTTTCGGTGACGCCTCCCAACTATGCCATGCGTATCGAGACAACATGTGGGCCGCTCGACAGTTCCCTGGAGACCACGAGAATCTCGGGTAAACTCGTTCCGCTCGAATTGTTATAATAACCGGTACCGTGACGTTGGTTAGGAACCGGGTGCGCATGGTTTGTAACAATTATGTATGCGGTTAGAAACTCCCCGAGTTTCTCACCGAGGTCCTGCTGGAGATCACGAAATTCGATCACTCTGGATCTTCGGCGATCACCTCCATCCCCGGGTTGGCTTACTCTCCGGGGGAACCACCCGCGGACCCGCCACTGGTGAAGGTCTTCGCGCGAAACCCAACGCTGAGTCACAGGCTTACAAAGGTCTTGCGCCGACCTCGTATGGATAATGGTGGAACCCCGTCGTTGTGTACGAGCACTACTTATATAAGAACTGGAGCTGAGGGAAGCTCCCTCTCACAACAACCAACATTCAACAAGACAAAGCAAAGAAATGTCTCCTCAACACGTTTTGGTACGTCTAAACTTCCATCGTCTACCTGCCGTGGAAATTTACACCGTGTTTTGTAGGTTACTGGTGTCACCGGGTTCCTGGGGGCCCACGTTGTTGATCAGCTGGTCAGACAAGGTCACCGTGTCAGGGGGTGAGTATCTCACGGCCATCCGGTGTTCTATTCTAATTTGTTGATTATTACCAGCACTGTCCGCTCCGCGAAATACGCGCAGTATAAAGAGAGTTTCGCCAAGATCTACGGAAGCGACATTGAGATAGTGATTGTCGACAATCTCATCAAGGGCGACTTTACCAGTGCCCTGCAAGGGGTAGATGCATTGATCCATGTTGCTTCTCCCTTGCCTGGTCGCGGCGACCCTGACTATACTATTGATGTAAGTTCTATTCGCCTATGGTACTGTCGACGGACCGCTGACGAAGAGCGTACTAGACTGCTGTGCACGGCACAATCAACGTCGTTGAGCAAGCCGTCAAGGCTGGCGTCAAGAAAATATCTGTCGCTGGTAGCGCTGTCAGCATCGTCGATCTGACAAACCCCAAGCCCGGGAGTACAGAAGAGGACTGGGTTCCTGCCTCTCGAGAACTTGCTCACTCACAGCCCACCAACTACATGCTCCACTATGTCGTATCCAAAGTCCTGGCCGAGAAGGCTCTCTGGAACCTCGTGGAGAAACATACCGATGTCAGCGTTGCGTCGGTCAACCCTCCCTTTTTCATCGGGCCCTTCGCCCCCGGGTTGGTAGTCTCCACTGGGGATTATAGCACGTTCTCCACGAATCTTCTCCTCTTCAACGCCCTCCTTCCAGACAGCAATTCTCAAACGCCACCTCTCGGATTCGTTGATGTCAGGGATGTCGCTGCCGGCCTCATCGCCGGTCTAAACGTTCCCGGCCACACTCGCAACATTGTTGCTTCCCCATGGTTCGACTTGACCGAAGCCGTCGCCTACGTCGGGGAAATTCACCCTGAGGTCAAGGATGAGCTACCAAAGTTGACCGCAACCGGCCAGAAGGAATCTTTGCTCGTCACAGAAGCGTCGGCCAGGAGACTCGGTGTCGAAGCCAAGCCGTGGAAGGAGACCGTTAGAAGTGCCGTCGATGATTTGTTGCGGATTGAGAAAGAGTGGGTGTCCAAGGGAGTCGATGTCAATGCAGAGGGTGGGTTGAGGAAGAATCCTTTGCGCAATATGTAGTGCATCTGCCACCATGAGGTGTGTATTTAACACGATGAAGCCAGCTTACATCCGAAATATTTCCTATCCACCGTCATCACGAAACAATGCAAATGTTACGTGGAGATAATACAGCAATATGAATGGTATAATCTGTTGGCTATGCGTAGGGGGATTGCAAACACGGTGGCTAGAACCTTCAATCGAGTAGCCCGGGTGATTGACGCGTAGGCTCGCGCAATCAACGCATAAGCTCGTGCAGCTCTGCCCGGTCGGGAGGTTTTTTCCAGATGTAACTCATCGCGGATGGGCTCATCATCTGCATCAGAAAAAACAGGAGGGGCAGAAGAGCCATTGCACAGCGTGGACGTAATGTGGTTGGCAACGGTCTGAATTTCCTAGAGTTTTTCCACCAGGTCAGCAGTGGCCGATCGACTCTCAGAGTCGGTCCAATC
>Ga0307517_10015453_pt1 | contig 10145 bp, 12 predicted proteins | sample 23_EM_MG_FD_194515 | JGI IMG/M metagenome (GOLD analysis project Ga0307517, IMG submission 194515) | Populus trichocarpa ectomycorrhiza microbial communities from riparian zone in the Pacific Northwest, United States - 23_EM | ecosystem: Host-associated > Plants > Roots > Unclassified | place...
GTCCCTTGCCACTGCCTTGCTTCCGACTCCCCGTGACGTCCAAGTTGATCACAGCACTTTGACTCCACCCCCACTTTTTCCTGCCATCAAAATGCTCCGCGAGCTCCTTGTGTAAGTCGAACGAGAATGCGCCAAGCTCCGCGGCGGGAGAGGAGAACCAGTTTCTAGCCAGGAAGCCACCAGCCTTGCCGGAGGCTACGCGTTGGAAGAGAACGGGAGCTGGGTCCACGAGATGGGTGAAGTTGTGTTCACGTTTGGTATTCCGAGTGTCCCCGCCAGAGATCTCGGCAGAGTTTTCCTTGGAAGTGAGGAGAGAGAGGTAGTAGGCGGTTGAGATTCCAATGATTCCGCTACCGACAATTACGGTGTGTGTCGCAGCCATCGTCATCGTACAGAGTTGAATCCAAGTTTGAGGCAGTCATGAGTAGGTCACGGAGATCCTTCGGCCGATCGCTTCTCGGACGGTCACCAACCCTCACCTTCCGAAACTCTGAAGTACACAAACGAATTTGAAGCCAACGAACAACCACTCATTGGTACATATCCTCTGTTTTCCCTGATAGTTCAACTACCGTTGCCGGAGTGGTCGTGGACATACAGTAGCCTCAATCACCACGATTCTGCAACCAGTGAGTTTCCTTTTCCTTCTTTCACTGCCTTCCCGTGCTACCGTTTGTTTGCCCCCTTTTCAGTGGGCCCTTCAAGCTCGACGCTGCCTTCCAGATCGCGCGCGAAGACGAGGAGCTGCAGTCTCCCCTATCTTCCCCAGACACCACTTCTCTCGGCAGGGATACGTTCAGCGACCTTCCGTCTAGCACCGACCATCTCACCATGTCGGACCCCATCCTTACGCCCCCGTTCGTTGTAACCAAGGCTCTGTCTAAGATCTACTGTGACTATTCCGCATATAAACGAATATCCAGAGCCTTTTGAGGGAACTTTCAGGACCCTGACCGTTGCGTCGGGCCGCAAATATTATCTCCAAACCGCGCATCTGGAGTTGCGGCGCTATGGCCGTTTCACTCAAAACTCGGTCAACCTTCCGAATTATGGAGGTTAGGAAAGACTGGGATCCCGTCCACTCCAAATCCACCATGTCCTGGTGTCACCCTGACGCTTGACCGTTCAATTCCATCGATGCAACTGTCCTTACATTTGGTAAAATTTTATCCAACAAACCCCGATAAATCTGATCTTTACCAACAACCCCCCAACTTTTTGCCTATTCTACCTGCACAGTGACCTCAAAGATGAAATAGATTCAACGATCCAGCGATGCGGGGATTCGTTGAGGGTGTTGAGAGTCCTTGTACTCTTCGAAGAGGCAGCAGTGCATCACATCATGGGACTCAAAAACCTCCGGTTTTGGGATCGTGTGTGTGCAGTCCAACTCCAACCACTTCACCCCTTTCCGCAGCTTTCCCTCCTCTCCAGGCTCTTATCCTTAGCAGAAGAGAGGCATATGGGTGGATCCCTTGGCTCACGCAGAAATTGGAATTTCTGACGTGCACGATGGTTCTGTCGAGCACGCCGGGTTAGAGGCGACCCTTACTCACCTGAGTTCCCAGGAATCGGTTCCCATCGATGCCGCGTTCATCTCCTCGTTTTTCCTCTTGCCGAATCTCGTTAATTTGTCTGTACGGTTGGATTGTATGGAAGTGGTTGGTTGCGCCTTCTCCTTGACGAATCAAGATGTGGTACAACTCTCCGCTGCGCTCCCTCGGTTAGAAGCACTCGACCTCGGGCCCCCATGCCCTAACAATACTTGCCTCACTTGTCTGTCTATTGCAGTAGCCTGTGGAACTTAAGTTGGGGATCCACTTTAACACCAAAAGCCTCGTCGGTGACATCCGATCCTTACCAGCCGCAGATCCGAATTTCCGTCGTTTGCGCTCGATTCCAACTAGGTTCCCCTTGGGGTTTTTCTATGCCGGGGGGTCTGCCATTTTCTTCGGGCGCATGGGCCAAGGATATTACAATCATCACGACGGGACTCATGGATATCTTTCCACGTCCCTCCTCAACATCCATGTGCACGATAGCTTGGGCTGGGACCTACTGCATTCGAGAGTCTGCGAACTCCGTGGAATACGAATTCCTTGTCTGGACTGAACAGACCAAAGTTTTATGAGTGAGTTTCACGCATGGTGGCTTCCTGCTGCACCACAAACGATTGAATCTATGTTGCGCAGTGAGGAACCGCTAGGGTGGGAGGTCTCTTGCATATCGAAACCACTGCGAGATCACACGAAGACCTGGGTAAGGGAGTAAATTAAACGCATCTTCCTCTCGTAGCCGACTTCCGAGTTATTCTTCCAGAGCGGAAAACCCTCCGGTTTTTCACTCTAACATCATCGCTGCATTCCACGGACTGCCCAGTTTACTGCCCCTACTTGTGCAATGCGTTGTTCCGACCCACGCAAGGGCGGAATTCTGACTACCATCTTTCGTACACTTGAATATGCTTTGCCCAAAAAAATTACTTCCGTTATCCACTACTATTAGTTTTACATGTTCGTTGTCAACTAACAACTGCATCGAGGAGTGTGAAGGTATATATGCGAGGTTATACGTGGGATGCGGTCGAGAGAATCCTCCTCGGACGAAACTACAATCAAACAACCAGCCCTGTCGATCGGCACATCACGGTGGGCTCCATCGCTAAACACTACGATGGAATGGGTGGCCGGGTGAGGAAAGAAGAATCCTGGGTCGATGTCGAGGAGGTCATCGTATACGTTGACGCGGTCGAGGTTGACTGGTTTGTGATCGTCGAAGCGGGGGTACTGCTCCTCGATTCCATACCGCTGACCCTATAATGTCCTTTCCCTCTCGAGGGCGCCGGACTGGGCTTCCTCGACCCACACGGGGTGTTACCCAAACGGCCCCTATTTGGGGTCGAAGTTGATGAACCACTGATACTCCGCTTAGCCCCATGTCCAAACCTGCTGCCGTCTGGCCCTTTCTCCCCCTTCCCCGTGGGTTCTATGAGACTCGGTGGGGGTGGACCTAGCGGGTTCCAAGGTAAAGTTGCGAGGAACCTCCCAACGTAAGTCCGAGTGAAGAACGCCTCCCGCTCTTTCTCCTCCCTCCGCCTCTCGAACGCTGATCGATAACGGTCGTAGGAATCTCGGAAAGATCGATCGACACGAGATGAGAATATCAACTCTCCTCGTGGGTTTGAGCTTGGTGGGATTGGCGTGATGGGAACTGCGGAGGAACTGCGTTTACTGAGGGGTCGGGTTGGTGAAGGGGGGCGGGGGGGAATGGAGGATCGGAGTGGGGAGGGCGGTGGGTTATGCGGGGATAATGCATTTCGGAAGAATGTGAATAGGTTTCGTGGGGGTTGGCGGAGGTTGAGGTACATGTTAAAGTTTCGGAGTGCTCGGTTAGCGTGAGGGACGTATCTACAGAAGGATGTCAGTATGCCCAGGTCTTCTCATCTGCATCGCAGTATGTGATCCACGAGGAACAAAGGATTGTGGAAGAGACAAACCGATTGGCATATGCAACCTTCTCGGAATACATCCCACTCGCGAAGAACAATACAAGGGTGGTGACAGAGACAGAAAGCAGCCCGAGGGTAAAATACGGATGTACGTGAACCTCCGCCATCTCTTCTGGAGAACACAGAGTGGGAAATGTCCGCAGGAGAACGAAACGGAAGGGGATGTCGAGCAGATTGAGTTGCAGGAATGCCTCGCAAACCAGGAATGATATCAGCGCCAGCAGCTGGAATAGAAACACTATCCGTGGTAATAGGGGCATGGAGAAGAGGGACGCAAGCCGAGGCGGAATCGGAGGGAGGAATGTCGGCTAAGAGTAAGCATCACTGGAACCAACGGATCATGGGAGAAATGGTGCACGTACGCTGGTATCTTCGTTTCCGTCGTTTCAAGGAGGATGCATTAGACTTGAGACGCTCCTCGAACATGAGGAGGTCTCTGTACGTTGCGGCGTCGTGGAGTGGGTGGAAAGATCCCTTGGGCATCGTTGGAGGCGTTGACCTGGGAGGCATGGCTTTCGAAACAGGCGCACGCACGTCGGGTAGAACCGGTCCAAAAGTGGGGTCTTCTGTCCGGTCGCCGCCTTCGTCGTCGTCGTGGGGTGGTGAGGGAGGGAGGAGGGGTCGTTGTGGCCGTCTGTCACGACGTATGGTGGTGATCAGAGGCCATCATGCACCGATCTCGCGGTTGTGCTCCTCTCGTGGCTGGGTCACTACGCCCAAGACGCCAGAAAAACTTGATGCCGTTCACGGACCAGGAAATACAAGAGGAGGAGGCTCACTTCGCTACAGTCGTCGCGGCCTTTAGAAACTACACTGCTCATTCGGTAAAACGAAAAACTATCGAGTGAACTCTCTGCTGACGTTTGGATCAGTAGATCTCGGCGAACAACAGGAGGAGGAAGGATCTCTTTCGTCTGCCGACAGAAGATCAAGATGTCCTCGAGAGAATCGGGTACAATACCCGGCTGAGGAGCGTCGAAAAGGCCATCATGGTCAACTCGAAATTCCTCGACGCGATCGTGGCCAATACGGAGATATTCTCTCGGCAGCCAGAAACAGAGGATCACGGTAGGATGTGTGTATGATGCGCGCCATGAAGAGTCTTCACGCGCTCCTTTGCAGACATAGAACCTGAGTCTTTACACTCGCACTCTCACTCCCACGAACACGGTGGAGATGGTCACTCGCACTCGCATTCTCAAAATCAAGGAGGGAGACACACGCACAGCCACGGTTCATCAGACCATGGAACAAATGAAGGTGACATGGATAAAGTCAGGAGCACCCTAAAGCAGCTCGTGCGAGACTGGAGCGAGGAGGTGAGCGATGAGCCCCTCCTGAACCAGGGCCAGACGCAGATCCCTTGCAGGGAAAAGGGGAGCGTGATGCGTGCTATTCCCCCATGATTGGTGCTTTGATCAAGCATTTCTCAGATGTATCACCGGACGAACGGTTTGTTCCATCCCACAGCTTTTTGTTTTTCTCTGAACTCACCCATATGCGTAGGGGTAACGTTCGTGTTCTCGTCCCTGGGGCGGGTCTCGGACGCCTGGCCTACGATATTGCCGAGCTCGGTAAGCCCCAATCATTCAATTTCGCTCTCCTTGCTCCATTCTGATGCCTCCACAACAAGGATTCACCTGCCAGGGGAACGAATTCTCCCTGTTCATGCTCCTCACGTCCTCTTTTATTCTGAACAGGTTCCGTTCCCGGTTCCCACTCAACCCTTATTTCCCGCTCACTGGCGAAAAAAAAAAACAGAACGGAAGCCCTACACCAACACGTACTTCATCCATACATCCACTCTTTCTCCAACATTCCAGAAGCGAGTGCGTTGCTTCGTGAGATCACAATTCCCGACGTTTTGCCGTCGGACCTCCCAGCTGGAGCAAACTTCTCTATGGTCGCAGGTACGCTTTTCATGTGACTTTGTACCGTGCGAAGCTGACTGCGGGGCGCTAGGCGATTTCGAGGAGATCTACGGTAGCCCCGATGAAGACAACGAACATATTGGTCAATGGGACGCTATCGTGACGTGTTTCTTCATCGACACTGTAGGTCTCTATCCTCACTTACCTATCGTCGTCCATCTGTATTCATACACAATCGACCAGGCTAAAAATATCGTCAACTACCTCCGTACGTTCCACAGGGCCCTGGCCCCGGGGGGAGTTTGGATCAACCTAGGTAACACGCCATTTATACGGGGAAGGTTTAAGAATTGAGCTAACGAATATTTGATCTAGGTCCACTATTGTGGCACTGGGAAAACAGCGGAACGTCCATCGAACTTGACTTGGAACAAGTGAAAGCTCTCGTCGAAGAAGTCGGGTTCGAAATTTGGGTACGTCGCCCTGTTTCCGCTCTTTCCACAAATGACCTGCCAAGCCAATGGCTCGCTGACAATGGATTGTTGGGTGATGTAGGATGAGAAGACAGTCGACACGACGTACACTAATAATGTTCAAAGTATGTTGGGGTATACCTATCACTCGGCCATGTGGACTGCGGTTAAAAAATAGATAGGCAAAATAGATACCCACTGGCGAATTTTAAACTTTAGAGAGTGCAAACAACTCCGCACGTGTACATGGATCAAAGTCAGCTTGTATTCTTTTCCGGCACGCGAGGAGGTAATTGAAGAGAGCCGAGGGAGGTGATGAGATAACAATGATATGACGAAAGCACAACACAGGAGAGAATATTTGGTACACACAGCATCGAGAGAGAAGATACAGAGTCATATCGCGGACCGATCTACGGTCAGATGGGAGATACAAAGCGAAGGGGAAAAAATCATGTCGGGTAGAAGAAGGGGTGCTTTGCTCCTTCTCCCACCTGCCCTCAAGGTTTCAAGGCACAAAAGCGGTCATCAACACATTCACAATCAACTTGTCCAACTGCCCTCCAGAGACAAAGGGAACCTTCTCCTTCGAGACCGGTCCCAAAATCGGGGGACCACCAGCAGGGTCAGACGTGACCATCAAGAGGATATCCTCCTCCGCCAACGGTACCCCCCCGCTGTTTTCTACCCTCCACCTCAAATTATCCTCCCCCCCTGCCATTGGGTCCGGCATAGGGATGGGGATAGCCATAGACGGGGAACCCATCGGACCGCCTAACGAGAGGTTCATCATAGGCGAATGGAGCATGCTGGCGTGCATCATTGTTGGTGAACGGTATGGTCCGTCGTGGGGGTTCGGAGCGGGGACAGGAGGAGATGTGCTGGTCGGAGAGAAGTCGTCTGAACATTCTACCACGCGATCGACGGGCCAGATGTACCCTCCGGCGGTCCAGTGGAGCTCCGGAGTGAGCTTGTAGAGTTTGAGGGTGTGATGAAGCAGCGAGTCCGCTCCTTTCAGCTAGAAACCTGAAGTCAGCAACCGACCGAGAAGCGGGGCAATTTTTCTTCAACATACATAAGGGACGAGAGACTCGGCCAACAGCTCAGCGGGACTCACACCATACTCCCCCGTCAGATAAAACGCGATCTTCCTTCCCCTACATATATTCAAGATGGGAGCGACGAGGTCCAAGAATCTATCACTGGGCGTGATCAATGGGTCGGGCATGACCCCTCCCGTTCCGAACGACCTGACGTAGACCGCATAAGAAATGGTCAATCTCAAACCCTTCGCCACCTCCTCCACCTCATAGTCACAGTTTGCCAAGAACGCAGTCCATTCGAGATGATCGATACCCACTCCGGTGTGGCCTTGAGCGCTGGTATGGCTTTTCCCTCCACCACGGTAGATCTCCTCGTTGGCACCGTCAACCGAGTTAGGGTCCCGAATGATCAAGGCGCCACCCCGGTATCGAACGGGGAGTGTCACAACGATGGTCGCCACTCGGCCGTCAATCGGCTTGGGTAGAGGTGTCATCCTCCCACCCTTGGGTACGATTTCCAACATATCCCTAACGGCGGTGAGATGGTGACCTTTCGGGAGAGTAGAGAAGAGCGTGTTCCGGACGGCATCGAGGATCGGGTGGTTCGCGATTTCGAGGGTGGCGGACAAAGGCAGGTTGGGTGGGTAGAAGAGGGACTCGCGTGTCGAGGTATATTCATCTAGGTCGGAAGCGTGGGGTCTGCATGCGGCCATCAGAACGTCGAGGGCGGGCGGAAGGTCATAGTCGATGTCTATCGGGAAATCAAGAGAATGCGTGATGCCGCTCTAAGAAACGAAATCAAGGATGGAGTTGACATGCCTTGTTCAGTACGAGCAGCTCCAATCTTTTGAATAGGTTCCGTCTTACCTTGGATCTGAAAAATACGACCAGATTTGCCGGGTCAAGGGGAATGAGCCCCGACACGGTAAACGGTCTTGCCTTGGCCGCAAGCAAAGGCGGGAGATGGGTCTGAAGTGCGACCTCCATGAGATCTACGGAGGCAGGCCTCTTGACCGATGGTAATCGATGCTGAGTGGAGAGTGGCGAACTCCTCTCGACCTCGAAGCCTTCGGAAACCCTGATGGCTGTAGATCGCGGAGATCCAGTCGTATACGGACCCGATAGAACCGGATTGTGGTGGATCATACTATTCGTATCGGGGGGAGATTAATCTTCGGTGCTCGAACGTGGAGAGTGGCGATCTCGAAGTATCGGGGTATAGAACGTATTGGTGGCTTAGTTTATGTCGTAATCAAGCCTATCAGACGTATCGGCAGCGTAGGATAGTGGCTGAGAAGGACGAGGGGGTTGAAGGGCGACAGAGGTTGTTGTGTAGGGACAACCAGATGAAGGCATAATCGCAGGCATTTATATCATCGGCCTGGTCACGCCGACAGCTACACGCCTTTGCAGCATGGCCGAGTGGCGATGGCGAAAAAAACGGCTCGTGTGTGGCTGTGATCAAATGTTTCAATTCGACCGCTGGTTTTCTCAATTTTCACAACCCAGATACGAACACACGTACACCGGAATGAGCGGTGCCGGTTTATTAGTTTGCGGCTAATGATGCTGTTTCACAGATATTGGAGGAAACACGTGCTGACCCAGGATCAGGATGCGAGGTATCTGTGAACCGCAGCTACGCACTTTGTGAACGAAGTGCAGCCCACGGATCTAGAGCACAACGTCCCTAGCGCGAGATACGACAAGTGCACGAACTGCGGAACGCGTGTTTTTACCGTGACGTCGATTCGCGTAGTCGACTCCACAATTTAATGCGAGGTAAACAAAGCGCCGGAGAAGGGTTACTTTCGGACGATTGGATCCGAATTGCTGACCGCCGGACGACGTCAGATGCGGCTTTGTAGGCTATGGTCCTGTGCAGGCGGGGCAGGGCTTGCAGCCCGCCACACAATGGGAGATATACCACCCCAGGGTTCCCTAACATTCTCTCAGAGTCGGAGATCAGAGCGTGAATGGGCACGACCACACAGAACGCGCAACGTGACGCTCGTTTGCGAACTTCAGCGCGCCCCACCACAGACCGGCCGCGTTTTGGAACGAACGGGAGCAGTGCTCAGAGGGGCCGGCGTCATCCGATTTCCAGCTGGCTCACAATCAGACCTTTCAGCTATCGCCCTCCCCAGCCGAACGTGCCGTTGGACGTGTATAGGCACAAGTTTATACACACACAATATTAATCCCATCGCACATCGATATACCCCTTCAGCTCCTCTAAAACCTCTTTCTACCACGGGTCCTCCAGAAGAAACAGGGAAACGGACACGAACGGAGACCCGGCCGCTCTCCTTCTCTGCGCGACAGCGAGAAGGGTCTACAAGGTATCTCGCCGATCGGTATTTTTGAAATCTGAGTGGACGATGAGGGTCCGAACAGGCGGGGACCGTTGGAAATGGAAGCCTGCGCCAGGATCCATATCGAGAGCCAGGAGACATGGTTCCACAGTGGTACCGGAGAGAATCAATGCCGATATGCCTCGCAAATAATCCAACACATCCTTGACAGTGTCAACAGCTTTTCTCTCACCATCCCACAACTTGTATCCCTCGAGGCCCTAAAGACACCTCAGATATGCCAGGTTCAATGTATCGTGGACACCGGTGGAAGACCAATGATACTGCACCGTCTTCTCCGAACAAACCTCCGTCCCCTTGGAATTGATAAGTTCTAACGCTGCAATAACCCCACCACCGGCAATACCACCCGTCGTCCTGAGCTTTATCCATGTTATTCCGGCCAGGTAACCCACTTGGTCGTCACAGAAGAGGAGGGAGGGAGTGAAAGCATGTTGAACAGCCTGAGAGTGTAATATTCGTTGTACTTGGGTTGTGTGTAAGTGCGGAGGGTGGGAAGCGAGACGAGTTGTCTGCGAGAGCTCGAAGTTCAGCCGCGTAGTAGATGTCAATGTCTTCTAGGAGAGGGCAATTGTCAAGGAACTCGAGGAGTTGATCGATCTCGGTCAAACCCTCCCTCTCCCGGGGCTTGAAACGGGTGAGATGAGGTGTTGAATCCGCGTTAGCGGATGAGACTAATACATCTCTTATTGTATTGACTGAATAGTCATTGAGTCGTCCTGATGGGATCATCGGACATGCGCTCCGAAGTTACGATAGTCTTATGACTAATCGGCCCGTAGAGACGCTGGATGAGTCACCTGGAGTGACCATCAGTCACGCTGTATAGCTGTGACCCCCATAGAGTTATTTTATATATATACCTTGGATGTAAC
>Ga0307517_10015455_pt1 | contig 10144 bp, 5 predicted proteins | sample 23_EM_MG_FD_194515 | JGI IMG/M metagenome (GOLD analysis project Ga0307517, IMG submission 194515) | Populus trichocarpa ectomycorrhiza microbial communities from riparian zone in the Pacific Northwest, United States - 23_EM | ecosystem: Host-associated > Plants > Roots > Unclassified | place...
CTAGCCTACCTGGGGCCTATATCGGTCTAGTTTGAGAAAAAATAGAGGAATGATTGATCTGAACTGACTCGGACAAAAACTCGGGTTGACCTGGTTTAAAACATGGGTACAAAACCCATTGAATTTTATTGGTCAAAACAAGGTTGCTTTGATTTTTTTTTAATTTAAGTGAACTCGGGTTGGCCCTCCTGACTCATGACCCGAGCCTTGCCTTTGGTTGACCCTCAAATTAGGTTTTAAAATTATAATAATTGTCACACCCAGACATTGCAGTGACCAATTAAAAATTAAACTATATATGGAAAAAGAACAGATATCTGACATCTTGTTCTTTTAGGGGAAAATGTCTAGTTCAAGGAGTCGCCACCTAGTATTATGGTTACTAGGAACTCTAACTGGTCAACAGAGATTCTATGGTACGAGACTGGTTACGCCACAGGGAAGATGTTATCACCCCTTAAGCGTCCTACCTGAGGAAAGCTGCATTTCTGGTTTTGTCTAAAATTGCTAAGAATTTGTTATATTTTTCCTTTTTTATTCTTCCTTTCATGTTCTTGAATCTGGCATCAGTGAAAAATTCCTACAAATATTTCCAGCTCTGGCGTTGGTAAATATCGTGCAAATCCAAAAAATACGATACTTTTGACTCTGATGTCAGTGAATATTTTCGCAAAAAATGAATTTGAAGAAGAAACTTTCTATGTCATTTTTTTCTTGTTTATCCTTTATTATTATTTGCCCTTTTTAGATGGAAAAAAAGAACATTGCACGATAGATTTTGCATTTAACAATAATAGGCCACAAATTGAGCACATAACTTAAAAAAAAAAAAATACAAAACGCAAAGAAAAAAAACTAAATCAAAGTGCGAGGGGCCCACAAATAAATCAATAAAGATCTCCAAATATTTTTGGAATTTTCTGATATCGAAAACATGCTCGTTTGACCAAATATCAAACTAAGATGGACATAAAAATTATGACCAAGGTATAAGGGTGTGTTTTGCCAAACACACCCTTAATAAACATAATTTGGGCCGGTTGGGCCTAAAGCCCAGACCCGACCCACTCTTTTTTTCTTTTTTTTAGGGGGGTTGGGCCGAGCCCAACTAGTATAGGTTGGGTTGGACCTAACCGGACCAACCCGGTCACTAGCCCAAGCTAATGACCCGGCTGGTCCAAAGAGCAAGCGTGCGTGAGTTGTTCACGCACGCTTGCTACAACCTCTATGTAATTAAAATGCCAAAATAGGGAGAATGAAAGCTTACCTGGTTTGCAAAACCTTTGAATAAGAACCAAGTGGTGTAGTGCAACATTTTCTTCTTTTGTATTCTTTGCTGCTCTCTTTAAATGAGAACGAAGCTTGCTTGGTTTACTTCTTTTCCACGGTACCTATGTAATTAAATTTTCTTTGGCTATTGTTTGGCTCGCCTGGGTCTCTCTCTCCCTCTCCTTTCTCTCGATCCTTCTTTCTGCATACATTGAGATCTGTATTTATAGTGTAAAAATCCCATCACTTGTGAGAAATAAAGTCCCAATCAAACTCATTCTCTTTTTTGAAGTTTAAATTTGATTAAGAATCGAATTCGAAAGCAGACAACTATCATTATCTTGAAGATAAGGATTATCTTGAAGATAAGGATAGAATGACAAAAGCATATTATAGTCCCTAGTTTCCGTGCAATCTGACAAATAACACTTTTCATCGAAATAAATCTCTAATATTTTAATTTTACATTTTACCTCCATAAAATTAAATCAAAAGCCAATGGGCCAAAATTTGTTTATAACAATAATAACCACTTTTATTCATATGTTGACGTAAGTTAAGTGTTAACCATCTCAACTTATGACTTAGGCCTTGCCTTGGGTTGCCTCTAAGTCGAGTTTTAAAACTATGAAAATAACCATTTTTATTCTTACATTGTCTTAGGTCAACATGGATTGACCATCTTGACTTGTGAACTGAGCCTTGTCCTGGGTTGACTTTAATGGTCAACATGGCCCGTGAATTGAGCCTAGCCCCGAGTCAAGTCTAAAAACTATGATAATAACCATTTTTATTCTTATGTTGACTCAGGTCAATGGTCAACCTTACCTATGACTCGGGCCTTGACCTAGGTTGATCACCAAGTCGGGTTTTAAAAATACGATAATAACCACTTTTATTCTTATGTTGACCCAAGTCAATGGTTAACCACATATTAAATTATGCACTAACTGTTGTGGCGTCTAAGTTTATATTTGTTACTTTTAACGCTGCCTTTACAATGAATTATGTAATACATTTAAATTTAAGGTTGTCGACTATACATCACTACATAATAACTCATTTTCTTGATTTTTGATTCACCAATTAATAATTAATATTTCATTCCCCTAGTCACTGATTTCCTTGGGTACAATCCTTGACACGTATTAATCTTATGTTTATAAATTATCATCACCGCTTAACATAATTTGTTTTTAACATTACCATATTTTCTATTTTTTAGGTATCACAACCGTTTGTTACATTATCACCCCATTAATATTTGCTTTGACGTAGTAGTACATCAAACGATATTAAGTCTTAAGTTGCCAATTAACCCTCTCATCATATACACTTTTAAGCATCAGTTAATGGTTTTATACAATGGTTTTCATTATACAATTGAGGATAGTTTCAATGGTTTCCATTATTTGGAAACAATAACACCATGATTTCCACTCCTTAGAAACAACAACACAATGGTCTCCATTCAAAAATAAAGACAACCACGTGAATTTTATTTTTATTAGGAACAATTAGGAAGTAACTTTTATTGCCTACGATTTAATTTAAAGGACTTATCAACTTAAGTAGAAGCATAGAAAAATGAGAACCTACATCATCATCCTATAATTAACCAAATCATACTTTGCTTCCTTAGTCATCAGTTTTTTGGGCAATTAAACATCAATAGTTGCTATATTCATAGATATCAATAATTGATCATCAACTGTCAATTTATATCTTGTCCTTAGTCATCGATACTACGATCATTAAGTATCGTTCCTTTTTTTTTTTATCCTTAATCACCAATATTATGATCACTAAGTATCACTACAGATCTCATCCTTAGACACCAACACTACAGCCACTAAGTATCATTCATTTTTCATTCTTAGTTGTTGATACTACGACCACTAAGAATAATTTGATTATCCCTTCATCGATGCCAAAAATTCTTGCAAATGCATTTGATTGCCAATAAATTCAGCAATTAATAACTTCCTACCGAGTCTATTTTTAATATTTTACTTCACATCTTCATACAATCTTATACCGTATTATTTTATTTGAGCTATGTTCAACAAACAACTGATGACATGTAATATGGTCTAGAAATCCTTATACATATAGAATTCTTCTATACATAACTATTCATTCCTAACTATGATCAATTTTGTATATGGTTCCCTAAATATTAATTCCGATTATGAATAACACATTACACTCTTTATTTCATTGTATCAGTAAATGCATTCAAATGAGATGGTTCACAACACTCATTACCGGTAATCCTAGTATGGACCCCATTAACTGGAGTTAACCTCATCCTTTACTCTCGGCTATCCAACATGAATATTATTATCCAAAGCTAATCTTCAATGCTTGTTCTCGGTTATTCAACATGGATGCCATTAGCCAAAACTAGTCTTTAACATTTATTCTAAGCTATCCGACATGGATGCCATTAGCCAAAGCTAATCTGATCATTCATTCCTGACTATCCAATATACAAACCATTAGCCAAAGCTAATCTGATCCTTCATTCCCGGCTATCGAACATGGATACTATTAGCCAAAGCTAATCTCATAATTATTTACAATTCATGAATAAATTAAGCAACTAAATTCAGATAGCAATACTATATAAGAGTACTTCAAGAACTTAATAGCATTAGATAAATGTGGAAATCACCAACCTAATTTAACTATTTCATTAAATTTCTCATGCACGATCTCATCTCATTCCAGACATTTACCATGCAATCTACATCCTTTATCTCATTGTATCTAATTTAAACTCATAATCAATTAACACACAATTTCCATTGTATCCAGTTCCATTCACAAGAACATTAGTACACAATCTCATCAAATACAATATCAATTCACAATTACATCATAACATAGAAATTATGAGTTCCATAAATTAAAATTGTATTAATTCTAAAAAGATAAGGTGTCAAGCACCCACCTCCATGATATGCATGTGTTGCTACTCCCTACTACTATCCTATCCCCTTAGCCTCCTTTGTACTACCAATGATACATTTATCATCAACAATGCAACAAACATTAACATTTTATTTCAATTCTCATTCAATCATCATTTTCATTCAAACCATTAGCGAGGAAAATCCTTAAAATTCCTTAGACATATATATTTTTCATGTTCATAATGATTCTTATCAATCCAAATGCTAGAACACTCAAACAACAACATATTCTAAGTAAAGATTAGATATTGATTAGTCCTAGCTGGTTTAGGCCACTCAACCCCAAACACTGTTTGATGTTTTAATCATAAATAAAGTTTCAGAACTCTTTGTTTAACGTGGTGTGTATCTATGAAAATCTAATACATGGGGCTACAACTTTCATAAAGGATACAACACTTAATTTTGCCATCTACATGTCTAAACTCACTCATTATAGCAGCATAAGAAATTTATCCAGTATTATGTCAGTCTGGACCCTTACTCGTTGTTTTACTCATATATAGAGTCATACAATTCCAAATACATCAAGACCAGTTTCATTGGAAAGCTAGAATGCATACCTACAACCTTTATAAAGACACAAACTTCAAATTACATCGTTATAAGGCTCAACATTAACAATTACAGTAGCACCTTAAATCTATCTAGTACTATGTCGGTTTGGACCATTGCCTAATGTGTTTCTCATATCTAGAGTTATACAACTCCAAATGAGTCTAGACCAGTTCTTTTTGAAAGCTAACATCCATACCTAGAACTTTTATAAAACATCAACTCCAAATTACATCATATCAAAGCTCAAAATTGACAATTACAGTAGCACCCAAAATCTTTCCAGTACTCTATCGGTCTGGACCTTTACTTAGTGTTTTTCTAATATCTGGACTTATACAACTCCTAATAAGTCAAGACTAGTTCCATTTGCTACAACTTTTATAAAGACAAACTCCAAATTACATCGTTTCCAATTTGTATTTCAACTAGGAGTTGACTAGTAAGATTGTCAGAATTTTAGTTACATGAGAGATAAATTTGACAAGCACAATAAGTGTTTTCATGCATCACAACATCCATTATTCATACTTCATATTCAAAGAAACTCTCATTTCCTATATATTTTCAAGAACCCTATAATAACAACATTGAGGGGGTTTTCAATTATCCTTTACTAACTATGAAATTAAAGAGTAAAACTAAAGAATAACACTTTTATCAATAATTTCAAGTTCAAATTGAAGAGTTATTACCAATTCCTTCTTCAATTGTTCTTCCTCTTCATCACGTATACTTTTCCCTTAAGTTCCTCTCCTCTAACCAAGATTTCTAATTTCAGCCTAAATGTGTTTCTCTTATCATAAACCTATTTGCAAGCTTCATTCTCATAATTTGGAAGGATTTCTCAAATGATTTTTAAAGAGAGGTAAGAGAGAAGCCTCTTCTTCTCTTTTTAGCTATTGTCCAGTGTGAACAATATCAGCTACCATAGTTACATTAGGTTTTTTTGGGTCAATTACTATTATACTCAAACTTATCCCCTCATAATTTTGGTATATTGCACTAACTCGACACCGTGGCTTTATTTCAGGACCTTCCTAAACTCTGATTGACCTCACATTTTAATCCAAGGTAAAACAGTATGTCTTAATACCCCACGTAAAATTTCAGCCTGATCCAATAGTTGGATTGGAAGATACATTTTGTATTGTAAAATTATACCGTTGGATATTTCATGTGAAAATCCAAATTTTGCATACTATATAATGTACTTAAATTATCTTGGGTCTTATACTAATTCTTTGGATATTTCTAATCATAATCATCATAAAATTTTTCTCAGTTACTTACCACTTTTAGTCTCGGTAGCGCGATTATACGCAGGAATTATACTGAAATTCAATGCTTCTCACATAAAGGGTCATTCGTTGATTTATTTGACATTTCCTTATATTTTACACATAATATCACCCAATTTAAAAATTTTCTCCAAATTGTTATTTTTACCTAGTTAGGGAGTTTTCGTGATTTATCATTAGTTAATATTTTGCATAATATTTTATTACTTTATCTTCTCAGAATTTTAAATCAATCTCCCGAAAATGTTCACCCAATTCATTAGAATTTTTTCCCTAATTTATTATTTTTTAAATAATAGTTACTCTATTTAACCCAAATTTATCTATTTTTGACTGGGAATTTACACCAGCAGTGTTGGAGGCAAGTGGTACATGCGCCGCCACTATTCTAGCAACACTTTTGACCCCTTTTCAGTTAATTCTTGGACACGCTAAACACCTCGGAAGGTCGATTTATAAAATCAAATCATTTTTGGACAATTGCTATAACATTGTGAAGTTTGAGACAAATTGTTTATTATTATGTATATTTTTGGACCGTTTGGACATTATTTGATTTGAATTCATGTGTCGTTTTTTGTTCGATAATTTGCGTTGAATTGTGAGTTTGTTTTTTTGGGTTGTGATTGCTTTTTGGATATTAAATGTTGGTTCATGATTTATGCTTGGGTATATGTTGATTTATTTGAATTAACATAAAGTTTGAATGAAGTTTGTGAAATTAATAAGATTTGTGTAGATATTTGGCATTGTTTGGTTTTTAATTAATGAACTATAATTTATTTATTTTGAATTGATATCGTGGTTAAAATAACTTGATAAAAAGTTTTTATTTGTGTCTTGCCATATACATCATTTGTCATTTTTTAATAGTTTTTAAATGTTCAGAAGATGATTTTGCAATCAATTTTAATTTCCCTACCTTTTTACCCCTCATGTATTTCATGAGGTGGTTTTTTGATATTAAACGAATTGGTTCCCTTCCATAAAAAATAACAGAAAAAAATCTTTCTTTTTAAAAATACAATTTTTATTGCGTACTGTCAAGTCTCTCAAAAAATAAAAAATCATATCTTGTTTTAAGAAATAAAATACATGGTGTGTTTTAGTATTTTTATACAAAATTCAAAAATATATATATTTGCATGCATTTTGAATTTAATCACCAGAACTTGGCTTACATTTCAAAAATACAAAAAAAAATATTTTATTCTTTTTAATATGTGGTATTACGAACTTATATGTAAGATATATTCCTGATATTAAATTAAAAAAATACCAAAAACATTATTTTTTTTTCTGTTAGTATCTGAGATTATGAACTTATAAGTAAGATGTATTTTCAATATTAAATAAAAAAATAGTTTCTTTTATTTTTATATTGGCATTAGAACAATTAGTTTTTTTTTAATCCAATAAGATAAGAACCTCCTTACTGAGGAGAATTTTTCTTCAACCATAAACATATCAATAGTTAGAAAACACAAAATTTCTTTAGTTTATATCAGACAGATAAATAATGCAACTTACCTCAGGTAAGATGTATTAGGGGTGCTAATACCTTTTATTTATGCAACGAGTCCCTTTCACAGACTCGAAGACCAATTAAGGTTTTTATAGACCAAGATATTATATGACGACTCTCATTCCCTCTTTTTTACTGATAAAGGACAAAAATTCAATGTTCCTTCCTCCCATACCATTCCCGACTATCCCAACCCATGAGGTTAATCGTTGCAACGCCACACACGTGTATCAATAATAACCAATTTTATCCTTACGTTGACTTGAGTCAATGGTCAACTCGACTTGTCACCCTAGCCTTGCTCCGAGTCAACTTCTTAGTCAAGATTTAAAACTGTGATAATAATCATTTTTATCCTTACATTGATCAAAATCAACCCGGGTTAACTCTAGTGAAGAATTGAACAAGTTTGTCCTATTCCTTTTAGTGAGGCAAATGTTTTTAAATAGACACATGAAAAAATAATTTTTATATTGTTCAAACATACATCAAACAACTTTTCACAAAAAATTATCCTCTCTACTCCGTCATTTTCCAATTTTTCAATATACAGAAGAACACCTTGGTGGGGATTGTGTGGCCTTGAATGCAATTATAGCATTGCAATTTAGAAGTTTTGGATGTCAAGTTCTTTTTACTATTTTTTTTTTAATTTAATCTGTCTTTTGTTACACAAGCACAATCTCTAGAGGACTTAAAAGAAAGACGATGCAGATACTTCCCAGCCCTATGCCCAGAATGTTCTTCTGGTTTGCGGCTTCTTATTTTTTCTCTTGAAATGTAGCTTAAATAGTCTTTGCAGAAACTTCAGCTCAGACTGAACCCTTTTTTTGTGAGACTTGGAATTCTCAATCATCGATGGGTGAACTTTCTCTTCTCTCAGTAGCCTGAGCAAGATAGACAACAAATTCTGCTGGAAATGGTCGACTCTGATATAGCTAACATTCTGATGATTCAGAGGTTGACATCGAAAATCTGTTCAAATGATGGAAGGAGGCAAATGCTTTGCCAAGTTTAGACATGGTGCTGTTTCTCCCAATTCAGCTTGCTGCTTGATGTCCTCGTCGGTGGTATAATGAAATTTCTTTCTCTAATTCACTGCATATTTGACACTAGCTCGTAGCATTAATTGGACTGGTTCTCTTCTTTGAAAAATGCTCTTTAATTTCCAGCAGCTGGTAGGATCATCAGTTTTCTCGGTTTATCATATATTAAAAGGAACATCTGATTCTGCTGAGTGCTTTTCTTTCCCATAAGTTACCTTATCTTTCTTATGTTATGCATATTTATAGAAGAAAATGTAACAAGGGAGAGAAGAGAATCATATTCATTGGGCTCACATGTTCTTGCTCGCTTTAGTTTTCAAGCAGCATGTCATGTCCTCGTATTTTATTTTATTTTTGGTGAATTTAATCAACACGGGAATTCTCAAAACAAGATTTTGGTTTTACCCACCACGTTGATTTTACTCACTTCACTTAAGAAATCTATTAATTTTAACTTTACTTCTTATCTGCTCTCAACTGGATTGGAAATCTTCTATGTTTTGCTAAGGCTCGAGAGGAACTCTTCCTTGGAAGGGACTGAACTTTTGCAGGCCTAATCCATTCCGTTTTAGTATCCTAAACTGGTGGGGTTAGTGCCTTGTATTTGGAGCAGAAGTGGCTGAACATAACCATGTGAAAATATTTGTGATAACACAAAAATATGCATTACATTGCTGGTGGTAGACATCAGTTGTCTTCAGCAACATGAAAATTAAGACAAGCTTTTCAAGACAGCTGAGCTAGAAAAAAAATGCGAGAGGAAGTAGGAAGGAAAGCATGGTTGAACACATATTCTAACTGATAATATGTTACTCGTATAGGAGAGGAAGCTCATTGAACGTGGACTTAGACTGCAATACTCTTAACATATATATATATATATATATATACACACACTAGTCCAAGGATAATTCCAGAAACCTAAAGATAACCACATCATTAATGTTTTACATATATGAACCTAGAACAACTAATTAATACCTTCAAAAGTAATTCCAACAAGTCGTAAACAAAGGTAGTCACACACTCATCACACAATTCAGACAGGCAAGACGAGTCACTTATCCTCATCCAAATAGTGAGACACCTTGAAAAAGAATTGCATCAGCAAGAACCTGATTAGCAGCCTGAGAAGGATGGACACTGTCCCAAAACACAAACTGAGTGGCATTGGGGCAAGTTCCTGGCAACCTTGGATTGCAAAATACTGATATTTTCCCAGCAGTCCTCGTCTGGCAGCATCCTCTTCTTGCTCCGACAAAACCTACCAAACATTATAGGAAAAAAAAAGAGGTCAGAATTCATCTTTATAGTCATAATTCAAATTACCCTAAAGGTTTAAGATGTTCATGAGAAAGGTTAGGACCATAAGTTAGAGGAGATTTAACCAGATCCTCCAATGGCTTGTAGATATCGAAGACAACTATCTTTAGACCCGGAAGTTGCTTTCGGAGATTATCTGCAGCTAAG
>Ga0307517_10015456_pt1 | contig 10144 bp, 9 predicted proteins | sample 23_EM_MG_FD_194515 | JGI IMG/M metagenome (GOLD analysis project Ga0307517, IMG submission 194515) | Populus trichocarpa ectomycorrhiza microbial communities from riparian zone in the Pacific Northwest, United States - 23_EM | ecosystem: Host-associated > Plants > Roots > Unclassified | place...
CCTTTATATTTGCTTTATTTGGGACTTGACTTGGTATTGTTTTTTTAGTTTTCTTGATACGAAGATCTTGCGATGTTGAGAGAAATTTTTGGAGCTTGGTTGATGCTCAATTTTCCAAAAAAAAAAAAAATAATTCAACACATTTAAAATATTTCAATGTTGAAGGACCAAAATTGAAACGGAGACAAGTATGGGGATTGGGGATGGAGACTGGGGTAACCAGGCATGAAAAACTAGCTAGCGCACGAGAGGCATCCGTGTTCCTCAAGCAATGTGTGCGATAGTTTCTGATAATATAATGATGGCTTTTGCGATGGGGTTTGAAGCCTCACGCCTCGATCTTCATGGTGGTCTGATGTGTGTCGATGGAGGCGCCGCCATTGGGATTCGAAAAGATATTCTTCTCTCTCCTCTCCTCAAGAATCGTGTGGCTTGGCAAAATATAAAGGTGTCCTTCATTTGTTTTTTGTATCAAATTTAGTCCCCATTCGTTTGATTGTTATTTATTTTGATTTGAATCCCTTTTTCGATTGATTTTGTTTTTCAATTTCATCCTTAGCATTTGTTTTCATTTAATTCTAATATTAGATTTGGTCATCATTTTTTTATTGCTATTTATTTTTTTATTCTTTTTTTAATTGATTTTTTTTTAATTTCATCTCTCAACATTTTGTTTCATTTGTTGTTTATTTTAAATTTTGCCCTCATTCTTATGATTTCTATTTATTTTTTTTTAATCCTTTTTTGATTGAATTTTTTAGGTTTTCCTTCTATAGGAGTTACTTTTGGCCTCTAACTTGAGTTGAATTCGGTCTTTTTTATGTTCCTTTTTAAAATTGATTTTTCTTAAATTTTATTCTTTAATATAGGGTTGGTTGGAGATTGAGCGTAGTGATTATTTTCACTTTCCTTTCTAAAGGGTTATCCTAATATCATATCTAGGGCTATAGGCTTAGCAATTTAACCTGGGTTGACTCAGGTTTTTTTGTTCCTTTTTTTTTACGTTGTTTTTTTTTCTATTTCACCCTTCAACATTGAGTTGTTTAGGATTTAAGCTTCATTATTTTATTCAATTTGCTTTGTATGAAGATATCTTAATCTCACGACTAGATACTATATTTGGCAAACTGACTCGAGTAGACTCAAGTAAGTTTTTTTATCCTTTTTTTTTTAATTTGATTTTTTTCTTCAAATTCATCACTCGACATTTGATTTGTTAGGAATTAAGATTTGAATTTTTCTCATTTTGCTTTTATGTGGGGTTATCACTATCTCATTTTATTTTTTGTTTGATATCAAATATTGGGGTGATATCTTTCTATAATATTGGCAAGTATTTATTTTTTAAGTTGATCATTGCATATTATTTTTAGTTTGATTTATTTATTTTTGTTGCCTATTTTTTAAAAGCATTTTGTTAGATTAACTGCAGTTATTAAGTCAAGTCAAGTCAATGACCTGAGTCTCGTATTTTTCTTACTTATTTAAAAATATTAGCATCGCCTCAACATTTTTTTTTTACATTAAGAGAAACTTGGCCCAACATGTGGTATGGTAAGGGCCACCAATCAAGTAAACATAAACACTATAGTTTATGTGTGTAATCATTATGGATTATAATTGTAACTCTTTTTTTTTATTGACCAACTTTTTTTCTTTTAATTTCATCATTTCATGATTCATTTGCTAGGAATTGAACTTGGTGATTTATTTCTATTTTCTTTCTATTGGGTTATTGCTATGTTAAAAAAAGGTATCGCATTGAGTTCATGCTTGATTTTACAAAAAAGCTTTCGATTTTATTATTTAAATAAAACTGGAAATAATAAGTCTAAGATTGAAAGTATATGAAAAATATAGGTTTTTTCTTTATCTATGTACAATTCATCCAATGCATTTTTTGACAAAATATATATTGAGATTTTTCTTAAATCTTATTTTGGTCCTTTTAGTTTGACAATCATGTGGTTTAGTTCGAAACTTCATTTTGTTTGTGTTTAAGTCCATGGTTTTGAGAAAGGAGAGATGAAGTAGTAGGAAAATGAGAGAGAAGATAGAAAGTCATCCATATTCCAACAAAAATAAATAAATAAATTTGTTCTTGATGTCAATGAGTTCCATTTAATGAGAGAAGTTCTATTGAAGTGTTTTTCTACCCTTAATCTTATTGGAAAAAAGTAGATCGAGATTGAGAAAGATTTTTTTTTGTTTATTCTTTGTTTTTGTACCAATTTAAAGGTTTTTTGGGTTGAGAATTTGGTTCATTGACGTTTTAATGGTGTTTATATATATATATTACTATTTATCTGGTATCAGAGCCTATTGGGATCTGGGTGGGAATAGTAACATAAAAGCCAGTATTCTTAGAAAGAACAAGAGACCATTAGACTATAGGTATGCAACTGAATGGTGTAAGTCCCGTTTGAGTTTTAGGGCAATAAATCCATATAACCTGCAGCCTGTTTCCTAGTTTATCTTTCCTTTCTATGGATTCCGTCTTTCACAGGACTACTTCTATTTCAGCCTCCTCTACCTCTGAATCTTCTGAAAGCAGAAGGATAGTACAAAGTGAAGAGATAACTATTGAAGACTTTACAAAAAAACATTGATGACTGGACAATTCCAAAAATTTCTTAAACTCAGATTGATCAAAAATCTAAATATGATATTTTCAAAACAGATTTTACTATCAAAACTGAAGAGCGAGATATTCAGCTTACCAAACCTTTTGAAACCATCCAACTCCTCTCTCAAAAATCCCTACAAAAACATCTAGCCCGAAACTATAAATATATTCATGTTGGCCTTGTCCAAGTCGGAATAAACCCCTTACAAAAGAAGGCTTAAACACCTCCATTCTAGCTGTCCTCCGTGATGCTAGATTTCAAAACTTCCAAGACTCCCTCTTCAGTTCTATTGAGTCTAGCCTTTGCAGTGGGCCGATATCATTTGACTGTTATCCAAACATAACCATATCCCTCAAAGACAAAAATATCTTGCAGAGTATGCTACTACAAATAAAAACCCACAATTATGACATGCTCGAAGGATCTATCCCTGTTGCTCTCATATTCAAAATCCATTACAAAGCCATGTTCTCAGCCTTTGCCAGCAAACACAAATTCCAATCTCAAAAAGGCGAAACACTCTTACTACAAACAGATTTATCCCGCTCAAACACCGTTGTTCCAAAAGCAATCCAATGGAAAGACATATCCCTACCAGAAGATTGGATCCTTGAAGGTGCAGCACCACCAGAAATACCACCACCACCTCAACCCAATGTTTAAATTAAAAATATTACCCAATACACAGATGAAAAAGTCAAACTATCTTTCCACCGACACTCTACAAGTTCCAGATTCTCAGAAGCCTCTTCCTCTTCCAGTACAATAGATCTGGGAAGAATTTCCAAAATCCCTTATGTTATCAATATCCCTTATCATGCAAACCTTCCTAGAAAATCCACATCTGACATCCCTTCTACCAGTTTCCAAAATGCCGATTATACTATAAATATACCAAAACCAGTTTATACAGACCTTGAGCAACCATCTCCTCCAACTTCACCAACCTTTTCCGCCATTACTGAAAACATCCAAAATGAGCTGAATGTCTTGACTTCAGAAAAGCATTTTATCATACACAAATCTCTTCTCAAAAGACATTTTTATAGTGATCATAATAGGAAAAAAAGATCTTGGTTTTTTCAACACTTCCTCCAACAGAGAAATGATATTAAAAAACAATTTTATGCCTACATTGAGACTCATAACGTACAAATTTTATTCTTTGATTGGTTTGCATTCCATTATGCACCAGCACAACATATTATATATCCTTTTACATCCATTAAACATGCATGTCCTATTACAACCCGTTCCAAAACTCCTACATGGACCCTCACTAGTGGATCTACCGTTGAGTCTGATCATCCTCCTTTACGCAATATCCAACTTACCCACAAAGATCAACCAGTTGATGCAGCCCCATACAAGTTACCTGGTGAAGATACCCTCACAAATACCAAACACATCATCCAACAAAACAACTTTACAAATACCAACCTCCATACCATCAGTAAACAACTTACCAAATTGGAAAAACAAATACAGAAAACCCCAGCCCAGTTCATAACTGATAAAAACCCAATCGACCTTAAGCTTAAAAACCCAGTATTTAAACCATATCGAGTTACTCAAACGAGCCAAGCACAAATTCAAGAAAATCAAACCGATTTTCTTAGAGCCATTAAAATACACCTACAAAACCTCGACCGGACAACCTTGACTGTCCCAGATACACCTCAACAAACCAACCCTTCATCCTCTACAAATCAGGTTAATACTCTCCAAAATAATCCCGTATCTACCTCTGATACAGAAACCTTCCAAGAACAACTTTTTCAATTAAACAGACTCACCTGACAAACTCCCAAAACAAACATTGCTCCAGACATTTCCATATCTACTGAGCCAACTGTCATCAGCCAACATAAATATAATGCATCTTCTCTCTATGAATGGAACATAGACGGCATGTCTGAATACAATATCCTAAACACCCTCCAACAAATGACCATGGCAGCTAATGCCTACAAAACCCAAACAGGCACCTCAGACAAAGCTATAGCTGAACTTCTTATTGCAGGCTTCTCTAGCCAGCTTAAAGGATGGTGGGATTACCATCTCACCGAAACAGATCACCTACATATTCTCAACGCTGTACAAACCTATGAAGACTAAACACCTATCCTTGACCCCTTAGGAAACACCATCCAAGATGTCGTGTCCACCCTTATCCTTACCATCTCTTTGCATTTTGTTGGAGATCCTTCCCATTTAAAAGACAAAAATGCTGAACTTCTTTCCAACCTTCGGTGCAAGAAACTTAGTGACTTTCAGTGGTACAAAAATACCTTCCTCACTCGAGTTATGCTTCGAGAAGATTCAAACCAACCATTTTGGAAAGAAAAATTCCTTGCAGGATTACCAATTCTCTTAGGAGAAAAGGTCCAAAACAAAATAAAAGATACCTTTACAACCAAAACTATACCATATGACCAGCTTACATATGGTGAACTTGTCAGCTTCACACAAAAAGAAGGCCTTAAGATCTGCCAGGATCTCAAACTCCAAAAACATCTAAAGTGGGAAATGAAACGAACCAGACAGGAACTTGGCAGTTTCTGTCACCAGTTTGACCTCTCCATCAGAAAACCCTCCTGCAGTGGAACCTGCTCACAGCCCAAAAGATATTCGAAACACAAGCCCCCTTATAACCGATCGGCCCATAAATACCGACAACAATTTCATCCCAAACCAGATCAACCTTACTACAAAAAGCCCTACAAATTCAACAAAACCCACAAACCTTTCCAGTCAAAACCCAAACCAAAATTTGACCCCAAAAACATTACCTGTTACAAATGTAACCAGAAAGGACATACATCCCGTTTCTGCAAGGTCAATACCAAACTTCATGAGCTCCAAATAGATGAAGATACCATCAACCAAATACAAAATCTTTATATTGAAGCCACAGATACTGACCATTCTCCTTCCGACACCTCCGAAGAAGAATTTCAAATTGATGAAATAGCAACCACTAGTGCTACTTCAGATGCCTCTACAGACTCCAAACAAGTTAACGTCCTAACCCAAGATCAAGAATTCATTCTTGAAGCTATCAAACGACTTGATGATCCTCATCTTCAAAAAACCTACTTGGATAGACTATTGAAAGATTTTAACCAACCAGAGCACCCTCTATATAACCCTCCAAACCGCTCTCTACTACCTTCTACCAGCACCAATACATATGACCTTACAAAAATTCTTAACAAAAAGAAGTCCAAAACCACAGTCACCATTCCAGAATTACATTCTGAGATTAAAACCCTTAAATCCGAATTACAAACCTTGAAACAAGCCCACCAGAAAGACTCTGCCATATTACAACATCTCCTGTCTAAAATTGAAAGTCAGTCTGACACTGAATCTGAGCCAGACGATCAAACCATTGAATCTCATGCATTACCCCATACACTTACAAACATTGAGCATATCCCAGATGATTTCCTAAATGTATTAACACAAATATCTTCAAAAAAATATTTGATTAAAATAACTCTTATTTTTTCAGATGATTTTAAACTTGACACTATCGCCTTATTTGACACAGGTGCAGATTTAAACTGCATTAAATAAGGCGTAGTTCCCAAACGATTTCTACAAAATACCTCTGAAAAACTCTCTGCTGCTAATAATTCAAAATTACATATTGCAGGAAAAACCCAGGTCTCCGTTTTCAACATGGGCATCTCTCTTAAAACATTCTTTGTTGTTACAAAAGATATAAACCATACCATCATTCTTGGCACTTCATTTATTGACATGATCACTCCATATCAAGCACATCATGATTGTATTACTACCAAAATTAATGACATCAAACTTGTTTTCCCATTCCTAGAAAAATCTAAGACTAGAAATTTAAATTTAATTAAAGCATGTTCCATACATACATATCATATCAATCCACTGATTCTTGGAAAACAATTCCATTTACATGATTTACAAAACCATGTTTCTTTTTGCCGTATTAACAAGCAATTACAAAACTCTGATTTACAAAAGAAAATCCTAGATCTACAAGCTAAGATTGAACAACAAATTTGTTCAGATTTACCTAATGCTTTCTGGAAAAGAAAACAACACATTGTTGATCTTCCATATGAAGATAATTTTTCAGAAAAACTCATACCTACAAAAGCAAGACCTATACAAATGAATGCTGATTTAGAACAGCATTGCAGACTTGAAATCCATGATCTCGAGTCTAAAGGTCTTATCAAAAAGTCCCGATCACCATGGTCGTGTGCAGCTTTTTATGTAAATAAAAATTATGAAATTGAAAGAGGCACACCAAGACTTGTGATCAACTACAAACCTTTAAATTCTGCTTTAAAATGGATCAGATACCCAATCCCCAACAAAAAAGATTTGTTACAAAAATTACACTCTGCATTCATATTTTCTAAATTTGATATGAAATTCGGATTTTGGCAAATCCAGATTGATCCCAAAGATAGATACAAAACTGCTTTTACAGTTCCTTTTGGTCAATACGAATGGAATGTCATGCCTTTTGGTTTTAAAAATGCCCCATCAGAGTTCCAACGCATCATGAATGACATCTTCAATGCATATTCAAAATTTTGTATTGTTTATATTGATGATGTACTTATTTTTTCACAATCCATCGATCAACATTTCAAACATTTACATACATTCTTTTATACTGCAAAACAGAATGGTCTAGTTGTTTCTAAAACAAAAATTTCTCTTTTCCAAACCCGTGTCCGTTTCTTAGGCCATTATATCTGCCAAGGTACAGTCACCCCAATAGAAAGGTCTTTAACCTTTACAAGCAAATTTCCTGATAAAATTACTGATAAAACCCAATTGCAGAGATTCTTAGGCAGCTTAAATTATGTTCTGGACTACTATCCCAATATTAGTCGTTTAGCCAAGCCTTTGCATGACAGGTTAAAAACCAACCCCACTCCTTGGTTTGACCTCCATACCGATTTAGTCAAACAGATTAAGAAACAGGTTCAAACCATTCCCCTCCTCCATTTAGCCAATCCATCAGCTTCTAAGATAGTTGAGACCGATGCCTCTGACATAGGATATGGTGGGATTCTTAAACAAGTACAAGGAAACAAAGAACAAATACTCCAGTATACATCTGCCCATTGGAATGATTGTCAAAAAAATTACTCTACTATAAAAAGGAGATCCTTTCAATTGTTCTTTGTATTACAAAATTCCAAAGCGATTTATTAAATCAAAAATTTCTTTTGCGTGTTGACTGTAAATCTGCAAAAGAAGTTTTACAAAAAGATGTCCAAAATCTTGCTTCAAAACAGATTTTTGCCCGATGGCAAGCTATTTTAAGCATTTTTGATTTTGATATTGTCTACATTAAAGGAGATTCAAATTCTATCCCTGATTTCCTAACCCAAGAATTCCTCCAAAACAGGTCCTGATGCCTCCTAAAGCGAGGACTAAAGACAAGGGGAAAGCACCCCAAACCCAGCCTACAAAACCAGAAAACCTGTCAAGTCATGGTATGAGGCAGTTATTGAAGAAGAAGAACCTATAAAACAATCAGAGGTCCAACCCGACACAGTTCAACATTAGGTTGACACCATATCAAAATCACCAGAATTACTCCTGACATTACAAAAGGTGTCCCAACAGGCCTCTAACGACTCCGCATCTCCAACAGGTAGTATTTCCAAATCCCTTTCAAAACCCCAATGAGGTTTTTCTACTTCAAAACCCCTCCTTTCTTTACAACAAACCAGTTTTCCAAAGACAAAATCCAAATATATTTTCAAAACTACTTTCCAAAATATTTTAACTATGGAAGAAGGATTCTATCATGAAAATCCTTCCATTGCTGCTTCAAAAATTTTCCCTCCAAATTGGTACTACAAACCCTGGAATTTAGCCAAACCACAATCCTACTATGCCACCATCCTTGAGATTACAAATTCCGTCAAATTCAAACACTTCAAAATACACTCTGATCACACTGAACTCACATATTCTACATGCATCATTCATAAAGTCCTCCACCCTACAGAATGAGGACAACCCTTACATCAACCTGTCTCTTTTCCCATGCAATTCCGAACACATCCTCAGGACTTTAATACTACATATACATATTGGGATTACCAACAAGCATGGTTCAATGCCTTTCTCCTACAAAATCAAAACCACAACCACTCTTGGCTTTTCTATTTCCATAATACCATGAATACTACAAACCTCCCCCTTTGGTTCCTCTAATGGTGGGACTATTATGGTTGTCATGTGGACTACCTCAAGGAACATCCTCTGGTTGAAAATTGTTACCTCCATTTCAAAAATAATTTTCAACCAGCCCCTTCTGAAAGGAAGTTTTCTTCCCTTCTAATTTTTTGTACAAAATTTTTTGTTCCGTGGGTATGTTCTTGGTTCTATGATTATAATCTACAAAACGGACATCCAGTACTTGTTCGAAAATTCAAAATCAAATGGTGGGATTCCTTTGCAGCTGAGTCCAAAAGTTCCAAATTAGCTGTTACGGAATGGTTACAAAAACATCAAACTGCTCCCATCATTGATCATCATCCTCAGTCAAAGTTTCTAGCCCGAAAGGCTCAAACAGCAGCTCTTCTTGCCTAAGCTAGAACTGAAGAAGAATACCTACAAATAGTACAAGGAATTATACAAAGCCAAGATCCGAAAACAGTCTTATCCCACTCCAGCTCATCTGGCTCAATATCTCCTGCCATCTCCCTTGGCGATGATAATGAAGATGACTGCTTTGGTATCTTACCACCTATCAAACGACATTAAAAAAAAAAAGTATTTCAGGCTTTTTTAAGCTCATCTGTTTAGAGCCCATATTTTTCAGACTCCTATGTTTTGAGTCCTTTTTATTTTCGGCCTATCTGTTTTAAGGCCTTTTTTCTACAAAAGTTCTCGGCTACTACAAACCCACAAATCAAGTGTCGGTGGCAAGACGACAAAAAAGGAAGCTCAACCAAAAACATGGACAATTTTCATTCTGTCGTCATCCAATCAAGGCAGACAATACCACATGGGCTTCCATAGGTTCTGCCAAATGCCACATGGGTCCTGAGTCTCTCCAACAGGATGATTTGGCCTCTTCCATGCCAACTCGCCTATAAAAGGCCACTTCAAAACCCTTAGAGGGCAGACTATTTTTTCTGAAGAAAATTTTACTCTCCCTGTAACCCATACCTGTAACCCATCTCCATTCTTCTCTGTAACCAATATCTCTTGTATTGATTTACGTTACAAATTTAAGTAAGATTCTATTATGCTATTTCTTGTTGTTTATATATTTTATGTACATTTAAGTATGCTCTGTGTTTGATCAAGGATCCTGACAATGTTGGTCTTGCCTTGTTCATTCGCATCAGAAATCTGTTTCGATTTATTTCCTTGTTCTTTTTAAAATCAGTATATAGGCTGGAAACCTGTGATCCGATCTTTTAGATCATTCTCAGGTATAACAACACCACGTACTGAAATTGTTGTTTATCTGTCTTGCTTTGTTT
>Ga0307517_10015457_pt1 | contig 10144 bp, 14 predicted proteins | sample 23_EM_MG_FD_194515 | JGI IMG/M metagenome (GOLD analysis project Ga0307517, IMG submission 194515) | Populus trichocarpa ectomycorrhiza microbial communities from riparian zone in the Pacific Northwest, United States - 23_EM | ecosystem: Host-associated > Plants > Roots > Unclassified | place...
GGCAAAATAGTACTTAGCATAAATAATTAATATATAATTAGGGGATAACACATAAACGTAAAAATAGATGCATTTGTTAAATTATAAAATACCTGACTAATTTACGGTACAATTAATTTGTAAGTTTGCAATAATGAACCAAAAAGACATACAAGATATACGAAGCGAATACCTTTCGGCCTCATTATCAGAAAAAGATACGCATAATGATCCAATAAAACAATTTGAAAAGTGGTTTAACGAAGCTTTGCAGGCAGAAGTACAGGAGCCAACGGCCATGACACTGGCTACGGCAACATCCGATGGTCGGCCCTCAGCAAGGATCGTATTGCTAAAAGGCTTTGACAGTAATGGCTTTGTTTTTTATACTAATTACCTGAGCCGCAAGGGAAAAGAGATCGCTAAAAACCCGTTAGGCGCTATCCTGTTTTTCTGGGAAACGCTGGAAAGACAGGTACGCATTGAGGGTGTGATTGAAAAAGTAAGCAGGGAAGATTCTGAAAAATATTTTCAGACCCGCCCAAGAGCCAGCCAGTTGGGTGCTATTGCATCGCCGCAAAGCCAGGAAATAGCTGATAGGGAGATTTTAGAGAAGAAATACGGAGAAGCTGAAGCAGAATATGCAGACAAGGATATACTTAAACCATCTTATTGGGGCGGCTATGTTCTGAAACCAAGATTGGTAGAATTCTGGCAGGGAAGAGAAAGCCGTTTGCATGACCGTATCCTGTATAAAAAAATTGATAACCAGAACTGGAAAAAAGTACGCCTGGCACCATGAATCTTGCAGATATCAAATCAATACTTATTGAGAAATTTGGCGAGGGTGTTATCGTTGGCGAAGAAACCACCGGCTTACAGCCTGCCTTATTGATCGACCCTGATCGTATTGCTGATGTGTGCCTGGAATTGCGGGATAATCCCAAAACTTATTTCGACTTTCTTTCCTGCCTTAGCGGGGTTGATTATGGTGTGGAAGTAAACCGTTTTGGCGTGGTCTATCACCTGGCATCCATCCCCTACCAAACTCAGCTTACTTTAAAAGTAAGCAAGGAGAATAATAGAGATTTAGAGGAATTACCATCGTTCCCTACTATATCATCCGTGTACCGCGCTGCCGATTGGCACGAACGCGAAGCCTTTGATATGGAAGGAATATTTTTTGAAGGACATCCTGACCTGCGGCGTATTTTGTTGCCCGATGATTGGGAAGGGTATCCTTTAAGAAAAGACTATAAAACAGCAGAGTATTATAAAGGGATAAAAATAGATTAATCAACGGATCGTCATTGCGAGGAACGAAGCAATCTCTTTGCTATGCAGATCAAAGAGAAGGCATTTATTTAGGAACGTTCAAATAAAAAATTATGCTCTACTGAATGTCCTAAGTAGAGATTGCTTCGTTCCTCGCAATGACGGGTAGCTTATTGGGAAATAATAGTGAACATCACAAACTCAAAATACGAAGAAGCTCTGGAGCGCTACACTAAAAAGATCGCTGAAGCTGCTACGCAGGACATGGTACTGAACATGGGTCCGCAGCACCCGTCCACGCATGGTGTGCTTCGTCTTGAACTGATTACCGACGGCGAAATCGTAAAGGAAGTAATCCCGCACATGGGCTACCTGCACCGCTGTTTCGAAAAGCATGCCGAATCACTAACTTACCAGCAGACCATCCCTTTCACCGACCGCATGGACTACCTCGCCTCTATGAACAACAGCCACATCTGGACCATGGGCGTTGAGCGGATGATGGGGATTGATAAAGATATTCCAAAACGTATTGAATATATCCGGGTACTGGTTTGTGAGCTGAACCGTATTGCATCGCACCTGATCGCTATCGGCACCTATGGTATAGATATAGGTGCCTTCACCCCTTTCCTATGGTGTTTCAGGGACAGGGAGCATATCATGGGTATGCTGGAATGGGCATCGGGCTCGCGCATGTTATACAATTATATTTGGGTGGGCGGATTGTTTTATGACCTCCCTGTTGGTTTTGAGGAGCGCTGCCGGGAGTTTGTAGATTATTTCAAACCAAAGCTGTCCGAACTTAACCAGTTATTGACGGATAACCAGATATTTATTAGCCGCACAGCTAATGTGGGCGTGTTGCCGATGGACGTAGCTATTAATTATGGCTGCTCCGGTCCAATGCTGCGTGGATCGGGCCTTAAATGGGATTTAAGACGTATCGACGGTTATTCCGTTTATCCCGAGTTGGAATTTGAAGTTCCGATTGGCAAAGGAGAAATGGGTACCGTAGGCGATTGCTGGGACAGGTACAAGGTGCGTGTAGATGAGATAGCCCAGTCACTAAAAATAGTGGAGCAATGCCTTGACCGCCTGCAAAAAGAACTAAAACGTACCCCTGACTTTGACCCCCGCGCCAAGATGCCGAGAAAGATCACCCCAAAAGTGCAGGACTTTTATATACGTGGCGAAGGCGCAAAAGGTGAATTAGGCTTCTACTTTATCCATAACGACAACAGATCAGAAATACCACTCAGGGCAAAATCACGCGGACCAAGTTTCTGTAACCTGTCTGTATTGCCCGCCATCGCAAAAGGCGTCATGATAGCCGATCTGATCGCCATCATTGGCTCTATTGATTTTGTATTGGGAGAAGTGGATAGGTAGATGTGCAGATGTGCGAATTTCAAATGTGCAAATGTGAGGATGTTGTGCAGTTGTTTTGCGAAATCATGTAATCACCTAAATCAGTGATTCAGACAAAAAAAATGCTCTTCGGTTGAAGAGCATTTTTTTATTTTTTCATTTGCACATTTGAAATTCGCATATCTGCACATTAATATACCTTCACCATGAACACGTATGGCTTCAACTTCTTAACCTGTTGCTGGCGGGTTAAATTCGACAACTCATTTTCAGTATTCAGAACAGGCGTTCTGGTTAATGAATCAGTTGGAATATTCTTTATAGCATCCAGCAAATAACTTGATTTCAGTGCAAAGTGCACCCCTTCAAGTCTTGTTTCTTTTCCTTTTACAATCCCTATAATATTTCCTCTACTATCCAGTAACGGGCCTCCGCTATTTCCGGGGTTGACAGGAACAGATATTTCATAATCTAAAGTATCGTTGCCAAGTCCGTTTGATGATGTTAAACGGCCATCGCCATAACGGGGCGAATCCTGGGGATAACCATAGGTATAAACATTTTCAGCCAGATCGCTTTCAGATCGTTTAAATGTATATGGTATAGCGCCTAAACCTGTGAATGAAGTATCTACAATCTTCAATATGGCAATATCATTTTGCGGCTCGGTATATAATACTTTAGCCTTAAATGATTTGCCCGCGGCATTTTGTACATATACAGAATCATTGTCGCTGATAACGTGATAACTTGTTGCAATTAACCCATTTGAAGTAATGGCAAAACCAGTACCGCGATATTTGTCCGACGGCAATGGCTTTTGACTTGATTTAATGTCATTTATAGTTTTGGCAAGGCGTTTATTATCGTTGCTCAGGTTATCCACCTTTCGCACCACTTCCGTATATGAATTATTGTTGCTGAGGTAACCAGTAAAGAAGAGGGTAGCCAAAACAGCAAAAATAGCTATGGAAGCCGCTACAGATATTTTAGAGTGATGATGGCGCCATAGCTGTACGATCCACGATGGGTGAACGGTAACCTCTTCGGCAATAGCATGCACATCTATTTCTTCGTGAATGGCATTTAGTCTCTTCTCCAGTGCCACACGCTCCCCGTATTGTTTTAACAAGCCGATGAACTGCTGATGCTCAATCACCCTGGCATCTACCTCAGCATGCTCCCTGCGAAGTAGCTCAAACTCCTTACGCTCATCGGCACTCATGTCACCGTTGAGGTAGCGTTCAATTACTTCTATTAGTTGCTCGTCTCTCATTTCTTTGCTCCTTTACTTTTGCTGAAAAAATAATTTTTTCAGCCTTTGCAGACATTTATATTTCTGGGTTTTGGCATTGTCAGCATTGGTATAACCAAAACTCTCACAGATATCCTGCATCGATCTGTTATGGATATAAAAATCCTCTATTATAGTTTTGCAAGGTTCGCCCAATAATTGCAGGGCGCTTTGCATTTTAGTAAACTGTATATCTCTTTCGCCCTGCTGCTCTACATCATCCTCTACGGACAGATATTCCTGGAAATCGTGAATATCTCCACCATACCGGTTCATCTGGCTCAGTCTTTTAAGCCATAACCTCCTGCAAACCGAATAAATAAATGTTTTCAGTTTGCTGTTCAGCTCAAAATCACCCTTTTTAACCTTATTATAAAGAACTATTATCGCCTCCTGGTAAATATCCTTGGCATCATCCGGTGTACCGTTGTTATTAACGATCAACTGCATCACCATCGGAAAATAAGCCACGTAAAGCCGTTTTATTGCATTTTCCGAGTTATTAAGGATCCCAAAAACAATCTCGCTATCCGTTGGCGCTGAACTCTTTGATTCTGTACTCACTACTTAATACTATTTATGCGAAATTGTAACCCATTTATTTCAAATAATTTAAAAACAAAATTAAAAGTATTAAAGTTATCTGCTTGAGTTTCGAATATCGTTTTCAATATAACCATTTAAAAAGCAAATTATCAATATGAAAAACATCAGTAAATTAACCTTAGCAGTCTTAATTGCCTGCTCATTCGCAGCCTGCAAGGGCACCGGTTCAACCAGCACTACCGACACAACCAAGGTAATTGATTCAACAAAAACCACCGTGGTAGATACAACCAAAAAAGACACCACTAAAATGACTACAGATACAACTAAAAAGGATACGACCAAGAAACCTTAATCTGAGCATTAATTCCGCATAAAATCAAAAGGTAACCCATTTTTGGGCTGCCTTTTTTTATATTTTTTTACCGGGTTACCTTTCTAAAGTTTGCTGTATCAATGCTAAACTTTTAAACATTAACAATATGAAAAATTCATTCAAAATCGGGTTACTGGTAGCAGCAGTTATGTTTTCAATTTCGTCCTGCTCTTCATGTGGCAATAAGGATAAAAATACCGAGGGTTCTAAAGTCATCGATACATTTGAGAAAACAATCGACACCACACAAAAAGCAATCGATACCGCAAAGAAAGCAGGGGCCGATACACCAAAGAAAGATACCGTTAAAAAATAGCAACCAATTAAATAAGTGTTATAGTTTAGGGTGGCTCTTGCAAGGGGCTGCCCTTTTTTATGGCAAAAAAGCATATTCTACCAATCACATAGATAAAATATTATTTTTTTTAAAAAATGTAGGGTTACCTTTTTTGATTTGCTGTATTAATGCTAAACATTAAACAAACATAACATGAAAAATTCATTCAAAATTGGTTTCTTAGCTCTTGCTATTGCTGTTTCTGCTGCCGCTTGCAAAGGTAGCTCATCTGCTTCTACTGCTGACTCAGCCGCTAAAACTGCTGATACTGCTAAAGCTGCTGTAGATACTGCAAAGAAAGCTGATACTACTAAAGCTGCTGTTGACACTGCAAAAAAAGACACTACTAAAAAGAAATAATTTCTGACGGTACTAATTCATTTTAGTTTTCGTACTGATTTTTAGTTTTTTATACTTTTTGAAGGTAACCTGTGATTTTTTTTAAAATTATGGGTTACCTTTTTTAATTAATGGTATTAATACGCAAAACTATTAATCACTTATTTAAAAAAACTAAAATGAAAAATTCATTCAAAATCGGTTTCTTAGCTTTAGCTATCGCTGTTTCTGCTGTTGCTTGTAAAGGTAAAGGTGGTGCAGGTTCTGCTGATTCTGCTAAGATGGCTGACTCAGCTAAAATGGCTGATTCTGCAAAAATGGCTACTGACACTGCTAAAAAAGACACTAGCATGAAAATGTCAGCTGACACAACTAAAAAAGACACTACTAAAAAGAAATAATCTCTTTTTGGTCTTTAAAAAACGCTCCCCGGTTCATTCCAGGGAGCGTTTTTTGTTTAATTACTTTCTGAAAAGTGAAATGATCCAGATGATGATCACAATCACTACAATGATCGCGATTATACCTACAGCCACCCCGGCTTTAAAGATAGCTGTAATAACAGAGCAACTGCTCAGAGCAAAAAGCCCTAATAAGAGCAATAATACGTTTAGCTTTTTCATAGATAGATTTTGTTTATAGGTAAGACAATATCTAATTACAAAGCAGGAATAGTAAAGTTTTGGATTTTGATTAGCCGATTAGGTAAGATTGCCTAAATTGGCCCCCGATACATTTACAATATGAATACGCCTCTGCTGTCTATCAATAATGCCCTACTTAAGTTAGGTAATATCCATGTTTTTAATAACCTGAACTTCCATATAAATAAAGGCGAAAGCTGGGCATTGATAGGTGAAAGCGGATCGGGCAAAAGTGCTTTAATGCAGATCATTGCGGGTAAATTTCATTTATCGGCAGGCAATATCCGGTATTACTTTCACGAGGATTTTTTAAATGAGCAACATTCAGGCGATGCGCACTTAACTTTTCACAGATTAATTGCTTTCGTTGAATCAAAACATCATTTCCGGAACCTGTCAAACACCAGTGATTTCTATTACCAGCAGCGTTATAATTCGTCCGACTCGGAAGATGCCCTGACCGTTGAGGAATACCTGGGCACCATCAAACCATTTTTAGATCAACCCGATTATTGGGATCTTCCAAAAGTGCTGCAAAAGCTTAACCTTGATATATTAAAGGATAAGCAATTGATAAAGCTATCCAACGGCGAAACCAAACGCCTGATGATCGCAGCGGCATTGATCAAAAACCCCGTACTGCTTATGCTGGATAACCCGCTTGCCGGCCTCGATGTACAAACACGGGCAGAGTTTAATTCGATCATTGCTGATATTATTGCATCGGGCATTACGATAATTATGGGCACCTCCCCCTTTGAAATACCGGCCGCCATCACCCATGTGGCCGTACTGGAAAGCGGCACCATCGCACAACAAACGCCTGCTAAAGATTTTGATGCCTCAGCTTTTAGTCATGTTGATAAAGGAAAACTGGACAAGGATGAACTAACCGCCCTGCTTAATACCAACAATATTCCGGCTTACGAGTGGATAGTCCGGATGGAAAGCGTAAATATCAAGTATGGAGACAAAGAGATATTGAAGGATGTAAACTGGCAAATAAAGGAAGGCGAACGCTGGGCTCTACTCGGACCAAACGGTGCGGGAAAATCAACTTTATTGAGCTTGATCAACGGTGATAACCCGCAGGCTTATGCCAATAATATTATATTGTTCGACCGTAAACGAGGCACCGGTGAAAGCATTTGGGACATCAAAAGCAAAACCGGCTTTGTATCGCCTGAATTATACCAATACTTCCCCACCGATAACAGCTGCCTGCAGGTGATCGAATCAGGATTTTATGATACCATGGGCCTTTTCAGACCAAGTGACCCTAAAAAAGCGGCCATTGTCCTGCGCTGGATGAAAGCTTTGGAGATTGAGCGTTACGCACGGGTATTGTTGAAGAATATCCCCGCCAGCGCCCAACGGTTATGCCTGCTGGCACGCGCACTCATTAAAAATCCAACATTATTGATATTTGATGAACCCTGCCAGGGTATGGATATGCATCAGCAGCAACACTTTAAAATGCTGGTAGATACTATCTGTAAATTAAGCAATGTCACCCTTATCTATGTAACCCATTACCAGCACGAGATACCTGATAGCGTGGACAAGGTTTTGAAATTGGATAAGGGAAAAGTAAAATACGATTAATGGATTTATGAGATTAACGCAATCAATGAATTTAATGGTTCAAAATGATTGTAATATAATTATCCTTTTAATTCTTTAATTACGTCCATATCATATCAATCTTTTAAATTCTTTAATCGTGTCGTATCTTTGTTACCATGAATACAGCCGATCTGCTGCAACGCGCATTGAATTTTGATTTCCTGAGTATGGAAGAAGGTGTGCACTTATATCACCACGCGCCAACTACCGAATTAATGTATGTAGCTAATGAGCTGCGCAAAAAGCAAGTACCCCATGGGAAAGTTACCTGGCAGATCGACCGCAATGTGAACACTACCAATGTTTGTATCGCTAACTGCAAGTTTTGCAACTTTTTCCGCAGACCGGGTCACGAGGACAGCTATATCACCGATATTGAAACCTACAAGCAAAAGATCGAGGAAACGTTCCGTTATGGAGGTGATCAGTTGCTATTACAAGGAGGTCATCACCCGGAATTGGGGCTGAAATTTTACGCAGATCTTTTCAAACAACTAAAAGACTTATATCCCAATCTAAAACTGCATTCATTAGGTCCGCCGGAGATAGCGCATGTATCCAAGCTGGAAAATATGAGCCATATCGATGTGCTGCGCGAATTAAAAACCGCAGGGCTGGACTCACTACCCGGTGCAGGTGCGGAAATATTGAACGACCGTGTGCGCAGGCTGATATCAAAAGGAAAATGCGGCGGCAAAGAATGGCTGGATGTAATGCGTGCTGCACACAAGCTTAATTTGCCAAGCTCCGCAACGATGATGTTTGGCCATGTGGAAACCATTGAGGAACGTTTTGAGCACCTGGTTTGGATCCGCGAAGTGCAGTCTGAAAAACCTGAGGGCCATTATGGCTTTATCGCCTTTATTCCATGGCCTTTCCAGGACGATGGAACCCTGCTCCGTAAAGTGCGTGGTATTACCAATAATGTTTCTGGCGATGAATATATCCGAATGATCGCACTGAGTCGTATCATGTTGCCAAATATCAAAAACATCCAGGCTTCATGGCTTACAGTAGGTAAACAGGTGGCACAAATATGCCTGCATGCAGGAGCTAATGACTTCGGCTCTATTATGATCGAAGAAAACGTAGTATCTGCTGCCGGGGCACCGCACCGTTTCACCGCCAAAGGCATACAGGACTCTATCAGGGAAGCAGGATTTGAACCGCAATTGCGTACCCAAAAATATGAGTGGCGTGATGTCCCTGCCCAAATAGAAGAACAGGTTATTAATTATTGAGTGGAGAGTCAAGAGCCAGGAGTCAAGACAGGAAAAACAACTTAGATTCTTTATTCCAAAGCAATAAATAAGGCTGTCTTGGTTCTTGTATCTTGGTTCTTGATTCTAAAAAAGAAAGGCCGGTTACTCTCGCAGTTTCCGGCCTCTACATCTACCTATGAAAAACAGCCCTTTGTGGGGGTCGTATTATATAAGCCAAATCTTGTGCCACGTTTTAAAAAACACTTCTTTGAGTATAGAAAAGTTAACCATTACTACATAAATTAATTGAGTGTGGAATTTTTTTCCGCCACGACATGCATTATTTTCCTCAATCTGCAATATCCCACAAATAATTTCCCCAATTGTTAATATCTCTTAATGCTATTTACAATATCTTACCTGGTAGCATTAAACATTTCTTTTTGCATATTTGATGCTATACAAAATTGTAATTTATTCAATGGAGAATCCCGAACTGTATATTGAAGCGCTCATCTTCTCATCCGAACAAAGTATCCGGCTCGAGGAGATATTATACTGCCTTCAGTCCGCCTTTGAAAAGGATTTTACCAAAGAGCAGGTAACCCTATGCCTCAGCAATATTCAAAAAAAGTATCAGGATGATAACCTGGCAATCGAGCTGGTCAATATCTCCAACGGCTACCAGTTTCTTACTAAAAAGAAATACCATGCTGTGATCAGTCTGTTACAATTGCAGCGGTCAAAAAAGAAGCTGAGCCCTGCAGCCTTGGAGACATTAGCTATTATCGCTTACAAGCAATCGGTAACTAAATTAGAGATAGAGCAGATACGCGGTGTGAACAGTGAATACTCCATACAAAAACTACTCGAGAAGGAGCTGATCACGATTGTTGGGAAGTCTGAGACTGTAGGAAGACCTATTTTATACAGCACAAGCCAACAATTTATGGATTACTTTGGTATAAATGACCTGGGCGAATTGCCTCAGATAAAAGAGTTTACCGACAACTCGGTCTCTATAGGTGACCAGGCAGAATAATTTTTAAATGTATTTTCTTTGAAAATGATTTTAATTATTTTTGGAATAGCAACACAGCTGGCAAAAGAAAGATAATTTGCTTTTAACTTGATTTAAATTTAAATTGATTTATA
>Ga0307517_10015458_pt1 | contig 10143 bp, 8 predicted proteins | sample 23_EM_MG_FD_194515 | JGI IMG/M metagenome (GOLD analysis project Ga0307517, IMG submission 194515) | Populus trichocarpa ectomycorrhiza microbial communities from riparian zone in the Pacific Northwest, United States - 23_EM | ecosystem: Host-associated > Plants > Roots > Unclassified | place...
TATTCTGATCCTTTAACATTAAGTTTATTTGAGATACAACTTGATAGTTTGATTCAATTAGGTTAGTATGGGGATCTCGAGGTGTCAAAAAATATCCTGATATTTGTTTGATATTCAATTTTGTTTAAAAAATAAACATTTAACTGTTTACAGAAAAATAATAATAAAAAGACTTAAATTGAAACGAAGAAAAGCATCATGGATGATATTTTAAGCACAATTTAATCTGTGCTTTTCTTTAAAAAAAAGTTGCCTTTTAACTTTGTCAAAAATCTATTTTAATCCTTTTATTTTGAAGGTTATATGTTCTGATCCAAAATGAAGTTTTGGATCGAAACATATAGCTTTCAAAGTAAAAAGTGTTTACATTTAAATCCCTAATTGGAAAGGAGAGAGAAACAATGGATGATAAATGCTAGAGGGGAAAGAGAATCATTGGTTATCCAGCTCATAAAAATACTTATTCTTTTGTGTCAATGACTTCATTTAACAAGAGGAATTCCATTGAGATTTTTCGGCTTTCGTCTTAGATAAAAAGTAGATTAAAATTGAGAGGGAAGCTTTTGTTTCAATTTAATTTTGTATTTTTGGATTAATTTAAAGGTGTTTTGACTTGGTAAATTATTTTCTTGAGATTCTGAGAGTGTTTTTAAAGTATTTTTAGATTAAAATAAATTAAAAAATAATTTTCTAAGATTTAAAAAACTTTGTTTAATTTTTCAACCACCTCTAATTAGACACAGGGAATGCAATCCACCCCTTGAAATGCCCAAAAAAAAAAAAAACCAAGAAGTCTAGACTTGCTAGCCGGTCAACTTTATTTTTGTTTTTCAGTTTTAAATTAAAATTAAATTCAATAAGTTAAATAAAAATATGTTTAGGATACCCGCCCTAACATTGTCTTCAATTTTAATTAAAATTCTTTAAAACAAATTAATTAGTTTTTTTTATGAATTATCTAAAAATGTCACTTTTTAATATTTTTCAATATGATAATATCATTTTATAAATTATCTAAAAATGTAACTTTTTCTATTTTTCAATAAGATAATATCATTTTCTTTTAAATATTAGCAGTCCCTATTTTTTACTAACCCTTCATAATATATAATTTATTTTATTTTATTCAAATGCAATAATTAAATTAATGTTCATATTAAAAGAACAAAGTTACTAATCACAATGAGATTTATAAGTTATATATTGTATTTAACAGGTTGACCTGTATTAGTCTATAACCTCAGCATCTCAGAATTTTGAGAAAAAAACAGGTTTTTAAACATCAACCACATGAACATTTTTTGTAGCATCAAACTGGGTTCCAACTGGGTTGACTTGATCAGGTTATGCTTTAACACTTTAAAAAACACACATAAAAACACTTAGAATCCGTACCGGCAGCAGAGCACAGGCAAACAGAGCTAGCTATTACTAGTAAGTCAGTGTCTTTTGGCATTCTTGGCAGCCAATTCAAGAATACCAGGATCAATGGAAGCCAACCCATTTGGGTCTTGAAGTTTTCTGTCAAGAAATTTAGACAAGGCTACAGCTTTATTAGTCTTTAATGGTCCACCAGGATGAGCTAACCTGATGCATACAGATTAATAAAGAAGACCCTAGACGGATTCCTGTAAAAGAACATAAACAAGAACACGAAAGATAAAGGGGAAAAAAAAAAACTGGGTTGTTGGGAACGAGGAGGGTGATGAGGGGGGAAAAAGCAGAAAGAACGATAAGCCAAAAGTATCAGATTTTCTAGGATGGTCATTCTCAATCAAGGGTTCTCCATCTGCTGACTCAGGTACAATAATCCCATTTAACTTGAATAGATTTTCTCTTGCATGTATTAAACTAGAATAATGAAACAACATGAATCAAATGCCATCTTTACCAGATTTTCCTGAGGAATCACAGCTCAATGAAGCTGTAGCAGACAATAAGCATTCACCTCCTCCCCATCTCCTTTCTCAGTTAGTGGCATCATAGTACATAACAGATACCATGCTCCTCATATACATGGAATCTACGACAGCTTGAAGTTATTCATAATACATGGAAGGGAGGAAATTAACAAATTTGGGAATTAGCCCTTTCTTTTTAGCCTAAAATTCTAAAACAGGAGGCCAAGCAGGCTGGAGATTTCAAATAATCCAATGTAGGTTTCAAATCACTGGGTCATATGACCATGGAAAGTGCTGGAGTAACATTGGAACAGGGCTGTAGATACTGCAATAACATGGGTGGAGGTTGTCCAAAACCACTCCATACATCTCTTTCCATTAATAACTTACCGCTTCAAACTAGCCAAGTAGAAATCTGAAAATGTCACTCAGTGTCACAATGCCTTCCACACGATTACTGCCAGCCTCCACAATGACAAGACGCCTAACACCTGAAAACCCAGGGATTGAGGACCATTAACTTGGTGAAACTTGGCGAACGAATTTTAAAAAATGTGCCACGTGAATTTTCAGAAGAGAAAAAAAAAAGAGCTTATGCAAAAGTTCTATGAAAACAACAACAATAACAGAGACATCATTTCAGGAAAAAATTTAACCACAATCATATTTAACAGGGCTGTTTGTAACCAAAGTATCTTTTTTTGGCAAAGGCTTTGTTGGTTCTTTAAAAGTCCTCCAAGCACTTTAACATTACAAATAAATTATTCAACAAAAGTTGAAGGATGACAGCTCAGGCTGCTTGAAAGAAGCAAAGACAAAGGACGGGAACTGCAGTTTGGGTGATCACGAGGAAAGTAAATCAAAAGAACTAATATCCTAATGACCAACACATACTACAAAAATAATATTTCCAACCTACTCAACAACCAGGCACTCCAAAAAGTCATATTGGAAGATATTTAACAGGATCTTCATTCTCAGTAAAGGAGAGAAATTCAGATTACCAGGGTTTGCCAATCGCTCCATCACTTTATGCAATGTATCAGAGCGCAAACACATCTGACATCTTTGACTTCTCAGATCATAAGAAGAATAGACATCTTGTCCCAGTTGCAAAGCCTAAGAAAAACCATGATCAGCAAACGTCAAGCACCATTTTTAAATTATAAATTACATTTTGAAACAATGGGGCAACATATACACTAAACAAAGTCAAACACTTCAAATAATTTTATGTAGCCTGCCCAAGCAAGCGATTAACACTTTGATGTGACACATGTGAAGTGAAAAGGATTCACTTGGTCCAAGTGCAACAAGATAACACCCAGAGGTAACCTTCAAGACCATAACATCACGAGTCACTTCCACACTGAACACAATTCCAATGAAAATTATATAGGAGTTTATACTATCATCATTACATCCATTTTCAGCTAGTCTTTTAAATCTCAACAAGAAAGCATTCTGTAAAGATCCAGCCCCCATGTCCCATCTCTCTTTATCCTTTAAAGTTAAAACCAAATGGTGCCCCACCATCTATCCATCTACTCATCAAACCCTCAATCTTGTATCAAATATTCTTACAACAACAGAGTTAATATCCTCTTCATGCCCACAATGACACAAAGTTTTCATAAACAAAATTATGAAAAATAAATAATGATAAAAAAATCAAGACATTCATGCCATCCTATTAAAAATATCAACAAACTAAAGCCATTACTTTCCAATTAATAAGTACCACGAAGTAGCTTCATAAAACATGTTCAAGGGAAAATGAAGGGCTGGGGGGCACAGAAAGAGAAGATACCTGATTAATAGTCATTTCATTAAGATTAATATGAGTATAAATTTTGTCCTTCGCCAAAGCTGTTATGTCACTGTACAAATGATAACACATAATTAGCCTCGGAATCGAAGAAGAGTTGCAAAATATGGTTTTAAGAATATCAAACCCAGAAGAACAAGTTACCTCCGACAATATATGTCTATTAACGAGTCATTCTCATCAACTATTGGTATTGAACTTACTTGAGCTGCAAGTACAGAAGGTGATAAAAAAAATACCAGGGATTAAAATTACAAGAAGATCAAGATGTATAGCTGAAGTATATTCTTGTCTAGCTGAAACCATAGAAAACTACCCCAAAAGGAAACAATGTATTTGGTCCAAACAACTAAACTATCCCCCACATAACTACCTGAGCCAGTGAAATCTCTGGGCATCATACCAGAAACATAGAATCCAATTTTAGGCACACCAGTGGTAAGGGGTTTAAGTAGGAGAAATACCCAATCACAGGGCCCAGCCATCAGATCCAAAAGGAGGGAGGTTCAGGTGAGTCATAAAATAGGAGACACAAAAAATGAATAATTTATTAGTTGATAAAATAGATCCTCGTCAATTTTATTTCAATTTTTGGCAATTCAAGAAATTTATCAAATAGTGTACTCATATGCACCTCATCCAATCAATAAGATTTTCAAAAGTTCCGTGTAACTTTTAAGTGTAATACATGTAAAGCAGTTTCAAGTAGTTTGCTAGAAATATTTGCCACTAAGAATTTGAACTTCTACTTCCAAAACATACACGAATTCTTCTGTTGATAATTTATTTTCCTTCTGTCTGCACTTTACAGAAATTACAAACATACCTTGAATTAACAAGTTTAAAGCTGAACTAAGAGAAGCACTTGGTCTCAACATGGCCAAGGGGCGCCCACTAGGCTCTCCAATACTTGGAACCCATGAACCCACTGGTATTGCACCAATCGGCAGTTGGAGCATGGGCACGGTGCCAGAACAATGTCTAAAGTACCTGCAAATACCTGGAAATTAACATCCTATGGTTAGTAATAAACTATGTGTAGCTACTTAGCAAGCTAACCAAAAAGCCTTACATTTCAGTATTCCAGAGAGTGAGGCAAGATGCAGTAATTGAGGAAATGAGCCGTCTTCTGATGATGAATGGATAATGGGAACTGTAGCCACCTCATTCTGCAATATTCTCAAAGCAACCTCTTTCAAGTTGTCATATGGCCCAGCCTGCACATTAGCCAAAATCCAGATCAATGGACAAGAGCCACATCAAACATTTTTGTTATATATATAGTAACTCAAGATAAAGCCATTTGAATGCTTCCTATAAGTGCCGCACAAAAATGAAGCACCAAGAATAATTACACTCCACTTGATGCATGAATGGCGAAAAACAAATTAGGGGGTCGTTTACATGCTACAGATACAAGCATGCCTGAGAGATCACTTACATGTATGAGATGTCTAGGTAGAGCCCGGACATGTCCATCTATCTGCCTATTCAGATATGATTTTCCCTCTTTCCAAGCGGATATCGTGTGTGTATCAAGTTCTTCCTCCGTAAAATCTGATCCGTTATTTCCAAGCTGCAAGTAAAAGTAATCAGTGTTATAGAAACATGCAAACAGTATATTTATGTCCACAAAGACTTCTTATCAAGAACAGTAGCATCCAAACATAAATTATTCAAGCTTGTTGCCTGTTTTAGAAAGCATGTAAATTTCTCCCAATATCCATGAATATCCCAAAAGCCATCAATTACATTTGGGTTCTTGTCCCCGAATCAAAACCTATCCCCAAACATTTGGGGTCAAACTTCAAAGAAGATAAATGGATATCATGCCATATGGAAAACAAAGCTGTATAAAAATTTGTTTACTTTTACCCTAAAGGAAAATGAACCTTGTGTTGTTGCATTGTTTATCTATATGCATCTCTGATGCATATAAATTTGCACAGCGAAAATCAATGAACGAATAAATATTTGTATTTAGAAGATTCACTGTTGAAAGAAGACATGATTTTAGATGCACATACCTCTCTCAATATCAATATGAAGTCCAAGGCACTAAGCACTCCAACAAACTGGCCCCTAGAGAAGTCCCAAAGAGGAGCCATAGGGATTCCCTGGAAACAGCTAACTTAGAAGGCATACATACCCAAGCTCTTAATCAGCAACAAGTAAATATGCATAACAACCAACAATTGTAAATAATAAGTATGCAAAGCTCATATCATGGAACAGACTAAGCCTGAAGGCAGGACTTAAGCCAGCTTGAAACTGACTATTTACTTTAGCACATGTGCAGCATGACTTTTTATTTTCTTCTCCTTTTAGATTGGAAAATGCATTGCATTGCAAACAGCACAAATATGAAATTAACACCTTGGATTTCCATAAATGAGTACTGAAGTAATCACAGCTGCATCTACTTTTTATTCTAAAATTAGGCACCCTGTTGACATTTGTTTCTTGCTAAGTAAGATGTCTTTCCCTGATCCAGTGCTCAATATCTTACTCATTGAGAAGGGTTCAATAAATGAGAACTGAAGTAATCACAGCCACATCTACTTTGTATCTAAAATTAGGCACCCAACTGACATTTGTTTCTTGCCGAGTAAGATGTCTTTTTCCTGATCCAGTGCTCAATATCTTACTCACTGAGAAGGGTTAAATAAGGAAATTCATTTTATAAAAGAGGAATCATAATAAGCTGACCACAGGTGTTGATATTCTGGAGCAGGCAAGCTGGGTACAATATCAGAGATGGCTGCCTTTCTGTTTGGCAAGGAGAACATGGAAGAAATTAAGTAGTTTTGGCTGTTGTTATTTCAGGCTGATAAATTCCTTTAGAAATGTCATAAAAGATGGATGCTTCAACATGCGAAGGAGATATATATCTATGCTAACATACGGAGATTACTGTGGGTGGTGAAGTAAGTGTGGAAGGTGTGGTATAGTTAAAGCCTTATTGATCTGCTCATGGATCCGAGTAATTCTATGATGATCTAGTTAGATATCCTAACAAAACAAGTGAAGGAACTACCAAGAAAAATTACAAACCTAGTTCAAAAGAAGAAATGATGGTCACAAACTCACAATCAGCACCGAAAGGTAAGAATACATGATGAACTGAATCATGAAAGCAACAACTAAAACATGCCAATTATGCATTCCATCACAAAGGCATGTAACATTATATGAAAGGCTTGCTTTACCGGTAAAGGCATACAAAAAAAAAGGTTTGATACCTGCTCGAACAAAATATGAAAGGCTTGCTTTACCGGTAAATCAACATCCAAGGCAACTACCTGTAAGTTGCATTTTCTAAATTAGGAGAATATAGATTTGCTGATTTCAAATCCAAGTAAAAAGCCAAAATATGAGTGCCACAATGAAGACCATTGGTAAAGGATCCAAACCTTGCCTGACTGGGGAAGTAGCTCATATGCAGTGTGTGTAGTTAAAAACACAGAAATCCGGTGACGAGAGACCTGTAAGTCAGCCTCTGATATGCTTAGCATGCCACCAGTCAACGTACCATCTGATACACTGACCTGCATTGTAAATAAAAACCTCGTTACATTCCAAAACTTGTAAAAGGGAAAAGTATTGATGAAAACTAGAATATTGTAACAGTAAGGTGAGACAGGGTAAGACAGCCACGTAAATATAAGCAACCAAAAACAAATGTTCTCATACGAAGACACTTCAAGTTTTTCAAATGATGGAACAGAAAGCCCCAGATCCATGATCCTTAGAATGCATATAATTGGCAGCTAGTGAGAAGAAATCTTAATTTCTGAATGACGAAAATTACGTTAACAAAACAGAACAATTTCCAGCAGTCATGATGTCTATTATAGAAGTAGTATGTATCTCACCAAACGGGTAAAGGCCTCATTATCCAATTCCATACTAGATCCTGGAATCATCTCTGGATTAAAATTGGCTTCCATGTTAAACTGGATAGTATTCAGTATCCCATATTCGGTTGTTGTGTAAGGTTGGAGTTCATCATGTCGCCATTCTCCATCAACTAAAAACTTGTACTGCATGTAAATATCAAATGCATGAATTGCAATATCCATATATATATATATATATCAGTACAGACATAGAACCATTCGCAGGCACAGAACATATTCATAAAAGCATTTCCTAGTCAATTTTAAATCTTTCTGAGATCACTTGAATCCAAACAATTCCATTATAAGTAGGAAATAAGCTAATGATAGTCAAAGTACTTCAACCCTATCATATAAGAGCATACTTTGAAAAACAAAAAGGCTGTCATTACAAAATAAGCTAATGATAGTTATTATTGTATACAGAAAATGCCTCCATTATAAGTAGCCTTCAAGACGAGTTCATTGCTAATGAAGTTTGTATAAAGTTATGTGCTACCCTGGACTTGTTCTTTCTTCTTTTCTTTTTTAGCACTCTCACAATGTGTAGTAAACTCTAGAAGCATGTCACAAGTATGAGCATATCGTTGACCAAACTAGTGCATCCTAGAACAATTACTAAACATTTCTTTAAATAGAATAAATTGAACTACATGTACAACAATTCAAATTGATCAAAAGCCCAACAAAACCAACCTACCTGGTGATTTCCGTGTGTAATACCATAAATAGCCTGAAATACATTAGGGCAACCTTCAACTGGCGACATAGGTATAAGCTCACCCCATCTTCACAAAAACCCAAAAAACACACAACCTATCAATCAGTACCACTATGAAGAAAATTGGGTTGCTCCTAAAACAATTAACCTCGGACAAAGAGTATTTAAAATTGAGTATCATCACCTATTAAAAGAACCACTGAGAAATACATTTCGACCTCCATGAGTCCAAACAAACCTCATTAACACGGCACCAGTAACTCCACCACCAGCTTCTCTCACAGATTCCATGCTCAAAGCACACAATAATCCCAACCCAATTCAATAAATACCAAAATTCACAACAAAAAAAGATGCAAATTTTCTAAATTATGCACCTTGAAATTTATTCGCTGCAAAGCAAAAAAAAAAATCAAAATTTGCAACAACCCAGTTAAGAACTTGCCTAAACAAACTCAAATGTACGGAAAACCCCTAATTGTTCAAATTAAAGAGAATAGACTCACCAGGATTGAAGCTCTAAAGAAGCTTCGGATAGGGGATTTTGAAATCTACGCACGCACAATGGGAATGGAAATTGGGGGAAATAAATAGAAACCCTAGGGGGTTAGAAAAATGAATAGAAATAAAATTCCAAAAACAAGAAATTTTGAAAGGGGGTTAAGATCGAGAAAGGATCGATATGATCGAATCTAATTTTTGAAACCCTAGTGAAGTAATATAAAATAAAATGTATAATGAAATCAAGTTAAAAAACAGAAGAAAGAAAGGACAGACAGACAGGAACTTTGATAGCGATGTGTATTGTTGCCCTTTTTTTTTTTTTTAGTTTAACGTGGATATCCGGGCTAGTTTGCGTGTACCTTGACTAATTTCACGGGTCCTGAAGTTAACAACCATGTAATCCTCCAGTGGCCATCATATGAGCAACCACAGAGCTCGAACCTGAGACCACAAAGAGAGCAAACCTTTTGATCCCAAGTTTTTACCACTGAACCACTACTTATTATTAATATTAACGTTGTTTTTGTGCTATTGTTTTATATTATTATTCCAGGGTGGAAAACAAGATAAATAAACAAAAAGATAAATTTTTCTAAAAAAAAAATAAATAAATTTTATTGCTGTTTGAAATTGGTGTAAAAAGTAGCTGGTGTTATTGTTATTTGGTGTGGTGTATTATATAGAGTAAACTATACGAGATTATTTAAAAAAACAAATTAATAATGTTTAGGTTTTGTATGAATGTTTTAAAGAAATAAAACAAAAAACTTTACAACTCATTTTATAACCCTGGCTTTTTAAATAAATTGGTTTTATTTTAATAAGATAAAAATAAAATAGATGATGATAGTAAACAAAAAATAAATTATAAAAATACTAATGCGAGTTAACCTAAGTTAGCATGAAAGTCATGTAACTTAGACAATAAAAAACCAGCCAACTCGGCTAAACTCGTGTTCCAATCATGAGGTCGAGAAAATCCAATGGAAAATAAATAAATAAAACCATAAAATTGATTTTTATATATATAAACTAATGTTGAATGATGAAACCAAACAATAAAATAAGCCAAAAAAAAGATATAAAACCCTTTTAACAAAACTCATAATCTAGGTCATTAGACCTAAAGCACCATACATGGAGGAAAAAAAAAATCCAAACCCCAATAAATCAAACACTAGAGGATGGAATCGTGAAGAGAAAAAAAACAATCACACAAAATGATCCAAAAAAATAGCAATTAAAAAAATAAGAATAAAAATCAAAATAAAAAATAAATTAAAGGGAAAC
>Ga0307517_10015459_pt1 | contig 10143 bp, 8 predicted proteins | sample 23_EM_MG_FD_194515 | JGI IMG/M metagenome (GOLD analysis project Ga0307517, IMG submission 194515) | Populus trichocarpa ectomycorrhiza microbial communities from riparian zone in the Pacific Northwest, United States - 23_EM | ecosystem: Host-associated > Plants > Roots > Unclassified | place...
TCGGATTCTCCTTAGCCTTTATGCGTTACCAGGATGCCACGATTATTCCAGATTTCGTCTCGTCTGTTCTCCGAAATGATCGTTTCCAACTCTTTTCGAAGGCCAATGGAGAAGTTGTTCGACTCGACACTCAAATATAAAACCCAAAAATTAAAGGAATTGGAATGTTAAAAACAATCATGCAAAATGATTTCCGTCCAAGAAGAAATGAGCATTGCTATGTATTTAGTATTGATGTAGTATGTAAATAAATAATTTTTTTTTATATGGTAAAAAACTTTTATACCAAGAATATTTATAAATATGTGTTTTTATTGTGTAGCATATTAAATCAAAACCATGATAAATAGGCTCTTGCAGGGGCATTTTTAATGCTATTATATGAATATTGACACTTTACACTTAATATGTTAGTGAGATTACTTTGTTTTTTAAATTAATTGTTTTAATTTTTATAATTAATTTTGATATTTATAACTTTTGGGATAAAACTGTTATTCAATTTAATTTAAAATATAATTATTTTATTAATAGTCATATAATTTTATTAATAATTATAATATTAAAAAACATGATGTTTTATTATAATATTTTAAAGTCTAATAAAAATAGTTATTACATACAGAATATATATAAAAACAAACATATCTTTCTTTTCTTGGTTTTTTTTTTAAAAATTTAAAAGATTTGGTTGTGCAATGAAAATGTTCTTCCTTTATAAAATAAATAAACACCTTAAACGATCTCTCTAACATTACATTTATTACCCCCGTAAGCTTGGCAAATATGTCTTTTCACGTGAGAGAGAAACTGTCGACTGTGGCTAAATTCATGGAACTAGAAGAGCAGAAGAGGAGGGCTACCAATCAGAAGCTGGGATTTCTCTTTCTCCAATCGAGATTCAATTTTGGGCCTATCCAATCCATTGTTTCTCTTTTTCTATGAAATTTAGGCATGAAACAAGTGTAGCTTTCCGATGCATTTTTTATACTAGAATAGTCCCATCAGCCTCGGATAACGGATCCTTTATTCTTTTACACCGAAAAAGAATAATAATAATATATTATGCTCGTTGGAGGAGAAGGGCCACAATTTAAAGTTACCCCATCATATTGTTACTTGATCGGCATGAACCTCCCCCACTTCCACCCACCCACCCACCGCACCCTCTCCTCCTCTTCCAAATAACCGGAGCTAACAAATCCATCTTGATTTGCGAGGCTGACGTGAAATCTAATTTCAATCGGTTTTTTTTAAAAAAATTAATTTAAAAATTTATTAAATTAAACTCGATTCATCATTTTAGAATTTAATTGAGTTAATTTTTTTTATATAAAATCATTTAATTTTAAAAATTTAAAACAATGTTTATTTTAATTTGATATAGTTTAATCCCATAAAAGCACAAGTCAAGTATAATAATTGATTATGCATGATACAATTTAATAATTATTAATCAATAATTAGGACAATAACCGTTTAAGCATGGTTTAAGAGGCATGCCCCACGTTTAAAAAAAAAAAAAAAGAGGCATGCCCCGTCATCAACACCATATCATCATCTAAACCTCATGTCAAGACTTTATTAGTGATGTTTTCATGATGTTATTAATTGAGCTTAGGAGACTAATTCACTTCATTAGTGATGTTTTCAATATGCCCTTCTATTCTTTTTTATCCACTTGGTCCCTCTACTTAAGGAAATCTTTTAATACGATCCTTCTATTCAACTCACTATTAATTCCCTGCATGTAAAAAAAAGGGCACTTATCTCTTTTATTTCAGGACACGTGTCAAATACTAGTGGTAATATGAGTGGAGATTTTATGGAGGAACCACGCTAAGACATTTTTATGAGTACACGGACCAAATAAATAAAATAAAGTAGAGAGCCCATAGTAAGCAAATGTCAGTATTACAGGGACCAGATATAATCCTTTAAGAAGTAGTATAAACCAGGGGCAGTTTGGGAAAAAGACAAACCTTCTGGAGCAAAAGTCAGTCCGGAAGCAAATCCTGTTCTCCCGGGCGTCTATAAATACGAAGAAAAGAGGCAATGGTTAGAGGGCGAAGGCCGAGGTGTTCATAAAAAGCCCTTTCCAAATGGGAGCTGCAGCCTTGCCCAGTAATGGAGAGATTGCAACTGTTACTGTTGCTACTCACCCTCTCGTACTTGGTCTACAGCCAGCAGCTCTTGTCGACAACGTGGCACATGTTGATTGGTCTTTGCTCGACCAAATCCCCGGTGACCGTGGCGGCTCAATGCCTGTACTCTCTTTTTTTTCAATCTCCTAACGTTTTTACTTGATTTTGGCTTCTTATTTCTTTCTTGGGTATGTCTTAATTTTGGCTTGTTTTGCTTTTTTAATGTATAATTTACTACTTTTTTAACAAAAAGATCGTTTCTTTTCTTGCTTTGTGTCCATACCCTTGGAGGCTTTTGATATATTTCGTGTCTGATTCTTGTCTTTTTTTCTTTTCGGGTCTATGTTATTTATAGACATTAAACACATGTACTGGTTTAGTTGACTCAATGAGTGATTTTTTTTAGTAGTTTCCTTCCTACTTGAAGTAGAACCTCTGTTTTATTACATTAACAATGGCAATATTGGTGAAAAAGGGACAGTGATGTTGTTGTTGGTCGTGTGATGAAGGGGGATTTAATAATGTGTTCTGGGTTATGTAGGTTGCAATTGAAGAGCTTGAGCATATATTAAAAGAGGTGAAGGCGCATAAGCTTGCTTCGCCGGATGAGCTATCTCCGATGAAGACGATGGCGGGTGGCAGTGTAGCGAATACTATCAGAGGACTGAGTGCAGGCTTTGGAGTCTCTTGTGGGATTATTGGGGCATGTGGGGATGATGAGCAAGGGAAGTTATTTGTGAGTAATATGAGTTTTAATGGAGTGAATCTTTCAAGATTAAGGATGAAGCAGGGACACACAGCTCAGGTGATCTTGATTTTTTTCTTTTTTAGTGCTTTTGCTGGGGTGATTCAATTCCTGAAAGCTAAATCTTGTCTGTAAACTATCTTGTGGCAGTGTGTTTGCATGGTTGATGAATTAGGTAATCGTACTATGCGACCCTGTCTCTCTAGTGCTGTCAAAGTTCAGGTGCATTATCCTTTGGATCTTTTGCGTGTCTAGTTTATTTAAGTTTTGGGTTGTTATCGATTTGGAGGGTTGACCTAGCTTTCTTATCTAGATGAGGCTTTTTCCAACCATTTTGTATTTTGTTCCTTTTCAGGCTGATGAATTGACCAAGGAGGATTTTAAAGGCTCCAAGGTTAGGCATCTTTCACTATTATTTAGTTCGTTGATCGATTCGAACCATCACCTTTGTTTTCTTCTCGTTTTTGTTTTTCCTTATCATTTTTATTTTTCCCAAGGTGGTCAAGTTGGACTAAAAACGAACTTCAATATAAAATATTCAAACAGTTGTTTATTTGAAGGCATTTTTTTTGCATAAATTTGCTTTCTCATATCCAGGAAGGATTCATACTGCTTTGTTATTTCATATGGTTGCTTTTGAAGTATATTGTCACTTACTTTACCTGGGATGTTTCTAATATATCTTTATTATAGTGGTTGGTTCTGAGATATGCAATATTCAATTTGGAAGTTATTCAAGCAGCTATCCGGAATGCAAAGCAAGAGGGTCTTTTTGTCTCTTTGGATTTGGCGAGTTTCGAGGTATATTTTTTTACCAATTTTAGATCCAATTAAGGGAATGGTCAATTTTGGTTTCAAAATAATTTTAGCATCCAAATTATAATTGGCCATCCTTTTGGGAGAATGAAGTGTTCATAAACAATATGTTTTTTTTCCTTGCAACAAATGCGTTTGAGTATTATCATGTATTTTATTTGTGAGCGTAAAGTATGCCATTTCCATTTGACATCAGTCTGTTTTGATACTAATTCAACCAAATACTTTATGGTGTGGCCTCTATTAAATTGCTTGCTTCTTGCTAGATGGTTCGAAACTTTAGATCACCTCTTCTACAGTTACTGGAGTCAGGGGACATAGACCTCTGCTTTGCTAACGAGGATGAAGCAATGGAGTTGTTGAGGTAACCGTTGTTTGGTTATGTTCTTCACTTGGTATGCCGAGGTTACTTAATTTTAGAGTTTCACTTTTGCATACTGGAATTGCCCTAATGTTTCCTGGCAGTGGTTACTGATTTTCTTAAAATGGCTGCAGGGGCGAACAGACTACTGACCCTGAGGCTGCTGCAGAATTCTTGGCCAAACATTGCAACTGGGCTGTTGTGACTTTAGCTGCTGATGGTTGCATTGCAAGGCATGGAAAAGAGGTCAGTTTCTAGTTGTTGACATAGGCGTTTTCTGCTCACCAAAAGCTTAGCTCTATGAAGAAGTTTTCCCAATTGCTAAAAAAATTGCAGCTGTGATCCGATGCCTTCTCTTAAATTGTTGGGTTCTGCCTTTATGGACCTTAAAAATATTAGTGGAACATTGCCGCTTCTACACACCGTCAAATACATGTCCATTTTTGTGCAATAGAAGGAGCAATTAGCTATAAATGTTATGGATGCTGTTCTCAGCTTCCACCTCTGCCCTTTTTATTTGCACTGCCGCTGTGAAGTCTCTTCTTACTCCTGGCATTTTATTAAAATTTCTCAACATGTCAGATTGTTCGAGTTCCAGCCATCGGGGAAGCAAAGGCAACTGATGCCACTGGAGCAGGAGACCTCTTTGCAGGTGGGTTTTTATATGGATTGATCAAAGGCCTGTCATTGGAGGAATGCTGCCAAGTCGGTGCCTGTAGTGGTGGGTCTGTCATCCGCTCGCTTGGGGGTGAGGTTACCCCAGAGAATTGGCAGTGGATGTATAAGCAGATGCAGATCAAGGACCTCCCTCTTCCTGATATTCGCAATTGATGTCACACCTATCATAGGATTGATTCTTTTTTTTCTTCTCTTTCCTCCCTCGTCAAGTACTGTAATTTCCCACCCTCTAAAAGGACGGAGGCAGCTTTAGTTTCCGTTAGGGCTAATTTTATGATTCCAAGACGAACCATTTCTCCATGGATAACACAGCATTAAGCATGTTTCTAAGTTCAATAAAATGTTCGTTCAGATAAACTTGACTCATAAGCTTTCCTTTTCTCTTTATTGGTGGTATATTTAACAATGACGAGGACCTGGCACTGGGCGAATGCTTGTACATGTATTTCCTGGAGTAAATTATTATTTAGTTTCTGTGTCTTCAACTAAATATTTTGTTAGTCTCTTTGGTTAAAAAGCTCTTGATTGCACCCCCCTCCCGCTTACTTTATTTTATTTGTTTATAACTTAGCTTCTCGAAATAAATCTATCACGAGTGTGTTTAGAGTCATCGACAAACCATTGCTTGCCTGTGCAGATGTGCAAGCTCGGCTACAGTCTGCAGCACTGCTAAGCAAATGCTGCACAGCGCACAGCCTCTCTCTATTATCGAGTCCTTGAACTTTGAAGGGCACTTAATTGTAAAAGACAAGAAAGCCTTGAAGGCTGAGGGATCGATATTTTTATTTGATCAAGTAAATATCGATTTGACCTAATGTTGTGAAGTGAGATGAGAGGTTGGGGACTGTTTTTAGGTCACAAGAGGAACTAAGCCCAAAACTTTTCAACATAAAATGGGCCACAGAAAGGCCCATAACAATCCCATCTTCCCAAAATCACTCGTGGATTAGCCCCGAGCCCTCCTGCATCAACTTCAAGAGACTCCATCGATGGCCCGTTCTATTCAACGTTAAACACGGAGAGGGAGAGGGAGAGGGAGACCGAGTATGAGATCATAATTCATAAATGATAAGCACGCCAAGGCCAGCATAACATATGTTGCGCAAGTGATGCAAAGTTAAATTGCATGGGAAACGAGAATCCAACAAAAAGATGTCTTCCAGATCGCCTTTCATTTTTGAATAAATTCAGAATACACAAGCTAGAAAACATCCAAGACTAGGAAAGAGAAGCCGCTTGTTTCTTGCATCATCATATGTCCATTGGAGCCGCATCCTGATGAGCAGCAGCACCCTCCTCAGCAGCGGTGCCCTCCTCCTCAGCAGCACCAGCCTCCTCCTCAGCAGCACCAGCCTCCGTCTCTCCCACAATCTCAAATGCATTAATCAACTGTTGGACGGTTTCCTGATCCAGTATATGGAATGCTTCGTCAACTCCTACCACAGCAACCGTGCAGATGGAACTCTTTAATGTTTCTCCTTGCAAGGTTTCCCTAACTGCAATGAGAGCGTCCTTGATCAGATCATCCCTTGAAGAGTCCATAAAATTCTCAAATCTGCGTTCCAAGTATGTCTTTGCAGCTTGTGAGCGGGATCCTATTGCAAAGGCCTGGTATTCAAAGTAGTTCCCACTGGGGCAATTGTAATAGAGGTGAGCTCCAGATTCATCTGTGCCACCTACTAGCAGACCAACACCGTAAGGTCGTTTCCATGAACGTTGGGTACAGACCTGCCATTCAAATATGTATTACAGCTACAGATGAGTAGAGCACTAGCAGAATAGCATGGAAATATGGTACATACTTTATGATTCAAACACAGTAACGAGAAAACAAGCTACCCAGTGAAGCTACAATACTCTTGCTTTGACCATGTTGCATTCTGGAGATAAAAATTAAATCAACAATGCAAAGACAGCCAAAAGATTTCCCAGTTACAATTAAGTGAATAATCAAGCAATCATCAATCCTTTATATAATTGAGATTTATCTGTTGACCTCGTGTGGCAGATATAGAACTAGAATTATAATTAACTCCACCACAATGTCAGATCAACTAAAACATCACCTATTATGGTACAGTCATTATTATTTTTAATGAAAACTGTACCATTATTAAGAATAAGTAAAATATGCATATTATTTTAATATTACCATCACTTTTTTGAAGATAACCTTCTACAAGGATGGTTTCACAAGTATTGACTTCTCCAAGCTCATTAAGCTCGGTGAGCAAATAAAATCTCCTTGGTTAATCGGAAAAAAAGGGTGGATAGTTTCACAAGTTGAAACTCAATCTGAATTCCAAGATTTCAATGTTTCAAAAAGAATGTTTCGAAAATCAAAGGCATAAATCTGTGTTGTGTATTGACTGACATGTGAAGAATGGTGGAGAAGATGTCAATTTAAGTTGAACCTATAACTCAGACATGTTAAGGGAAAATCCACGACATCAAAGCTCAGTTATGTCACCCTTGAGTAGAAAGGGGTTGCAAAGGTTCAGTGCTGGTAGATTATACTTACATCCACCATCAGCATTGGGGGATTTTAATCCTTAAAAAGCACTTGATCATAAACACTCAACAAAGAACCCAATACAAATCCTTCAAGGGAAAGATAAAACAGACTAAAATAGAGAGATTAAAGAGACCTAATTTTCGTACTTAACACTAATTGCTGACCAAATTACTCCTTTACCAACACAAAGGTACATTCAGCTCGCTATTGTACTGGTAAAAGTAGCTTGCATTTATAATTCACAAAACAAAAACCCAACTTTCCCCCCAAAATTAGGTTCTAAAATCAACAATTATTCACTCAAATAACACATAACCAAAACCCTAAACCCCGCGATCTGAAAAATCAAGCAAAACCCAAAAAGAAAGTTAGGCCTTCTAAAAATAAGCAAACAAACCTGAGCCTTATCCGCAAGCTGAACGACGAGGCGACCAACAGGAAGAGGAGACTCGTAATTGAAACTGTAATTAATGCATTCAGTTCGCATGTACCGAGACAAAACACGGCCGTCAGCGGTGAGTCCAGCGATGGCGACACCGATATGGTCATCGACCTTAAAAATCTTCTTCTGGTGAGAGGAGAGTTCGGAGTTGGCTTTGTTAACGCATGCAAGAACCACGTGAGTCTTAGATCGGAGTCCAATCGCCGCTGATCCTTGCTTCACTGCCTCCATCGCGTACTCTACCTGGAACAATCGACCCGCAGGACTCCATGTGGTAACGTCTGTGTCGTATTGATTCCTGAACATTTTTTCAAGCTTTCACTCTCTTATCTTCGATTTGATGTGATGATGTCTAGTTTTCTTGGTGTGGGAGTATATAGGAGGGCTTCTTTTTTCTTTTTGGACAAGTCAGGAAGCAATGAGTTGAGGGTGAGCTGAGTCGATGAATCGAGGCAGGGTTCTTGCCGCGTTCTGATGAGCTCGAGGTTTTGACCCTGAAACGAAAAGTTGGGTATCTGGAATTGGAGGCCCAGTATGAGTCCAGTGTGAGTATAAGAACCACTGGGCTCATTGGAAAACGGGCCTATAGGGCTGGACAGATCCGCAACCAGCTTATTTTTTCAATCCAAGATGAATTGCCTGGGCCTTTAAAAATAGTTTATTAGATAGTCCAGTAATAGATGAATTGCTCTACGTGGTACCACCATGGCCCATGGAGGACTGCCGGGCATTGTTTTAAAACCCGGATAAGCTGGGATCCGGCAGGCCTGGAGTATGGACTAGTCTAGATTAAAAAAAAACTTAACCATCCCAGAGCTTTTAAGTTTTACAGCATTTTGCTTAGATTCCCTCAGAAAAAACTCCAATGCACACACATTAAAGGTGGTGAGCTTTTTGAGAACTCTACCAGAAACCAAACGTTGAAAAGGAATGAGTTGGTGGTCGCTCGAGTCTTAAAAGCAGCACCGAGTGAAGTATATAAATCTCTGTTTGAGAGTTCGGTCCTAGAAGTTAGTTAATATTTAAAAATTAATTCTTAGAATTATTTTTTTAATGTTTTTTTTATAATTTTGATGTACTGACATTAAAAATAAATTTAAAAAAATAAAAAATATATTATTTTAATTTATTTATAAGCTATAAACACAGAAAAAAGAAAAGGAAAACAAATTAAAAAAAAGATGAACAAGATTTACCCTAAAAGCTGTCCACCTTAAACTGAATCTACTTTATTAGATTCACAAGTCAGTTGAATTTCTGCTCAAGCTAGCATGGTGACAGCATGTGAAAGTGTTGACTAGTTGGTAGTCACAATTGACTCGACATACTTTCCCTTCTTGTTGTTGTTGTGGTTGTGGGAGGGGCAAATTGGAAGAAAACAATTAAGATCAAATTTTATTTTTTAAAGAGTTAAGAATATAATTTATTAAACAAAGAGCGTTGGAAAAAACAATTCTTTACAGTGCCTGTCAGACCTCCTAATTCCGCCCCTGGTTGTGAGGGAAAAAGTTGCAGTAGCATCGTTACCTTTGGGCGTTGGAAACAACTCAAACAAGGCATTTGCTTGGGCTTATATAAAGAGAGAAGGACAGCCATGCATGCAGGTGCGGGGATAGAAGGCAAAGGAAAAACCAGTTTGATTTTAAGGATATTTAAGATTTATATAATCATTAATTTTAAAATTTATGAAATTAATTAAAATATATATAAGTTAGTCCGAACATCTATATTAATAAATAAAAAAAACAAAGAAAAAGGAATTCAGGTTTACCTTATCTAAAAGCATGGGAAACACATGTAAAAAATCTAAATTATCTAAGATTATTTTGAGTTTTGAGTTAAATTCAATTTAGTTTTTATTTATTTTATTGGAGTAATATTATAAAAATAGGCTATTCCTTTCAATTTTAGTCTATCATTTAGTTTTATTTTTTCTTTCATCATAGTTATTAAACTCGATCTCATTAAATAACTTAACCCAAAATTCAATTAATCTAATCCCCTATATAGGCTAGGTTTTAAAGAAAAATCAATCTAGAGTTGTTTGATCAAGTGGATTATTATGTAATCTAATTGAACCGGTTAAAATCTAAATTTTTTTCTAGAAAGATACTTAAAATAATGTTATTTTGATTTTAAAAAAAAAAACAAAATTGATTGACTATAGTCAATTTATCTTAATCATGACCCGAATCTTTAGCCAAGTCAAGTTTAATAATTTTAGTTTTGAAAATACATATCATATTTTTAAATTATCATCTATAATTAAAATTAACAAAAATAACGGTCTTTAAAAAAAAATATTTGAGATACTAAAAATTAAAAAAAAAAGTTAAATTTAGTTTAACTCAAAATCTAGAAGTAATTTTTTATTTTTTTAGCCTATAAAAAAACAAAGAATTTTAGTCAATACTTTCGGGCGTCGTTATAAAACGTTGATTT
>Ga0307517_10015460_pt1 | contig 10142 bp, 5 predicted proteins | sample 23_EM_MG_FD_194515 | JGI IMG/M metagenome (GOLD analysis project Ga0307517, IMG submission 194515) | Populus trichocarpa ectomycorrhiza microbial communities from riparian zone in the Pacific Northwest, United States - 23_EM | ecosystem: Host-associated > Plants > Roots > Unclassified | place...
GAGGTCGGTGTGGCCTTTCTGCTGGTGATGATTATAAAACTAGGAGTGTGAAAAAAGTGGGATGGGATTTATAACAGGGAGCACCATAATTGTTAACTGATCGGTTGACCCAAAGTGTAACCTAGCTAGATTTTAAATTAAATTAAAAAATAATTTAACTTAATGAATTGATCAAGTTTTTATTGATCAATCTAATCGTGTCAACTTTAATTAAAAAAAAATAGCATTGCTTTAATAGGAATAATTAATTCGATAACCCGTGAATTACCTGATAACCCGATTTATTTATTTTTTAGTCAGTCTCCAGACCGGTCTAACAACATATATATTTATTAGGATTTTTTATACAATAAGCGAAGGATGGTTTTCTCATTTTGATTGCATATATCTAACAAAGCGCAGCACAATGGATATGCGTCGGCTAAATTAATCCTCAGTGCTCTAAACAGTTGGCCCGGATAATTATCTGAATTTTTTTTACTAGATATCAGCCCGGACCATGAATAACAAAAAAAGGTGGTATGGTCCTAAAAGCTACTGGGCTGCTACCTTGGGCTCGATTTTGCATCCCTCCTCGCGACGGGTTGCCCAGGCCCATCTTGTAATTTAGCTGATGATTTCAAATTCGATGTTATTTTTATATATATTAGTGTTCTTGACAAATACATTACATAGCATGTGTATCAATAAACCTATTTGTAATTATTTTAGGCGTTTAATAGTCAAAATAAAATGTCAATAAGCTACTGTGTAGGTTAGGTTAGGGGTGATTTAAAAAAATTACTTTATATTATATAATCTTGTGCTATGCATAAATAAGACTATATATATAAAAAAGAAGAAGGAAATAACTTATTTTTTTAAATATAATATAGTTGAGTTTATTGACATGTATTTTGCATCATGATATAAAAAATTAATACTTTTCTTTTATATGGAGTAGAATTCTTTTTAATTTTGACAGATAAAAATCTAATCAGGAAATGGCTTAATATTTTTTATTTTGCATCATAATAACTGAATAGAATATTAATATGATAAGCTAAATTTTTAATAATTTAGTCCATTTAGCTAAATCTTGCTGGGGCATCCAATAATCCCAACCTATTTAGTCCAGGCTTTTTTTTTTTTTTTCCCCCAAATCATTCCTCGAGTGAGTCCAACAACTATAATAATTACCTCATTTCTAGAACAAAACAAAGAAAAAATCTAATTTTGGATCGAATATTCCATACCAACTAGGGTTTGCTTCTCTTTTGTTACGTATAAAAGTCGTCGTCTCACTTTCTTCGACGCTCGTTGTTTTTGGCATTTTGCTCGTTCACTGCAACAGAAGAGAAAAAAAATATCAAGCAAGAGAAAATGGAGCAAACCTTCATCATGATCAAGCCCGATGGTGTCCAGAGAGGACTCGTAAGTTTCTTTTCCTTCTTTTCTTGAACCGGGGTTCTCGTGTTATCGATTTCTTGAAAGAATTATTGATAAAAGTTACAGTTTTAGTGCTTGTCTGTGGTGAAAGAAGACAGAGATTAGATCTATCATGGGTTTGAATTATTTTTCTGGAAAGCGAAAGCTTTTAAGCCCAAAAGGGATTTTTAGTGTTTGATAACTGGTTGGAATCTTTTAGAAAAATCAATATTCTGAAAAGATTCTTACACTTTTCAGGTTGGTGAGATTATTTCAAGATTTGAGAAGAAGGGCTTCACTCTCAAAGGTGATTCATTTGCTCTTGATTTCTTCAAATGTTGAAATTGTTGTGCATGTGTTGTTAACGAAGATTTTTGGGGGAATTCAATGGCTTAAACAATACATCATTACTGTTCTGTTACATTTGGGTATTAATTAAAAGTAAAATAATACAGAAGTATCATGCTGGTTGCTGATTTAGTATGAATTGTTTGGGTTTAGGTTTGAAACTATTGACCGTTGAGCAGTCTTTTGCTGAGAAGCACTATGAGGACCTGGCCACAAAGCCATTCTTTTCTGGTCTTGTCGAGTATATTATTTCTGGCCCTGTTGTTGCTATGATCTGGGAGGGCAAAGGCGTAGTTGCCACTGGCCGGAAGATAATTGGAGCCACAAATCCTTCAGCTTCTGAACCTGGAACTATCCGCGGTGATTTTGCTATTCATGTTGGGAGGTCAGTTGTTTTTTCTAAATGTTGTGTTGTTATTGTCTATTTTTTTTAGGGATGTGGCCTTAAATCATTCTTATTAGAATCGAGTCTGTAGCAAAATATTTGAAATGCATCTTCAAATCAGTGGTATAAATATATCTGATGTTGAAAAATGACCGCTGCATTGCAGGAATGTTATTCATGGAAGCGACTCAGTTGAGAGTGCATCTAAGGAAATTGGACTGTGGTTCCCAGAAGGCCCAACTAACTGGCAGAGCAGTCTTCACCAATGGATCTATGAGTAAACTCTTGTCAGTCTAGAAGTTGTTTGCCACCAGCCATTCTAATTATCTTGCTTCTCATGTTTGCTACTGAAGGCTGTGGCTCCTTTGCTTTGTTTACTTGCTTATGTTGTCGTGCCTATCAGCATTTTTGTCAAGCTATGCTGCTACTTGAGGTATCTTCATCGGTAACAGTTGAATTGAGTTGATGTTGAGTTATATTTATATGAAGTGAATTTTGAAAGAACAAATGCTAGGCGTGCATGTTTATTTTATCTACGTTTTATTCGTTTGTCCATGTCTTGCTGCCTTAATCACCCATTACCCGTACTCTGAAGGCCTTGTTTGCCATTTATGTACAAGTATGACATGATTTTAAAGACTGAAACAAACGGATTTTATCCAGTGACCAATTGTTTTATGTCATCCTTTAAACAAAGGGAGCATGGGTTCTAATATATTTTTCCGGGTTTTTTTTCGAGGTAAAAAATCTTTGCCCTTGTCTAGAATGAAAAGCAAGGGTTCCAAGTCAATCTTTCAGAAAATATGTTCAGTTCCACCTGATACACATAGTATACCCAAGACAAAAAATAGAAGAGAAGAGGTCATTAGAATGCCGTTGCCAATATTCTGTCCTGGGGGTGTTTGAAAATATCATAGAATTTACCAGCAGTGTTTTTTGTTTAAAATATATTAAAAGAAAAAATTTTATTTTTTTAAAATTGTTTTTGATATGAACATATAAAATACAAAACACAATTAATTTTTTTTAACACTTTTAAAATGCACAAAATATCTTTAAAATAAGTGAACTTAAATGCAGCCCAGCCCTATTTTTTTCCTAGTACTTTCCAAATACTTTTCAAAAAAATTAATTATTTTTATAAATAAATATTATTTTAATATATTTAAACAACAATTAACACTACCAAACATTATCCTAGAATTTATACCCTCAGATTTGTTTGTTTGGGAAGGAAGGTGTAAATCATGATAGTTTTTGCAAAGAAAGTTTGGAACAAAATTGTGATGTGATGGTAGTAGGCAATTCATAACACCACCAACAATTGCTTCAAATAAGTTTCCTGTTAACAAAACTCAAAGGGAATTAACCTAAACAATTCATACCTGCATTTGGAACCTAAACGCAACCACACTTGTATTCATCCTTTATAAAACTCAAGAAGTTTCTTCTTCCCCTTTTCCGCTACAAGATACTTGACAAACTCAACAAACCCTTTTTATGGAGATTAAATGGGGGAATTCACTAACATAGCTTCGACTAAAGTTTTAATGAGAAACAACATATCATGTACAAAACACCATTCAACTAAAAGGAACAAGGAGAAGAAAGTGGCAGGAACCCAAACGTGCCAAATGCTGGCAGAGGTTTTTCTGTTACATGAAAGCTTAACTCTCCAACTGCTATACTATCGTGTAAGAAGGGTGTAAGAGGGCAATTCTTCTAGCCGTGTTATGTCTTCAGACAGGAGCTCTCTCTCTAGTTGGCGGCGTGTGGATTTCATTACCGCCTGGTTAAAAAAACATATCAAATTATGGTTTCGTGAGTGTCAAGATCTATGCAAACATTCAAGTGCATTTAATAAATGTTAGTGCGTCTCAGAGAGCATCAGTGCACCCAGACCACTTCCATACGTCATTCATAGCTTTATGCAAAGCAAGACTGCCTCAGGCTCGCCCCAAAGGAATTTCACGAGTAGAAAATATTTAATTCTTCAAACCCGGATGCTACTACGCAAGATAGAACGATAATTCATGCAACATGGAAGTGTTAAAAGTCTTTCCCCATCTCTAAAAGGAATTTTATGATGGAAGAAAACATACATTGAAGTCCATATATGAAGCGCGCATGTCAAGCCATTCATGATCCATTAGCTTGAACGTTATGCAATAGAGACGGTCAAATGCTGAGTCATCCTCTGCCAAGGCAAAAGCCATAAGTCAAGCCAAAAAGGTAACCAGGATAGATACTTTTGATGTTAAGCTTAGTTGAATCAGATAGTGAAGAGTACATTTTCTACACTAAAATACAAAATTTTCCACAACAATGTATTGGGAAAAAAAGAAAGATGAACATGCAGAACAAGCAATGCCTCCCTCCATGCATGCAATTTCTACAAATTTTCCATCAAAAGCATTTCTAAGCCAAAATAAAGTTCTAGCAACTTGGAAGCTTGCTTAATATTACCTTCTAGAAACTTCAAGAAAGTTGCCCCCACCAGCGTGCGTGGTTTGACTGTAGAATAGAAGCACACAGTTTACATTTCCAGAAAATCAAGCTCCAGTTCTGAAAATCTAGTTTCAAGACTACACTTCGGATGTCCCATGGATATCAAATAATTATATTGAGCTTTAAACAATTAATCCAGAAATGAATTCCAATTCAAAATTTCAAATATACATTGCATGCAGCTTGGATATAAAAGAATTCTATTAAGTTTTGCATGGCTAAAACAAAAGTACAAACATGATGGCCTGGAAAAAGCAAAACAACATTCAAGAAAACCTACAAGAAGCTGGTAAAAACAAGTTCGAAGAAAATCATGAGCCTCGTTTGAAAATCTCAAAAGCAAGATAAACTACTTCAGAATGACATGTAAACCAAATCCATGGGGCATCAAACTTCAAGATATCCTTAATATCCAACAGAAACCAAAGACCAAAAGATATTATCTCAGAGCAAACCATTAAATACTAATAACAATTGAAAGGAAACTTTGGAAATCGGTAAACTCCTCCAGTTTAGAGTGCTATGGGTTACCAAACAAAAAGAACTTCTTTTCCCTGAGAATACCTGCTTCAAGATCAAGCATCTGAATGAGCATAAAAGTGATGTTCACACCAGCTACAGCAAATGGGTATTCCCATACTGATCGATCACCTTCTCGCTTTTGAAGAAGATCCTGGAAGGACGTCTGCATGGACAGGATGGTTGCTTTCATTTATAAAAAAAAAACAAAGATGATAAAGATAACAAAATTTAAACAGTCCTAATTTAAAATCATCACTTTCAAAAAACAGTACCACGCTAGCTTTTGCATAGGGTTGCTAATGTTACAACTTATCAACCATTTGGTAAACAATAAAACTGCAACAACTATTGTCAATGGAACACATACGAGTGTACCAATGCCATGAGGTAGAGCAATCTCAATAAAGCCCGAGTATAAATATTGTTGAGTCCATTAAAAAATGTAATATAATAGTTCATGCTTCCACGATTTCAGCTGAAAACGATTCTAAAAAGACTTAGGGAGCAACAGAGCAGATTAAGTTGATTAAGGTTGCAAAACTAGACATACCGGAAAATTCCTAGCAAAGAACAACAAATTCTCCAATGATATAAAACCACCACCCCTGAAAAAATAAATACAAGTATCATAAGCATAAAAAGGCAATGAAGGTGGAAATAATGAAAGCAGCAACATGGAATTAATAAAGGAACCAATGGTCTACCTAAAGTCTGTTGAAGGATCCTTTCCTTGCCAACCCATTTCCTTCCACTGCTCAGATATCAAGCCATGAAGTTCTTCTTCAGGAAAGGCAGCATTCCATAAGGCTTTCAAAGCTTCCTAGAGGAAAACAGCAATAGTGAAAAATAATGCAATCAGGGAGCCTTCACGTTTCAAAAATTAATGACCTAATTCTATGCATGAAATAAGTTGAATTGAAAAGTTGAGGACTCATGAGAATGACAAATCTAGCAAAAAAGCAATTCATCTGTATACTTTAAATTGGTTGTACTGATTCTATTCCTGTCATATCCAAATCATCAATGGACCTTCGGAAGAAGGGGTACCTGTGCCCAGGAACTGAACTATCATTGGCAACATGAGATATATTGAATTGAAAAGTTAAGGACTCATGAGAATGAAAAACCTAGCAAATGTGCAATTCATCTACATATTTTAAATTGGTTGTACTAATTCTATTTCTGTCACATCCAGATCCTCAATGAACCTTCAGAAGATGGGTACCTGGTGCTCAGGAACTGAACTATCATAGGCGACATCTATACGACTTTGCAACCTCTGCAAGCATTCCTCCTGAATGCATCAAAGAGAACAAAAATATACTAATTTAAATGGAAAGCACGGTAAGTCACTAAATTGAAAGCAAGGGCAACAAATAGTTTTAAAATGGAAGATCAGTAGCTTTGATAATTCTCATCTGGCATTACTTCTGTAGCTGTTTTAACATTAATGAAAACACAAGACTAATATTAACAGGGTACATGAACTTTGATAGTCGAGTTGGTAACACTATAAAGAATATTGGAATATGAAAAAATAGTGCAAAAGTTAATGATTTTTATTTTACTTTTCCCAAGAAGTATGACATCCATGATGTTCACACAAGGAACGACCACTACTGCCCAGCATAGTTGTGATAAATAACATGGATTAATGGGCACAGAATGAGTAGGAATTATGTGACAATATCATATGATGAGAAGTGGAAAGACAGGGTCTCAAGGAAATCAAGCTCAAGAGAGTCATATATTTGGGAATATATATTAAAAGATGGTAGCATGAAACAGTTGTCCTTTTAGAAATTTGCTAGCAAGAATTGCAGGAAGTGCCATTGCTGCACTATAATAAAACTGCCAAAAATCCCAAGAGAACTATTATGCAACAGAACAAATTTTAAAATTTTCAATCTGTCCTCAAATATCAATTCATTAATTATATCAGCCAAAGGCCCGGATTAGACCCATAATTTAAAACATCAACTACTCTCTTCTTGACCGTATCTGAATCCTCTTCTCACCCAAACTAAACCAGAGGATTTGACCTCGGGAAATTAGTAGGTTTACAGGGCAACAGGGAACAGATGGGAAACCATATACAGAAAAATATCCAGACTTTTGAGGAATGAACCACAAATGATTAAAGAAAGCAACAGAAGAGTACAAAAACAATTAAAAAGGAGAAAAAACCATTCAGTGTTTTTGTTATAATCCATCGCAAACAGAGCAAGTGTTGGATTTACATTAAAAACTCGATACAAATGGGGAAAAAAAACAGGCACAAGGAAATGCAGAAACATAGATCATGAAAGTGGCTCCCCGTAAGCTTGTTTTCCCTATGAAATAGACACGAGGAAATAAAATTAGATTTAAATTGATCTAGTATGAATAATACCTGTGGAGGGGTTAAATCAAATGATGGACGAGCATCACTCTCTCTTCTCTGTGCACAAACACAGGAAAGACCACGGCCAAGCCAGGCTGCTGATCCTGCCACAACCTCAGCTGTGACAAAATAAAAACTTAAGGTTGAAAGATGAAATTTCTACAACTTCAACAGTGAAGCTTCACAGTCCACTATGCAACCATATTCCAAGTTCAACAAGCAGAAAACGATCCACATGCTTCATTACTAATCCTCCATACAATCAGGAAAGAACATCAAACTTCTTAATGAGCATGCTTCAAGCTCATTATCCTACAATCTTTCTTCTAAACCACAGAAACATAAATATGCTTCATTAAAGTAATAGATCCAAATTATTGACAATTAAATGAAAGCAAAATGTGATTGTAGCATGAAATTAACATCCAAACAAAAAAATTGATGCATCGACTTCAGATTGAAGTGTTTTAAAAGGAAAAAAAAAACGATTTCTAACATGATGAGTAACCATAAATCACCTATAGCTTTAACCATGAACTAAAACAAAAAAGCAACTAATGCAAATCAAAGTAGTAAAAGGCATAAAATTACAGTATTAGAAACAAAGTAAGTAACCTACCACAACAAATTTGAATATCAGGAAACATGAAGGTAGCGTGAAGAATTTTGTTGTTACTCAAAACCTAATTAATAGTAAATAAATTAATTCAATTCAAGCCACAGATCCAGTAATCAAAAAAATACACGGAAGAATAATAAGAATAGCACGTTAACAGAGAGAGAAAAGGTTAAAACAAGATTACCAGAACTTGAATGGCAAGTATTATTTCCTCGCTCGAGACCTTGAGAAATCCTCCTCACAGCCACAAATGATCCTCCTCTATCGTCCATTCTCTCTTCTCTATGTATATATTCACTTCAGCATTTCACTACTGAAAAAACCAAACAGAAACCTAAAAATCACACAAAAAAATATACCAAAACAATCGTCAGCGTATTGAAATATGAGCTAAGAGAAGTACCAAAACCACCGCGAAATCGGAAATGCCGGCCGAATCAGTTCTCAACCGGTTCGGAATCACCAAAAACAATTAAGAATTACAGAAAATGAAGAACGGAGAAGGAGCGATTGTATTTCTTCGTGGAATTAGCAAAAGAGGAACGAAGCGTTAGAGAAATTGTTGAGACAACAAAGAAGAGAATCTATATGAATGAGAGGGGAAAATAAGAAGGAAAGCTAGGGTTTTTTTGGAGATCTAAGAGGAAGAGAGTAGTGTGGTTGTGTGAGAGCTTTTCATTGTTTTCTTTTCTGTTTCAGTTTCTCTGGATTTTTGGAAGCATCTTGTTTGTTAGGTGAGAGGGAGAAGGAAGGAAGAAGGAAGAGCGATATTTTAGAGAGAGAGGATTGTGAATAACGAATTTAATGGGATTTAATTAATGTTCTTGCCAATTCGGTAACGCCGTTTACTAATAATCTTGGATTTTTTCCACCCTTTGAAGCTTTAATTTTGTGATGAGCTAGTTTGTTGTTAACCACCTTATTATTTCGGATTCGAATCCAATAGTAGCTAGGTTGTGAGTAAAAAGAAATTATAAATATATTATATATCAAGAATTTCATGAATAAACAATTTAATCCTATCATGTTAAGGTTAATGTGAGAATATTTTTGTCATTAAAAAAAAACTTATTATTATTTCATGATTAATTTAGGGATTGTAAGAAACATGTAATATTTTAATTTTAGAAAATAAAATAAAATTATAAAACGAAAAACTAGGATTTTTTATTGAAATTAATGTTTTTTATTTAAAAAAATATATTGAATTTGAAAAACAGATTATTTACGGGTTTTTTTATAAGTATTTTAATATTTTTTAAATAAAAATAAAACATGGTCAATATATAAGAACTTTTTGATAATATAAAAGATTATAATTATTATAGTATCGTAAATTGAACTTTATTATAAATCAAATATAAATATTTTTTTTAAGTTGACAATGTAATTTTTTATGATAATATTTAATTGAAATAAAATAAAATTAATACTTTAAAATTATATTATCATGAATATAAAATATTAAGATAACTATTGTAAATTATGATTTTTATTTTTTATAGAAAATAGTTGTAATATTGATGTATTTTTTATTTTTAAATAAAAAAGATTTTCATTCTCTGCAAATTAACAATTTTTTTTAATTAAAAGGTAAAAAAACCAAAAAGTAGAAAATAAAAAATATTTTTTTATTAATAAACAGATATTTAATGTTTGATTTTTTTATTTTTTTTTCCTAGTTGATCGTGGAGGAGTTGTTTAACTTCCGTGGTTCTTGTGGGAAACGGCACGGGGAAGTTGATACCTCGATGGTGATGGCGTGGGCTTTAAACGGGAAAAGGTGTAAGGCGAAAGGGAAGAAAAAAAAGGTCGGGCGTGGAGGGGGCATAGGAAGGTTGACTGATTAGGTTAGGATAATTTGGTAATTTACTTTTATGGAAAAAAATTAAAATATTTCTTCATTCCCAGGGGCACGAATTAAATGTTTTTGTTGAGCTTATTTCACGAAATCATTTTTTGCATGATGA
>Ga0307517_10015462_pt1 | contig 10141 bp, 5 predicted proteins | sample 23_EM_MG_FD_194515 | JGI IMG/M metagenome (GOLD analysis project Ga0307517, IMG submission 194515) | Populus trichocarpa ectomycorrhiza microbial communities from riparian zone in the Pacific Northwest, United States - 23_EM | ecosystem: Host-associated > Plants > Roots > Unclassified | place...
GAACGAGAATGTGGTAAAGCTTGTGTTTTTTGTTAAGAAATAAATTAAAATAATTTTTTAAAATTTATTTTTAATATTAGACACATCAAAACAATTCAAAAACATTTAAAAAATTAAGTTTTTTTTAAAAAATTTAAATTTGAGATAAATAGTGTTTTGATTGCAATATCAAACACGCTCTAAATAAAAAAAAGTGAATTTCGCGTAAGTGATGTAGAAATGCATTTTATAACCGACAAATCAGAGTTATAGGATTCACAGCTTAATTTATATCAAACAAAATCAAAATAATATTACTTAAAAAAAAAAGATTTTTTAAAATCGCTATGTGTTGACAGGTAAATCTGTTAAGAGGCATTTGACTTGCTGGGCATAACCGAGTGCCTTTGCCTGTGGGTATTATCATACGTATCGAAATATCTAAGAAAATGGGCAAGCCCAAAGGTATAACAGAAAACGCCCAAAGTCCGATACAACAAGCTTCGAAATTGGATGGCCCAATAAATTATAAACTTCTTCAGCTCAGATTCATTCATTATCAATCAGGAAAGAAAAAAAAAGATTTGTGCGCAAAGTCTTATATCTCATGCTTTGCTAGCTTGCTTGCCAGAGTGACCAGAAAGAGAAACACAGAGACCCTAAATCTTCTGCTTCTGCTTCATAGAAAATCTAAAAGAGAGCTTAGTGGGATTCAAAAGAAAAGGCAAGCAAGATGAGGATCATGATAAAAGGTGGAGTATGGAAGAACACGGAGGATGAAATTCTAAAAGCGGCTGTTATGAAATATGGCAAAAACCAATGGGCTCGTATTTCTTCTCTTCTTGTTCGTAAATCTGCTAAGCAATGTAAAGCTCGTTGGTATGAGTGGCTTGATCCTTCCATTAAAAAGGTATGTATTTGTCATACTTTACCTTTTCTTTATTTATTTTTACCCTTCTTGGGTTTTGGTTCCTGGGTTTGATTTTTTTTTTTAAGATAAATTATCGTTTTATTTTTTGGATGGATAATGACAGTGTAGTGTTTTTATTAATAAATGGTTAACTGGGATTTATTTTTTAGGGTTTTTTGAGTGATTATTTAGTAAAAGATCGTTTTTTATTTTTTGGATAATGATAGTCTAGTCCTTTTTTTGATAAATGGTTAAGTGGGTCTCTAGAATTTTGATTGGTTTTGTGAGAAAATTAGGAAAAAAAAAACATTTTTATCTGTTGTAGTGATTTATGGATTATGAAAACTGTAGTGGTTTTATTGATAAATGCAAGACAGTGAATTTTGTATCTTTTTTTTATGTTGGGATTTTTGCAGACCGAGTGGACTAGAGAAGAGGATGAGAAATTGCTTCATCTTGCTAAGCTCATGCCCACGCAGTGGAGGACGATTGCCCCGATTGTTGGACGTACTCCTTCACAATGCCTTGAGCGTTACGAGAAGCTGCTTGATGCAGCTTGTGTTAAGGACGACAACTATGATCCTGGTGATGATCCACGGAAGTTGCGTCCTGGTGAGATTGATCCGAACCCAGAATCTAAGCCTGCACGTCCGGATCCTGTTGATATGGATGAGGATGAGAAGGAGATGCTTTCGGAAGCACGAGCTAGGTTAGCAAATACGAAAGGTAAAAAGGCTAAAAGAAAGGCTAGGGAGAAACAGCTTGAAGAAGCGAGGAGGCTTGCTTCCTTGCAGAAAAGGAGGGAACTGAAGGCTGCTGGTATTGATAATAGGCATCGGAGAAGGAAAAGGAAGGGGATAGACTATAATTCTGAAATTCCCTTTGAGAAGAGACCTCCTCCTGGATTTTATGATGTTGCTGACGAAGATAGACCTGTGGAACAGCCTAAGTTCCCGACCACTATTGAAGAAATTGAAGGGAAAAAAAGGATGGATATTGAAGCACAGTTAAGAAAGCAGGATGCTGCAAAGAATAAAATTGCTGAAAGGCAAGATGCCCCATCAGCTATTCTACAAGCAAACAAGCTGAATGATCCAGAAACGGTTAGGAAGAGGTCAAAATTGATGCTTCCTGCACCACAGATTTCAGATCATGAATTGGAGGACATTGCGAAGATGGGGTATGCTAGTGATCTTCTTGCAGGAAGCGAGGAACTCATGGAAGGGAGCGGTGCAACACGTGCTCTTTTAGCAAACTATGCCCAAACACCACGGCAAGGAATGACACCTCTACGAACCCCTCAAAGAACTCCTGCTGGTAAAGGTGACGCTATAATGATGGAAGCTGAAAACCTAGCACGGTTGAGGGAGTCACAAACACCATTATTAGGAGGAGAGAATCCTGATTTGCACCCTTCAGATTTTTCTGGAGTTACCCCTAAGAAACGGGAGATTCAGACGCCAAACCCAATGCTGACTCCTTCTGCAACTCCTGGCGGTGTTGGTCTGACTCCCAGAATTGGTATGACACCATCAAGGGACTCTTTTGGGATCACCCCAAAAGGAACTCCCATCAGGGATGAACTCCATATAAATGAAGATATGGATATACATGATACTGAAAAACTTGAGCAACGAAGACAGGCTGATCTGAGAAGGAATCTGCGTTCTGGTCTTGGTAATCTTCCACAACCCAAGAATGAATACCAGATAGTCATCCAACTGCCTCCAGAAGACAATGAAGAACCAGAGGAGAAGATTGAAGAGGATATGTCTGATAGAATAGCGAGGGAAAAAGCTGCGGAAGAAGCCCGGCTGCAGGCATTACTTAGGAAGAGATCAAAAGTACTGCAAAGGGAACTCCCTCGGCCTCCTACGGCATCATTGGAATTAATTAGAGATTCTTTGCTGAGAGCTGATGGGGATAAGAGTTCCTTTGTTCCTCCTACATCAATTGAACAGGCTGATGAAATGATAAGAAAGGAGCTTTTAGCCTTACTAGAACATGATAATGCAAAGTATCCACTTGAAGAGAAGCCAAGCAAGGAGAAAAAGAAAGGCTCCAAGCACCCTTCAAAAAGATCTGCTGCTTCTATCCCTATGATAGAGGACTTTGAAGAAGATGAGCTGAAACAAGTATATGTTTATTGTGTCATTGCTAAATTACATATTCTTCCTTTTCATAATTTTATTATTCTTTCTGTGGTCATGCTTCGAATGTCTTTATTTTTGTTTGTTTGTGTGCGTATGACCTTATGTGCTTGTGCTTAATTTAGTTGATTATGGACTTAGCTCCTTGTCAAACATTTACTGTTGTTCAGCACGTTGTGTCTGTCGTGTATGTAGCTGCATGAATACCACATTTTAATGTTCCTAATTCATATTTCCTATACCTTTTAACTCTTTGAAGGTAATTATATCAAGGAAAACCTTCCATGTTACTTTTGGTGTCCATGGCAGTTTCTCCCTTTGTGTAGCCTAAGGATTACACTTTCTACACCCACCCACCCACACACACACATATATATTTTAAATTCATTAATAACTATCAGAATTTCAACTTAGCAGGATTTGACTAATTTATTAATGTTATAAGCATGAGTAACATTCAGTCATAGTCAATGTCAGTAGTGGCTATTTTTTCTTCCCTATATTGCAGTAATGGAAAGCCTCATTTTGAACTACATTCTTAACTGAAATCATATCCTTTTTCCTTTCAAATTTTGTCTGCCAAGAAGCCATGCCTTTTTGACATGCTAAATTGTGGAAGATCTTGTCTCATTTTCTATTATTTGACCTTGAGTGACATAGAGGCTCAACAGAAGCTGAAGATTAGGAAATGAGTGACCTTGTGGCAGATCATTGATGAGAAGATACAAAGATGGTTCTAAATACGTGCTGTTACCTTTTATCTGTGCATTTATTTTGATTCCAACTTTATACTAATCCCTGTGATGTAGTTGTTTTGCTATTCACCTTGGGAATGGGTATTGCAGCTGGCCATCATGTTACATGATGACTCACCTTTCAAATTAATTACCTTCTTGGATGATATATTGTGGTTCTCCCATTGTATTGAAATTTTTTCATGCATCTTCCATTATTTCAACGTTGCATTTCTCATGATTCCCCAACATGGTGGGTCCTATAATTTTGAAGTCTGATGGAAGATATGTACATTAGGAACATAGAAGCTTTATTTTGCACCTTCTACCTCTTAATTTAATTTCTATTGTAACTTCACCGAATTCTGAACATGTTCCCGATTTAAAGATTTAGGGTAAAAACTCAGCTATCAAATTGTTTTTGCAAAACTATTTTTGAACTCGCTTTATGCTGTGTACATCATAGTTTACACTTCTATCTTTTGTGATATCATTGCCAATTCCTTCCTTGGAGACAATGTGCCAAAAAATGTTAACAATTCACTCTTATGAGTTTTGTAACACCTATGTGGCCACAACCTATTTCCCACGGGTGAATGCATGGGCATACGTGTTACAACCTATTTACCACGAGTGAATGTATGGGCATTCTACTTGCATGTCATTTACCATGAGTGAATGGACGGGCATTTTTACTTGCTTGTCAATGCAGATGAATTTGCCATGTATCTTTAAACCCATATATTTCCTGATGTTAATTTATGTTCTCTCATTGTTTTTATCTTGGTAGTCATTTTTTTCCATCTTGAGATACAGCATACAAGGCAATAATTTACAATTTGTGTTGGATATGTATTCAATAAATGCAGATTGGCAAGTTTTCTGGATGTTCCTTTGATCTTGTATTCTAATTTTATTTGTGATATTGAAAAATGTATTGTCATTGAGGACCTTACAAGCATGTGTAGTGAAGAGTGATTGTCCATTTGCTCACTGACTGACGATCACATTCTTCTCTGCAGGCTGATAATTTGATAAAAGTGGAAGCTCAGTACATACGTGTAGCTATGGGACATGAAGATGAATCCCTTGATGAATTTATTGAAGCACACAAAACATGCATAAATGACCTCATGTACTTCCCCACTCGCAATGCTTATGGTCTCTCCAGTGTTGCTGGAAACATGGAGAAACTTGCGGCATTGCAGAATGAATTTGAGATTGTGAAAACAAGGTTAGAGGCTGAAAGGGAGAAGGCATTAAGGCTTGAGAAGAAGGTCAATGTTCTCACTCAAGGTTATCAGGTATGATTTGGTAAAACAACTGGTTCTTTGTTCGGACTGTAGGCGTACTTTATGTTACTGCCACTCCTTTGGCTGTTATTTTCTTTCCTTTTGACATGCAACTTGTCATTGATTTTCTCTCTCGTGGAAAATTATATGAACTTTTTTTCCCATTTAATTAGTAAATTACTGTGTTAATTATTATTGGTTTCTGTTTGTTTGAGTTTTCACAGCCTTTTTTCAGTTCTCAGTATCCGCACAGTTTCTATTGTCCAAATTGATGTTTTTAATGAATTTATGGTCACTGAATTTGGTGATCTCAAAGAGCACATTAAAAGAGTGTTGCATTTTATCTTTGCTGTAGAATATAGTTATAGCCCTTTGATGGTGCCACATAAATTGCTGCGAGATTATTTGATTATTTTGTTGGAGGTCCAAAGGTTCAAAAGAATTTATTTGGCAGTTGCTTTATAATCAACTCCATCAAATTCAGAAGCACCAATCTCTGTATTAAGATCTCTATGCAATATATCTTCCTGTGATATCGTGCTTTCATTTTTCTGTTTTTCATATTATTCCCTTTCTATTTCTGGATATAAGAAATAAAATATTAGCTATTAGAACCAATTGAAGCAGATTCGTTTGTTAGCTTTGAGCACAAAATGTGGCCATGGCTCTCTGATGCTCACTGTATTAAGATATCCAATGCTATATAACTTCCTGCAATATCATGCTTTTTTCTTCTCAGTTTTTGGTGTTTTTTCCCTTGTTTTTTCTGTATACAACTAATTAAATGTTAGCGATTGAAACCTATTAAAGGAGAATTGTCTGTTAGCTGTGAGCACAAAATATGGGCATGGCTCTCTAATACTATGCTATACAATTAGTAAGACAAAAGGAGGTAAGGGCCTTTTCCACCTTTTACCTAAGCTGCACAGGAAAGGCTGAAAGCCAATCCCAGGGAACTTTGTAGTGAGATCTGTAGATTTACTGACTTTAGAACCCAAGAATACTGATCTCTAGTATGATCTTATGTTTTTCCCATTCACCCATAGAGCTTGTCAAGATCACAATTCTTAGGTTACTAAATTGCTGATTTTTGAATGATCAGATACGGGCAGAAAGGCAACTTTTGCCTCCAATTGAGGTGACCTTAAAGCAGATGGACACCGCTGGAACAGAACTGGAGTGCTTCCAAGCTTTGCAGAGGCAAGAGCAATTAGCAGCATCACACAGGATCAATGGTCTTTGGGAGGAAGTTCAGAAGCAAAAGGAGCTAGAGCAAACTTTGCAAAGGAGATATGGAGATCTTGTTGCTGAGCTAGAAAGGATACAACAGCTCATAATTAATTACAGAGCACTAGCCATACAACAAGAAGAAATTGCTGCAAAGAATCGTGCCCTTGAGTTGGCCCAAGCCACAGCAAAGCAAGCTGCCATACTGAACACTGAACTGTCTGAGCCTATGCCTTCCGATGAACTTGGAAGTTCTTTGCCGGTAGGTTCATCTGATGAAAAAGCTTCAGATCAGCAAATGGATATTGATTCAGAGAAGGTGCACAGTGCACGGGCCACAGATACAAGCTTGACCAACAATGTGCCTTCTGATCCTATGCCTTCAGATGAACTTGGAAGTTCTTTGCCGGTTGGTTCATCTGATGAAAAAGTTTCAGATCAGCAAATGGATGTTGATTCAGAGAAGGTGCACAGTGCACGGGCCACAGATACAAGCTTTACCAACAATGTGCCTTCTGATGAGGTGCGGACAACACTTGTACAAGGTAGTGGCCATGAAGCTTCTGGTACTTGTCCCTCTGGTTCAGATATAAATAACCAAAATGGAGTTCCAGTTCCAACAGGGGACTCAATAAACAGAGGAGATATTATATCTAAAGTTGCCGTTGCAGTGGAGAATAAGGTGAATAATGATTCTGTTGGCGTGGATGCTGGTGATGCTGTTATAATTACAGAAGTTATGAAGGACAGCTCAGCTGCCATTGAAGGAGAGAGTATACAAGAAAGAGTTGATGGCTTTGCCACTGCTGATGTGATGCAGGTTTCCAGTGGCGGAGATGATAAAGTCAATCAATTGAAGGATGAAGGAAAATTGCCTGTCATTGTTGTGGATCTTACTAGCTCTGAATAGGCGAGTTCAGAATTAGATGGGGAAAGTGTCCTGATTGTTCATCAAGGGAGAGAAACTGCTGAAGAACCCATGAAAAATACTCCTCTATTCTTCAATAATTTCTGTGAATGAATGAAGCACGGTTCCAAGGTTAATCTCTCATGTTGCTGCCTGATAATGATATGATTATTGTTGTAGTGGTTAATCAGGGATGTTGGGGAGTTTTCCTGTCTTTCTTGTTTTTTACCAGAACTGGAGATGGAAGCCCATCATTTCGTTCTGTTTTGAATGACCAAAAGAACCAGGTAAAGAACTAATCTGATTGCATTTTCTGTTCGGTGTAGCTGTTATTAGGCTGAGGAACCCTTTATTTTAATGAAGGATATATGCTGTGCTCACTTCTCCTGTGTTGAGTATTCAATTAATGGATGAGAGATTTTGTAATGAATCAATAAATAGTAGCTGAGGGCCATGGACCCTGGTCTGTTCGAGTTTGTCAGATAGGTTTTGTGCCCCATTGGCTTGAGCTTATCATACTTGTGTACTTGTGTCCCATTGGTTGAGATTTTTTCTAAATGTTCCTGCCACAATTTAGAAGTTGGTGAGGGACGAGTTTCCACGTAATGGCAGATACTTCGGCTGTAATATGTGACAAGCTTCAACAATGGTGGCCTGGAGCTACGTCTTATTACAGTTGTTTCTTATGTCATCAGCTTTGCTTCAAGAATTTTTGAATTTTACGATTTGGGATTTCTAAATATTGGAGGTCCATGCATTATCAAAAAGTTAATGATATTCAGGTTCAAATTCCACTCGCACAGAAAGGACTTCTCTCTTTTATTTTGTTGCTCTTAGCCATATTGGTAAATGGCCTCTTCTATCATAATGAAAACTAACCAATGGGTCAGGTGGTGTTTGGCATTGGTGTCAGGAATTTTTATATTTTAGCTTCAAATTATTATTATTATTATTATTATTTTGTGTGTTTTTGAGTCATTTTAATGTATTAATATAAAAAATAAATTTAAAAAAATATAATATTTTTATTTATTTCCAAGAGCATTACACATTAAAGACCAGCAATCCAACGTTACTAGGCTCGTTTCAGTAGCTTCCATATCCGCTCACCCAATGCACTTTTGGGCATTGATCTGTTAGCTCCTAAATATACATACTTTGGGCTAAGCTGTCTTACCTTTAAAGCCTGGTTTGATGATATCTAGATGGGCCTATTACATCGCAATCCCACGTAAGAAAATGAAGTTATGAGTTCGGGATCCGATTGTCGCTGATTAAAGTTATAATTATTTTTTAAAATGTTTTTTATTTAAAAATATATTAAAAATATATTTTTTTTATTTTTTTAAATTTATTTTTAATATCAGCATATTAAAATAATTAAAAAAATAAAAAAAATAATTTGAATTTTTTTAATTTTATTTAAAAAAAACAGGTTTATCCTAAACAGGGTTATACACTAGCTATAGCTCAATAGTAACAACAGGCCCAGATCTTCTTAAGAGAGATTGTCAATTACTAAGTCCCAAATTAAAATTGGCCCACTAATTAACATTTACATTTTTATTTTATTATGTCAATTTCTAAATTAATTTTTTACATGATAGAAACCACTTATATTAAACATGATTTGAGTACCGACCCTCGTTGTAGTGGTTGGTTCTAAAAAAACGTCCGATATAATTAAAACTAATTAATTATTTAAAAAAAAAAAAAACAATGTCGTGAATCTTTATAACTCAAGTCTTGCACCAAGTCAATTTTTAATTTTTTTTTTTATTTCTGTACATATTATATACGCTAAGCATAAAGAATACAAGACAGATTTTCAAGTCAAGAATGAATGAATTAGAAAGCATATATGGTCCTTCAACCATTAGAATTATTGTACATAAATTATTCGATGAGCATGCATGCAAGGTCTATTTATTACACCAACCAATCAAGAAATTACTTATATATATGAATCCAGTTCATATGATAATCCTAGATAAAAGGATTAGGTTGTGTGATCTGATTAAATAAACTATATATTCAAGGCAAAATCAAGCACAATTTACAAGAAGAAACGCACAAGAAAGCTACCTTAATTAACTGTCGTTTTGCTGGATTATGCGCATGCATTCCACCAGTTGAGAGTATCATCAAGTTACTGTCAGAAGGGAGAAATTACATGAATTTATTATAAAATTATGTTAGAAATAAATTTATTTTATATTTGTTCAACCATGCATGTATCTGTCTATGCTGGTGGAGTTTTATCCTGGCATTCTCTATTTGTAAGGACGGGCAGTACTGATTTAGTTAAAGATTTCTTGTCTTTTCTATTGGGTTAGGTTTGTTTTTTGGATTCTTGTTCGAGATTTTTGCAATTTTAAAAGACTTCCAAGGTGATCTATTCTCTTTTTAATTATATGATCAACTCTGAGAAAGCACGAGGGTTTGTTTCATATACAGTGGCTGGCGGGTTAGGTGGATTTCTTGGAATTTTGTTGAATTACATTGTATATATTTAAAGAGTTTTTTTTGTTTTAATAAAAAAACTAGCATCATAAAAGGTAAAGATTTGGCTGAATAGTACCGTTTTAAAAAAAATTGATAAAATAACATATTTTAACATTGTCACACTTCTGAAAAACGACAAAGTAGATATTACATTTCAGAAGCACGACATCAATGAAAACTTAAACCCATATTAAAGAACACAGAACAAACACACAGTAACAACCTATCTCTCCCATAACCGATCGACGCCCTCACTTTCTCTCTACAAAACCCACCAAACAGCTTCATTTAGCCCTTTAACAATAAAAAATCAAACCCATTAGAGGTATGTAAGCATTATTGGATGTTTTTATGTTTAAAATTGATCGATCTATTTCTCGTCACCGCTACCACCACCACCCCCAATTTTTTTTCTAGTCCTATAAGTAAGGTAAATA
>Ga0307517_10015463_pt1 | contig 10141 bp, 8 predicted proteins | sample 23_EM_MG_FD_194515 | JGI IMG/M metagenome (GOLD analysis project Ga0307517, IMG submission 194515) | Populus trichocarpa ectomycorrhiza microbial communities from riparian zone in the Pacific Northwest, United States - 23_EM | ecosystem: Host-associated > Plants > Roots > Unclassified | place...
ATAAAATTCACTATAAACTAGTTTTTTAAAAAAAAAATGTTAAAAAAATAACACATTAAAAAAAAATAACATACTAAAAAAAAAAAAAGGGTTCACGCAAAGTGAACAGTGCAAGACAATTGCACTGTTCACTGTTTGTAAGTGAACAGTGTACACTATACACTGTTCATGTTAATTGCACTGTTCAATGAACGGTGCAATTAACATGAACAGTGAAAAAAGTAAGAAATTGCTGCCTTTTCTTTTCTGCGTTTCTAACGCAGAAATTAAGTGGGGCCCAGTGAACAGTAAATTAATTTTTTTCTTGACCAAACAGCTGCAAACTGCGTTTTCAATAAAACACAATCGCATCCACAGAGTCAAAAGGGCTCTAAGTGGACTCCATTTTACTCGGTTTTGTCTTTGATTTAATAAAAATAAGGATAACATACCATTCTATTTAACCATGACATTGATTTTAGATTTAAAAAAACAATAACTATAATTATAAGAGAAGAAAGATTTTCTTAAAAATTAAGAGAAATGAAGAAATTAATTTTTTAATGTATTTAAATAAAATCATATATTCTTTTACAAATTAGAAATAATGAATCTAGTTTACATAATACTTTCTTGACAAAAAAATCAAAGCAATCTGAATGCTTGTATATACGAATTACATGCACAAAAAAGGGTAAAAAACAGGTAAAGAAGGTATACTTCTTCAAAACAATGCACCTACAATCTCTCTCTCTTTCTCTCTCTCTCTCGATATCATTTTGATCCTCCATGGGTTCTCTCGATAATGGGACTTTTCTTCAAGAATAATAGTTGGGCTATGGAGTATGGACACCAAGTTACAAAGATCATAACATGATGCCCTTTGCTATTCACATGTGTCTCTTGGAAATCTTGTTGGCTAAGCAAAGCGGTTCGTACAAGATCTGATTATAATTAAGAACAAGTTTAACGCCAAACCCAAGAATTAAAATATGTACTTACCAGAAACCTAATGAATAGAGACAATTAGATTCTTCATGATCCATATTTAGGATTGTTTTTTCTCGTTTAATATAGTTTTTTTCTGAATTTTAAACCACATTTTTTTTATAAAAAAAAAGGCCCTTCATGGCCCTACCGATACATAAAATGTTCAACTGCTGATTGTGAAACCAAATAAAGATTTCACATAGGATATGTTCAACTGCCCTTTAATTAATTAGTAAGAAAAAAGGTAAGGAGGCCGATGTGATCCGACTCATGGAGTACTGTGCTTCAGGTTTTGCCAAATTTAAGGCAATCGTATGCATGCCTCGTACTAAACAATCTTTTTTTTTTTTTTTGATTATCGTGGGTGTCCGGGCCAGCTTGCACGCACCTCGACTAATCCCACGGGCCCTGAAGTTAACGACCATGTAAGCCTCCAGTGGTCATCATATGAGCGACCACAGGGTTTGAACCTGAGACCTAAGAGAGAGCAAACCCCTTAGTCCCAAGCTCTTACCACTGGGCCACCACCTAGATGGTTGTACTAAACAATCTTTGTAACTTGTTGTCCATACTCCATAGCCCAACTATTATTCTTGAAGAAAAGTCCCTTTATCGAGAGAACCCATGGAGGATCAAAATGATATCGAGAGAGAGAGAGAGAGAGAGAGATTGTAGGATTTAGAACTCCTACACCGTTCATGGCCATAGCTATTGCGAGCTTCTTTACAGATTTCAGAGAACAACGATTACGAGAATTTGCCAAGTTTTGGCTGCATCATTCCATAGATGGAATTTGGATGTTACCCGAGATAGTAACCTCTTTTGTGAAACACAAGAAAACCATTGATGGAAGCAATCGGAAACTGGAGAACATCAGGGAACTAACGTTTTTTCATATTTTCTTCTTTGTTCTGGGCTTTACTTTTCTCGGTTATGAACAATTTGTTCTAATTTGATGCTGGTTTGTTCTTGATATCAAAATTGTTTGGAGTTGTTAGATTTTGATATAAAAAATTCATACTTATTCAGGTCCACTATTTATAGAAATATGAAAGCAAAAAAATGGAAGAGGAAAAAAAGAAAATTGAAAGAAAAAAAATAGCAATAAAAAAAAATGCTTCACTATTTATATAAATACGGAAGCAACCGACTATAAACCTTATTGATTAGTTTTTAGTATAATTTTGTACTTGAAAAGAAAAGTGCGAGTGAAAATAACAGCATACTAAGTTGTGTTATAATATTTATAATAATATATGATTTTGTTGCTCAAACAGACATGTTATTTTTTATTGGGTTACTAATTTAGTCATCACTTATGAATTATTTTATTTTAAATACTAAAATTTTCAAAATTATAATTTGATTTTAATTTTTTGAACTGTCATTATCCATTACAAATATTACAATCCATTTTATCAATTTTTAAAAAATATTTATTAAAAAATATAGACCGGTAAAGAGGTGAATGAGCCTATCTCATATCTTACCATTAAAACATAATTTGCTACTACTGGACCCATACCTATCACCCTAAACCCATACACATACCTGCTTATGTAATAACCGGCCCATGTTGAAAAAAATAGCTTTTCAATAATGTTCATTTTAGTCCATGAGTTTTTAAAACGTTTTTTAGTCATATATTTTTTCTAAGAAAACATTTTTTTTGTTAGAATTTTTTTTCAAGTTTTTTTTACAATAAAAAAATGCAGACATTTAGTTTCAAATTATTGGTTTGGAATTCATCCAACAAAGTTAATGTTTAAACATGTAAGATATACTCAAAATTATTTTAAAAGTAATTTAATTTAAAATTATATATTTAAGAAAACTAAATAGAAGATGAGCTTCACTTTCAAGCTATATAAAATTATTGTAAATTAAACAAAATTTAGTTTCTTCTTTACATTATTCACTAAAAATAGTTTCTCTTCAGATCGAAGATTCACTTATTGAATAACAAAAAATATTTCATATATAAACCAATTATGAGGTACTTATTGAATTTGCAAGGAAGGTGACGAATGAGAACGTACATTTTTCTTTAAATTTCTACTCTCTTGGAACAAAATTTGCAAAATCAACTTAGTATATTTGAGGGTAGGCTGTAATTTTAATGCCAGGATAAAACAGAGGAAGCATCTGACTGCGATAACAGAGTCGGAGGATTGCTGTCAGCTTCGACCACCGGAGAACAGACAACGGCAGGAACCAATGATGCCAAAACCCAAACGATACAAGGGATGGGGGGACAGCATTTCTATTAAATCAAGAGCCAAAAAGCAGCAGCACCGTCGAACACCAAAAGACTAAAAGGCAGCAACAAAGCCATAGAACACCAAAAGGCTAGAAGATCAAAACACAAATATTGTAGGCAAGCAGTTTCACGTCCAATACAAGCAGTTTCATTTCTATGAAATTGCTCTCGCATACCATTCTTTTCTGCAGCTACTATTATTTATCTGCTGCTTTTATAGATGAACATCAGACAATCCTCACTATTGCTCTACCAATTTCTTGTAACTCTTCATCAGCGTTGGCATTTGTAGCTTTACCCTGGTGCAGCATCCATGAGTGCAGTGCAGCAAGCAGTCATGAGGTGAAAACTCAAATAGCATAATATTTAGTAGAGATTTTCATTTAATTAGAAAAGGAAATTTAATCTTTCCATGATTAACAAAAGCTATGCAAGCTTTCTTTATTGTTGGTTCCAGTGAATTTGTTCATAATCACCTTCTTTGGGTGCAAATCTTGTTTTCCTTTACATTTGTCTTCCACACTTGTTGAGACATCTCTCTCTCTAGTGGCTAAACCTAGCAAAATTTCGTATGTTGCGCTGCTTATTTATGCAAACTCCTTGTTAAACTAAACTACATTGCAAGTTTATGTTTTATTCCTCTTTGAATTTAGGATTTGTAGTTTTCTCAGCAAAACAAAAAAAAAAAACCCAGTAATACTGGCATCACACCTGTACTGTTTCCTATACTCTCACCCAGGGATATGAAGGTCGCCACAACCTTACATAGCTTTCCATCTTTCTGAAATTTGCCGTAAACTATTTCCTGATCAACTTTACATTGATTTATGTAAATTGCCTGATTGAACTTCGACTCTTGAATACAAAAGCACAAAAGAAATTGAAAAGGTAAAATCCGAAAAGGAGAGCTAAATACACACATCCAAGAATAAATGAGTGTCACAACATACCTGAAAAATTTTGCTAGATTTAACTAAGAGAGAGAGACAAAGATTGTTCAACAAGTGCAATAAGTTTATTCAAGGACAAATAGAAAGAAAACAAGATCTGTATAAATTCACAGGAATCATCAATGCAGAGAACTTGCACAACTTTAGATAATCAGGGCAAAATCATTAAGTGCCTGCTCTCTTGAGTGACATCGGCCACTTTCACTTGCTTCTGAATTTTGATTCCAAAACGCGGATGCTTCCTTGTTATGAACTATGGTTTTGTTCACTTGCTTCTGAAGGCTTGGGTTGTAGGTTTCTAACGTCAATTGAAGCAATTCCAAGTAAATCCAAAGAACATTGGATTTTCGTTGCTGATTTTTCAGTTATCAGCTTCTTTTTTATTTAATTTTTTGTTGTTAATAATTCATATCATTTTTTTTAGTAGCCAGTAACCCTTTAATTGTTAAGCCGGTCATCCAATTTAAGAACTTAGCCATTAGCCATTCCACTTCTTCTTCCTCTTTCCTTCGTAGATCCAAACGAACATAATTTATTACATATCCTCAAGAAAAAATTTAATTTATTTATTTATGAAACAAGCACGAAATCCAAATATCCCTCTCTCAGATCAATGGTTTACGAATGGTCCGTAAAGATTTGAATCCCTATTTTTCCTTCGAAATCCCATATCTGATGAGAGAATTTGCTTTGCTTAATAATTTTACCAAAATGATCTCTCTGTATGTATCCCGACCTTTTATTAATTCTATAAGAAAGGAATACACCATCTCTGTGTGTGTTATGCAAAATATGTCTTGCATACTACACAGCTGACTTTAGCAAGCCTATTTATACAAGGTTACATATTCCAGCAGCACATTGGCACTCTACCCCATGCATCTCTTAGGCAGTTCATCCCTCATGCTTTTCTTAAGCAACCCACACTCGTTGGGCAGTCCACCCTAAGATTTGCTTGTACTTGGGTCAGCCCCCACAAACCAACTGGCCAGCTACAAGCACCTATGCATCCAATGTTGCTGTGTTTCTGCCTCGGCTTGGACAGCCCAATGTCCTGGGCATTTCATCATCCAATCCACAATTCATGCCTTAAAATATCAACTTAAAAAAAAAATCAAGTAAACACGAATGAATTTATTAAACCTGGTTTAACTTTAAAACTTATAACCCGTATAATCCTAGGCTCAAGATTAATAAAATTTTTTCACAAAAGCAAAAAATAGAGATACAATTTTATAAAAAAAAACCTAAGGATAAAATTAAAAAAACAAATAACAATGAAAAGAATAAAAATCAAATTTGAAAGATTAAAAAATCATGGGGTGAAATTAAAAAAAAAAAATTGATAGATTTTCTTAAGAATTTCCTTAATTTGAAAACAATTTGTAAATTAAAAAACCATAGAGGATTAAAAGGTTTAATGGTTAAAAGACAGTTTTATCACAATCATGGTAAACAGTAATTTCTTTAAGAGATTTAGGTTTTTTTAAAAAATTTAATTTAATAAAAATACGGATAATATACCATTCGATTTTTAACCATGCCATTGATTTTAGATTTTAAAAAAACAATAACTATAATTATAAGAGAAGAAATATTTTCTTAAAAATTAAGAGAAATGAGGAAATTAATTTGTTAATGTATTAAAATAAGATCATATATTCTTTTACAAATTAGAAATAATGAATCTAGTTTACATAATACTTTCTTGACAAAAAATCAAAGCAATCTGAATGCTTGTATATACGAATTACATACATAAAAATAGAGGAAACAAAATAAAATCATTTCACACCATGCCAGAGTCACATTTTTAATACCAATGTTTCTCACTCTTAAAATTTTTACTCTCAATATAATTTTAGTCGGTGTAAAAAAAAAACCAGAGCAACACCATGAGTCGACTCAGCCCGACGCCTTGAAGGAAGCCTTGACCGAGTTCATTTCCACCCTTATTATTGTCTTTGCCAATGAAGGGTCCGGCATGGCCTTCGCTAAGGTCACAGACAGTGCTGCCAACATACGCGCTAGACTCATCGTTGCAGCCATCGCCCATGCTTTCTCCCTTCTTGTTTTTGTTTCTGTTGGTGTCAACATCTCTAAAAAGTATTGGTTTTTGGCAGCAGCAACCAAAAACCCAGTTCCAAAAAACGACCCCAGCTGCAAGATGCATCCTTTTTCCCCATCATCCCCGCATGCTAGAACATTCCAAAATCCCATCAGCCTCAACAACACAACTGCTTTTCTTTTCTTTAAAAATAAAAAACTAAAGAAAAGAGACGCAACTTGCTCGTAGAGTTAGGCCAATCACAAAAAAAAATATCCCATCTCCTCATTTTACTTGCTAAAAAAGAATTCAGGAAAGGAAAGAAAAGAGATATCAAAAGACAATAATAGCAAACAGCCCTCTGTTCCTTTCTACCAGCCTTGCAAAAGTAATTTACAAGGGGACCAACAACTCCATCGCTGGAAGTAATTTTCACCACCTGCCCCTTCTGCAGTCCATAGTATCGCACAATGGCATCAGATTCTAGCAATCTTCGGCTGTAGAACATGCATGGTAATGTTCACCAGCAGGTCAGTGATCTGAATGCAAATCAAACCGTGAAGTGATTGTCGAAAGCTTAAATGGGTAACCTTTCTAAATATAAGCTACAAGGACAATATGATACATAAAGATAAAATGATAATTTATACACATTTCCATTAGCTTTGATGGAGAAAGAGCATTCAAAAAGATCACCGCTAGTATCACAGACATGATCAAAAAGTGACTAGCATGACCTCTTGTGGCTAGAAATTAGCATCGTTCTTTAAAATGTCTGGCCACCCAAAGTTCTTTCTAATTGTCTTACAACAAATCTGCAGGATGAAAATTTATTTAGACAACAGGGGGATGTACTTGAAAAACCTCCACTTTGAATGGAAACTTCTCCGGCTCTTTCTTGGCAAAGTAGTTCATTTTGCTTTGCAAGATCAGTATCAGCCATTGTATACTCTCTTTGCTAAGAATTTGACCATATACAGCCCTGATATTTGCTGTTCTAATTTCATCAGTTCCCATGAAGATGACCAGGTTCTGCAAACCAGGTTAAAAAAAAAATTATGACTAGGATTTCCATACAAATTTTGCTTGCAGAAATTACTTAAACAAGAGCTGTTCTTGTATCAGAATTCCAACTTTTACAAGTTCCTACAGGCTACAAGCATGAGATTTTTAAGAAAACTTAAAATGAGTAAAAAATAAAAAATAAAACATCCCAGTCTTTGGTCCCGCAAAATCCAATTCGAAGACAGTCTTTTCCCTGCTGTATTTGCAAGCCCAAATTTTCTTAACAATTCATCAAGCAATGTTTCCAGCAAAGAACAAAACTTGTAAAAAAAAAGGAAGCTTACCCCTAGAACAAGTCATAAAAATGCAAGAAATAAGCAATAAAAAAAGAGCACGATTGAATTTCTCTCTTCAGAAAGGTTTCTTTATTAAATTAAACAAACAAAACCCATAATAAATCTTAAAAAACAAAAATCATAAAACACCCTTTTGTTTGCATATGCACCAACCCATTTTCAACAAACCAAAACTCAAAAAAAAAAAAAAAACACGTCAATTTTAAACAGTATACTTCCAAACCAAATCAAAAGGCACTGGCTTTAAATACAGTATAAAATAAAGCAAAAAAGTTGCCACCTTTACACTTCCTATGTTCTCTACATAAAAAACCCCCCATGAAAATAAACAAATTAAATTAAAAAAACATTAAATTATTATTATAAGAATCCACGTGGTTAAAATATTCAACAAAATAATCGAAATGAGCTTGAGATTAATGAGCCTACCTTCTTGTACGGATTGGAGCGGATAGAAACAGAGAAGCGGAGGCTATCAAGATTAGGGCTATTTCTGAAAATGGAACGAAACTCAGTGAGTGATCGAGTGAGGTCTGTGTCAGCCACATCATAGCCACGGTCTTTGTGCATTTCCAAAACTGTCCTTCGAGAGATGTAGTGCCTGTAGCTCTGTGCCGACCTGTCGTCTACCAACTCCGTCAGGCATCGGTCGCGGCTGAAAATGCCGTGAACTGAAGCGCCATTGCTGTTAAAGGTTTCCATGCTTTCTGCCATGGTTTATATTTGTTGTTCACTGTTAATTTTTTTTTTTTTTTGCGGTGAGACAATTTTTTTTAAAATAATATATTTTTTTAATTTTTTTAATATATTGATATCAAACATAAATTTTTAAAATATTATTTTAATATATTTTAAATAAAAAAATATTTTAAAAATTAATGTAAACACTATCTTAATAGTGTTGGAAATTAAACCTAAAATCATTATGGACCTATAAGATTTTATTTTTTTATGGCCAGTCAAAGTTTTGTACGCCCAGTTAAAATTAATGGGCTGGATCATGATCTCCCATGAATAAAAATTGAGAATTTGGTCCAACTCAACCCATGACATGCCCCTACCTGTCAAATAAACCTCGCAAGCTGTTGAACTCGCATCTTGGCTCTAATATTCAAATAAACAAACCTCTTTGCTTGGTACGCGCTAACAATCTAATATTTAACAATTATGACATAAAGACCTCGCAAGTAGACTTGGCATTACCTTGACAGATTGTATAATAGCATTCCGCTGTCATTGACACCTTTTCTTCTTTCTCTTCCAATGATTCTAATCTTTCAAATTCAAGGAAGTCAGACTTCGTGAATCAATCATTTCTTTATGCAGTGCCCTGGAGTTCTTGTCTACTTGCAAAAATAGCAAACCTGACAGTAAGGCAGGGCTTGGTCGCTGCTTGCATCACGAAAGTGGAAGGCTAACCATAGACAGTTGCATACTTCAATGTTGGGCAAATCCTTTGTATCTCTCTCTCATCAGCACAGGAGGAGGGAAGGGGGGTGCTGTCTTCCTCGGTGAAAACTAATGGTGATAGAGTGCTTCTGTTTCCCAAACTAGGATTGAAGGAGGTGCCAAAGCTGTCCTGACAAGTGGGGACCTCATCGTATAATCACGTTATTAAAAATGTATTTTTAAGTTGGGATGAATATGTGCTCGTGAGAAAAGATATGTTTTATTGAATAACAAAAAACATTTCATATATAAACGAACAAGGAATGTGACGAATGGGGATGTACTTTTTTTTTTTTAATAAACTTCTACTCTCTTTCTTGGAACAAGATTTACAGATATAAAAGATAGGCTGCTTGTATTTTCAAAGAGACTTAATGTTAAAACTATGAAGATAATAATTAAAATAAAAGAGAGAAAAGGAATCAAATTAAATGAAATATCCCAAGAAGAAAAAAAGCTATTAAGATATAGTAAAAGCATTGTAAGTTGTAACAGTTGTTTTATAATATTTAGAAGAGTATCTGATTTTGAAAATGACCAAAGGCATATCATCAATATAAAATTTGAGGGAGAGCTGTAATTTTAATACCAGGAGAAAACAGAGGAAGCATCTGACTATGAGAACAGAGTTGGAGGATTGCTGTCAGCTTCGACAACCGGAGAACAGACAACGGCAGGAACCAAACGAAGCCAAACCCCAAAAGATACAAGAGGAGCCAGCAGCTGCCTATGTAACACCAGGAATGAGGGAACAGCATTTCTATGAAATCAAGAGCCAAAAAGCAGCTGACTATGAGAACAGAGTCGGAGGATTGCAGTAAGCTTCGACAACCGGAGAACAGACAACGACAGGAACCAAACGAAGCCAAAACCCAAAAGATAAAAGAGGAGCCAGCAGCTGCCTATGTAACATCAGGGATGAGGGAACAACATTTCTATGAAATCAAGAGCCAAAAAGCTATTTCCTATGAAGCACCTGTACTGTTTCCTATACTCTCACCTAGGGAGATGAAGACCGCCACAACCTTACACAGCTTTCCATCTTTCTGAAATTTGCCTGATTGAACTTCGACTCTTGAATACAAAAGCACAAAACAAATTGAGA
>Ga0307517_10015464_pt1 | contig 10140 bp, 10 predicted proteins | sample 23_EM_MG_FD_194515 | JGI IMG/M metagenome (GOLD analysis project Ga0307517, IMG submission 194515) | Populus trichocarpa ectomycorrhiza microbial communities from riparian zone in the Pacific Northwest, United States - 23_EM | ecosystem: Host-associated > Plants > Roots > Unclassified | place...
TTTCTTAAGGTGTCTGAGAATGATAGCTTTGATCCGTATCAGGTGCTCTTTTTTTATGTAAAGATTAATTTTTGACAATTTTGAAGTTGAGATGGAGCAATTTATATTTGTCTTTGATTAGCTGAATTTTGATGTATAAGAAGGCTAGAGAGTGTTAAAGAGGAAATAAAATGCTTAGACATGAAGGTAATGAAAACTGATTGTGTTGTATTACGATCACCAAAGATATGCTTGTGAGGCTGCTTATCAAGTTTTGTGTATGAAAAATAAAAACTTTCCTGGAGCGATGATAAAAAAAACAGTGAAAGGAGAATGATGTAGCATTTAATATCTTTTTACTGGCCTTCTTTTATAATTTCTTGTTTTAAATTCATCATATCGTTAAATTTCGCTCTTGAGAGGAGTAACATGCAAACTTATTTTCTTTTCACGCTAGTTGTGCTTGACTGCTTGCTCTTAAAGTTTCTCCTGCTTTCTGATAAGACTTGTATTCTGATTTGGGAATCACCTGTCGCTAACACCGCCTATATGCAGGAACTACTGAAAGCACTAATTGGATTTATCGATGTTGCTGGGCTGTACTTTGCCTTGACTCAATTGACTCATAGGAACATCTCCCAAAATCATAAATTTCAAGCTGTTGGACTTGGTGAGTTTAACTTGTCTAAGTCATATCATTTGAATGGCAACATTCTTTTCCCTTCAAAATTAAGCTGAGTTACTGCTTTGAATTGATACTGAATTGCTTCTCCAGAATCTTGCAACAGATTCTTTTATAATTTCTTCAGAAACTTATGGCCTCAACTTGTGGTATACTTCCTTAAGAAAAAAGGGTGCAGAAAACCATAGTTCAAAAAATAGCAGTTGAGTTAGGGCGCTTTTTTTTATTATTACTGTGTGTTAGTTTCAACTGTTTCCCTCATTTCTTCATGGACATTTGTCCTTTTCTTGACCCTTTTCCTCTTGTTGATCCTGATCCTTCGGAAATTTTTCAAACCACTGTGTTTTTTTTTTACATGAAAAATATAGAAACTACAACTGGTTTGTGCTGCTGTAAATGATAAAGAAGAAAATTAACGGTATTGTATTTATACATGTTGCAAATCTTCATAATCTCTTCTATTCATGCTCGCGTGCAAAAGGAGTGGTTGATCTCATAAATCCATCCTCATGGTTTTCTTTTCACTTGGCCTTAGTTATGCGAGCTTAATCTTCATAAGCTTTACAACATTATTTCCCCATTTGCAGGATGGGCTTTTGCTGATTCTGTTTTACATAGACTGGCACCTCTATGGGTGGGATCTAGAGGACTAGAATTCACATGGGATTACATTCTGCAAGGCCTTGAAGCAAACGCAAACTTGGTATGTTTGTTTTCTTGCTAATCTCTGTTACTGCTCGTCATATAATTTGCTTAGATTAATTTGAAACTTCAAAAGATTAAAAAAAACTGGGATTATACATGTATGATATTTGTAGTGGATTTTTCTTCTCATCTGTGAATTTCAGGTGTTGAGTATATCTCTTGCTGCTTTGGGATCTCTGATGTGGCTTCGGAAAAATAAACCCAAGACTTTGATTCCCATCATATATGCATGTGCGGGAATTGTGGCAACCATGCCATCCATCACAAGGTTTGCTACTCATCCTTCGTTCTTTGCATAATGTCAAAAGGTCATGTTTGTGTGTGCACGCGATATTTGAGCTATATAGCAATTTAGAAAAATGCATTAGATTCAACAGTTACCCTATGATTGGAGGGTATCAAAAATCAGAGAGGCTGAACACTAGGTGTTTGTGTCAATTGTTTCTTAAAACCTTGTAAAATTTGTTCTTGGAAACTGTGTTCTCTTTGCATGTGTAATGAAATTGCATTTCATTACAACCCCAAAGATGATAGCAAAAAGAGCATCATGAATTTTGTATGTTTATGGTTTCATTCTTCTGTGTCTAGAATAACAACTTGCACTGAGCTTATTCTTTCATCCGTCTTGCTAAATTATGGCTTTTGCAGCTACTTGAGAAGAGGATTGGGGTGGCATTTTCCTAAGGTGGTAGGCTTTGAACTGTTCACCTCTCTGATGATGGCTTTTATTAGCTGGCAGCTCTTTTCTGCATGTCAAAGACCCTCTTCTTGAGGCAGTCCAGTAGCTTCTCTAACAGCAGATAATTGGCTGAAGAAAAAGCTCTTGAAGCATATTGAAAGAATTCGCTGATCATATTGCTGTTAATTATCACTGCCAATTGTTGCCTCAAGAGGCTGTTGTGTTGCTTTTAAATTGCAGTCTCTTCTATATAACCTTCAGAAATTATTGAGAAACAATTTTGACTTGCACTGGACTTGGTCTTTTTCCTCCTGCCATCTGACTCAAGAGTGATTCCTAACACCACGGAATTAGTTGCTCTCTATATTGTCCTGAGACTTGCTTGTCCTAATGACTCAACAGGAAGGTTTGAAGCCTTGGCATTCATTTATTTCACTAGCTCAAAACGGTGAAATTGAACTTTCGCCTTGACAAGCGTTCAGAATGATAACAAAACTTGCATTATCGGGTAATTGATTGTCTTTTGTAAGCTTGTTACTTGTTCCTAACCCGACAAGTTGCACCTTTTTTTTTTTTTTATCTCGGGTAAAGGAGTGGTTTGATACACATCTTAAACAATACACTCACTCATTTCCCTCGACCCACGCTTCAGTTCGGAGGAGTACAAATCCAACAGCAACCCCAAAACAAGGCCGTTCATGATTGCAGCAATCCTGAATATCTCACCCACATCACTGCATTTAGAGGAGAGTGCACCTCCAACTCTTCCGTGCGTATTTGATGCTGCTCTCAACGAGCCAACCACTTTTGCAAAGCACTGCTCGGTGGAGACCGGCATGCTCAGAGCAAGGACACTGTTGCTGGCTTTTAGACCTCCATAGGGATTCGTTCCTACAATGTCAACCACCTTGTTCGTTCTCCTGGGAATCTTGCTGCCAAAGTTCATGACTGCACGGGTTATCGTTGCAGGAGCAAAGGCAGCTGCTGCTGTTGCCATGTCTGAAACGAGCACAAGTTTGGAAGTTACATAGCTTTCGAATTTAATAAGCTAACTGCATTGAATCAGAATTGCCAGATAAAATGTTGAAATTGAAGGAGGGGGTTAATGGGATTGCCTATATCTTGGATTGGAGAAGCTTGCAAGCAAGAAGAGAGAGTCAAGAAGGAGCGTTTTTGTAAAGGGATGAATTTAGATAAGGTGAGAAATACTATGGATAGGAGCCACGAGGAGAAAGTGAAACCAGAGCCATAAAGAGGCAAAGCAAATGCTAACGTTTGTATACTATAGACCACACAAGCCCAAGAAAGAGCTCGTCACTGGGCACCATTTTTTGTTTAAATAAGGAGCCCTTGGCCCCTTTCCCCTAAACTCAGTATATAAACTTGCAATACACCATAGTGAACATGGACAAGGGCCCATGCAACCCATCATTCTTTCTTATCAAGCTATCGTGACTGAGCTCAACTGATACCTGGGCAAAAATACGTGTCAATTGTGCATTAGAATGAAAGAAGAGCGTGGCAAAGCTAACCAGATGTTCTTTTCCCCCCCTTAATTACTGGATAACACCTAAACGGGAATCAAACCAGAGGGCAAAGTTACCTGTCCCCCCATCTTACGCTGAACATATTGGTCATCAAAGGTCCTACATGGATTCAACAGAACAAAAGCGATCGATCTATGTCAATGGTCATAGATCATAGAAAGAACCGAGTACGTAGGCATGGCAGACAGCGATGAGTTGTAATAGCCTTACGCCAACTCGGAGACAAGTCAGCAATTGTTATAGCTTACAACACTCGGAAGTTTAGCTAAATCTCTACATTAGTCAACAACTCAAATCATAAAAAGATTTGGGTAGATGACCAGTGTGCCTAGCTTCATCCCTTGATGATTCACAAATGACCTTCAAGGTCGCTAGAGAACACGAAAGATACTAACATCGAAGACAATAGAATTGTTCACTGCGCTGCTAGGTTCAAAAAGGCACACATCAAACTCCTGTAATTTGTTATCCAAAGCAAAATTCCTCCACCCAGAAGAAAGCCCTCCGCTGTTCTTAGATTTACAATATAAAAATTTGGTGTTCCGCGTATTTTCTTTCATGCGAAGAATCACGTCTTTCTTTTCCAGAGTTCTGAAATATCTATTCGCCCATCCTGAAGGGATTACCTGAATGAAGTAGCATCGTAAGTATAATAAGACCTAACTTCAAAGCTGCCTATCAATCCTGACACTGGAAACAATTTACAGTTACCTCTGGATAAAAAGAAAACAGGGACATTGAGATGAAATAGCAAGAAATTCAAATACATGATAACAAAGGAAGATATTTGTACCATGTAAAATTTCCTGTATACATGTGTTGGTTTCATAACCACTACGAAGCCCTCGTTGGATTGTGCTGTTTGTGCTAACCGCAATGCATTGAGTTTGTCTTCCTCTGTTACCATCCTTCTACTTGATACATATGGCGCGTTGATAGGTATATGCTCAACATCTGACTCGTTTATAAACCATAAAAATTTAAGAGGCAAGATATTCCATCAACCACCCAATTCTACGCATCTAGCAACACAGAGACACTTCATTCATTAACCATACATCTAACATCTATTAAAGAATAAACAAAGGACTTGATAACATTATAACTGGTAAAATGGCGAAAATGAATGAGGAGGTTTATTGATAAAATAAATAGAAACAAACTTCAAAATAAACGATAAAGAAACCTTGAAAATACCGAAGAAAAATATTTCAAAATACAAAAACTGCCGGTGTCAGTTAAACAATATTAGGAGAAACACATACAGAAGAAAAAAAGTGAACGCGAGCAAGCAACTTGTGTGATTTTCCATTAGGAAGGCAAGCTTAGAAGATGGATGCTTAGCAAGGCGCTGGATTAACCAGTGATATTTCCTACACCGAGAACACCGATAGATAGCTACCAGAACAAGTCTAGTTAATGCCCACCGGCGGTGAGCCATTATTCATTCATTACATGTAGAAACATTCTAAATAACAAAATTACGAGTACTTACCAGGTTTAGTTTCTGTTTCCTCATCAGTAGAAGAAGGTTCTTCATATCTCACACTCTGCCTAGTTTGGGTCGGCTTACTAAACTTGATTTCCCTCCGAGTCTTTTTATTAATAGCTTCTGAGATAACAGTGTTTTCTACAGGTGTTTTGTAAATATAATCATTTGCAGATTTCTCTGCAGTGCCTCCAAGACTATCCTGGGGGCAGGCAATAGTAACTTCAGCAGAATCTTCTACAGTTTTCCTCTTTGCATGGACAAAACTGTCACGTTCTCGGTGCCCACATTTTCTGACAAAATATGAAGCTGCCTTCTCACACAAGCTTTGTCCATCAAAAATTAGAACTTCAAAACATGACTCCCGGTTGTACTTGAAGATCAACAAATCTTTTTCCTCCAGAAAATGGTCCTTTACAAATTCTTCCCAGCCATTTTTGAAGAACATGGTGTCATCATCTGTGGTCAGTTCAACTTGCCAAGTACCGCCACTAGGACCTTTAAGAATTACATTTTCGGGCAATTTCTTTTTCAAATGATTAGAAAATTTTTCAGGGATCGGCTGCAATTTAAACACAGAGTGGCAATATGGCCAACTATGATTTAGCATCATGAATAAAAAATATATCAGCCATGATTACATATCATTCCATATCCTTGGTGAAAGTTCAAAATATTAGTTATAAAATAATGTCACATAAACATTTAAGTTTCTAGAACATCAAATTTATTGAGGCCAAAATAGAATAGTCCAAGGATCCAATTGCTAGAATCCAGATGCATATGAAACGTAAAAGGTAGCTCAGAAAACAGTAAGGAGACTAGAAGGAAAAGAGTATCCACAAAATGATTCAAACAAGGGACAGCAAGGACCTAGATATGAATCACGTTACGCATTTCAACAAGCAGGATTGCTAGTTTTTGGCAAGGGGCCGCGAAATTAAGAAAAGGAAGAAAGTTATTTTATTCAATCCTTTAATGCATCAAACTTTTAGGGAGTAAAATTTAGTTCGGTTGAGCACATTTCAACGGCAAGAGCAGAATATGTTACTCATTTATAAACTTAACATCACTATATATATATATATATATATATATATATATATATATATATATATATAGACAAGAAACTTTGCCAGCATTAGTGAAATTAGCCACTTTTCCCAACTCATTTTCATGCAAATGTTACGAGACAAAACCAGATAAACCCTGAAAATTCGTTTAATAATGGGCTATTATCGCATCGTGACAAAACCACAATTAACTAAAGAAAAAGACAAACCCCTGAAAGCCTAAAACAAAACCATGATATATAGGAAATCAGACAAACACCTGAAACCCTAAACCCATAGGCTCGTAGCTAAGAAAACTTACAAGATGATGACCAAAACCAGCATCGAGAATCTGCGAAAAATGGGTGCACTGGAAATGGGTCCAATACAGTTCCTCTTCCCAGCTTCTGCAATCTTCACATGTTTCTTCTCCCATTCCCACTTGCTGAACTTACCGCTGTTCTGGATATCAGAAAGTGACTAGAATGAGCCAGACAAATCTTCAAAATTAAGAGAGGCTGTAAATTTATTCATAATTACTTTCTTTTACTGCAAACAAACAACATTATGGGACTTTTTACGGTTACACAACAACCACCACTACTACTGTCTTTCGTGATAAATGCTTTCGATAATTTTGGGTAAAAAGATAAATTACTTTTCAATAAAAGATAGGAGGGAGAAAGTGTGAGAAAGATGGACAGCGAAGGGGACAAAATTTTGTAAGAACTAACCGAACGAGAAGTCAGTGCAGAGAGAGAGAGAGAGAGTTGCATTGACAAGACAGGGACATGAAACGAAGAGCCAACACGTGTTTCTCGCTCGGATCCTTGGGCCTTGGATTATTCGTTCGGAATCCCTGCCTGTCTCTTTATTAATTTCAATGTGTTTTTTTTTCGACCTGTTTTTCGACTTTTGTTTTTGTTTTCTTAGCAAAGTTAAGGGAAAAAAAAATAATAAATAACATTTGAGAAAAAAAAATTTTGGAGGTCTAGCAAGTTTCATGAGTTGTAAATACAATTTACAACACGTGAGTCCTATGTATTATTTGTTAGTCGTATTTCGTGGTTGTAATGTGCAACATGAGATGTAGATGGCATCTGTTATTTAGAGGCTATTTGAAATAATAATAAAGGTTGTTTTTTTAAATATTTTTTATTTAAAAATATATTAAAATAATATATTTTTTTAAATCTATTTTTAATATCGGCATATCAAAATGATTTAAAAGTACCACAAAAATTAATTTGAAGCACAAAAAAATTCAAAATTTTTTAACCACGCTCCAAAACACCCCTTGATTCAAAATTAAAACCTAGAGAGCCTCGGTCTTTCCTTTTATTTTCTTCTTTCCTTCTTTTTTTCTCTCCGTACAGTAACACGACCCTCCTTTATCCCTGCCATCAGCAACCTTCCTCTCTCTCTCTCTCTTCCCATCGCAAAACACACTCATAATAGCACGAGATCACCCATCTCTCTCTTTAGCCCCAGATTATCAGCCATCTCTCTCTATCTCCATCATGGCAACTCATCTTTTTTCCAGCCAAAACAGCCACCACTGGTCACCATCACCACCCATATTCTATATTTAGAGGTATATTGAACATTTCCCCTCTATAAATTTGATGTAATTTATGCTTAATTTATGTTGATTTGATTTTATTGAATGTTAGGGTTTTGAATTAGAGATTAAGTTCATTAAATATAATTTAAGTTGTTAATTAGGTTATTTTGTTAAATAGTCAATGATTTTGGGTAGTTATTGATTGTGAATTAATAAAATTATTTTGAAAAAGTCAATGTTGATTTAGGTTAAATTATAGATTATACCGAATTACATATAAAATAATAATAATAGAAATGAAATACATGAATTTGATTGATAACTTTGTTATGGTAGTGAAATTTGATGAATTTAGGTGTTTACTGATTAATTTGATGAATTCAAGTTACTGTTATGGTTTTGTTGATAAATTATGCACTTTGATTAACTCTAAGATATTAATAAATTAGAATTGTATTTTTGTTGTGTTTTTTTGATAAAAATGTCTAGTAATTTAGGAATATTATGCTTTCATGGTAGTATCATTGTCAATACCGACAATGGTATCACTTATAATGGAGGAAGCCATGAATTTCTAATAACTACATTAGATATGTCTTTTAACAAGTCATCTAGAATCATATGAATTTCTAATAACTACATTAGATATGTCCCTTAACGAGTTATCTAGAATCATATGTGATTGACTTGACTGGAATGTATGTGAAATAAAAGTTGAAATTACTTGGAGAATGTTGCAAACTGAGATCAGTCAAGTTTGTAATATCGGTGTACCAATCTGTAGTGATGGGAAATCAATGTTAATTGTGATATCCCACATCGGAAGCGAGCGTCCAGAGCCAGGGCCTTATAAGTGGTGTTGGTTTCTAACATGTTGTACGCGTTTTGGGGTCATGCGTGGCTACCAAAAACAAAACCATGAGGGGGACCTAAGTGGAAGCCCTGGACATGGGTGGACTGGAGGTCCAAAGCAGACAATATACAATATGTTGGGCCAGGCCGTTACATTAATTAAGAGTGTGAACTCAATGTTTGGGTTTGCGAGGATTAATGAGATTAATAAATTGGAGCTCTATTTGAATAGTTGATGAATTAGAAGTTGGGAAAAAAAATTCAAAGACAAGTCTGAATGTGTTAATGCAGTTTAAGAACCAGTTTGTAGATGATATTTGCGTAGATGATATTATCAAAGGTTTAATTCATGGGAAATTTCAAAATTGAAAGAGCCACACATATATTGGAATCCTCTTGTTTTGCAACGCCATCGTTAGATTGACTCAAATCTAATTACTAAGTTTATGTTGACAATTATAAAAAGAGAGTTAAGTATGAGTATTGCAATTATTCAAGGTACTATAGAGAGGGATTATGGGCATGAAATCACCTATTGGAAGGCATGGATGGTTAAACAGAAAATATTGGAGCGATTATTTGGTACATATAAAGAGTCATTTCAAAACCTATCTAGAACGTTACTGGCATTTAAAGATTCAAATCCAAGAACAATTATCACTTGGGATCATAAAATGATTTATGGAAATAAAACAATATTTAGGAGAGCATTTTAGGCATTTAGTGCTTCAATTGATGGTTTTCAATATTTGCGTCCTCTAATTAGTATTGACGATATTCACCTTTATGGTAAGTACAACACAAAGTTTTTAAGGAGCAACATTCAATGATTGATGTAGATACCTACATGAGATGGTATCTACCCATTACGTGTCATTTCATTACCCCTACGTGATCATGTTTCCCGAGGTGTCCATGCAATCTGATGATATTCTAGACAAAATTGATTGGTAGGTAATATTATTTTACATACAATATTTATTAAATACAATTTTAATTTTATTATAGATGATGACTACTAATTGTTTTTTAATGTATGCAAATATTTTCATTACTTAGTATAAAAGGCTTAAAAAGCAACAAAGATTATTTGTGAATGTGTCGATGAGATAAGATGTATTATGGTTAACACTACGCTCAATTTGTGTCGTGATGGACTTCAAGAGGATGAGGAGCTTAAGCATTTTGAAGTGGCATTAGCAGAAAATGAGATTGCTTATTGTGGGAGTGTTGGGGATGTTGGTCCATCCACAAGCATTCCAGACCAGTCCACGAGCGTCCCAGGCTCATCATTGAGCGTCGTCTTAGGCCCATCCATAAGAGTCCTAGGTCCATCAATGAGCTAGGGTGATATTGATACGCCTCACATTTACATGGATATTACAGATTTGTCCTCTAGTTGGACGAGTTTTGATGATGCTCCGGACTTGTTCACGAGTGCTTCAAACTCTTCTTCGAGCTGAAATGATTAGTAGATATAGTTACATGTTATTATATGTTATGAGAATTATAAATAGATCAGTTAGTTTAATTTTGATAAAATATTATGTTATGTTAATTGTCAGTCTAATTTTATTATTTATGATTGAAG
>Ga0307517_10015465_pt1 | contig 10139 bp, 9 predicted proteins | sample 23_EM_MG_FD_194515 | JGI IMG/M metagenome (GOLD analysis project Ga0307517, IMG submission 194515) | Populus trichocarpa ectomycorrhiza microbial communities from riparian zone in the Pacific Northwest, United States - 23_EM | ecosystem: Host-associated > Plants > Roots > Unclassified | place...
TGCCGCGCAGCAGGCGCACGATGCCGTCGAGCTCGTCGTCGCCGTCGTTGATGCCGGCCAGCAGCGTCCACTGATACTGGATCGGATAGCCGCTGGCGCGCGCGTAGCGCTCGCCGAGCTCGACCAGCTCGTCGGGTGCGATCGCCGGCGCGCGCGGCATCAGCGACGCGCGCAGCTCGGCGTGCGTCGAGTGCAGCGACAGCGCCAGCGCCGGTTTCACTCGGGCCTGCGGCAGGCGCTCGAAGACGCGCCGGTCGCCGACGGTCGAGAACACCAGGTTCTTGTGGCCGATGCCGCCTTCGGTGCCGAGCAGTTCGATCGCCTCGATCACGTTGTCGAGGTTGTGCGCCGGCTCGCCCATGCCCATGAACACGACCTTGCGCACCGGCCGGCGCGAACGCGCGAGCACGACCTGCGCGACGATCTCGGCGCTGCCGAGCTGGCGTAGCAGCCCGCCCTGGCCGGTCATGCAGAATACGCAGCCGACCGCGCAGCCGACCTGCGTCGAGACGCACACGCCGTCGCGCGGCAGCAGCACGCTTTCCACCGTCTGGCCGTCGGCCAGCGCGATCAGCAAACGCGCCGAGCCGTCCGCGGCCGGGTGCTCGGAGTGCAAGCGCGCGAGGCCGCGCAGCTCGGCCTCGATCGCCGGCAGCGCGTCGCGCACGCTCAGCGGCAAAAAGTCCTCGGGCTTGCGCTTGCCGCTGCCCTGCGGCAGGGCATTCGCCCACAGGCGCAGCACGCGGTGCTCGTGCAAGGGCAGCGCGCCGTGGGCACGCAGGCGTTCGCGAAGGTCGTGGAGGCGCATGGTCGGGGTCGTGATCAGCCGCTCGGCGGCGCACCCGCACGCAGCCATTGCGCAGCATCGGCCGGATCGAGCGGCCGGGCGTACAGAAAGCCCTGCAGCACACCGCAGCCTGCGCCCAGCGCCGCGCTGGCATGGGCGGCGGTCTCGACCCCCTCGGCGACGACATCGAGGTGCAGCACCGCCGCCAGGTCGCAGATCGCCTTGACGACGGCGGTCGCGTCGGCGTCGGGCATCGGCTCGATCAGCGTGCGATCGATCTTGACGGTCGACAGCGGCAGGCTGCGCAGCATGTTGAGCGACGAGAAGCCGGTGCCGAAGTCGTCGAGCGCGACCTCGACACCGTGCGCGCGCATCTGGCCGATCTGCTCGCGCGCGCGCTCGAGGTGCGTGACCGCGGCGCTCTCGGTGATCTCGAGCGTGAGCTGCGACGGCGGCACGTTGAAATGGCGCAGCGTGCGCACGACCAGGTCCGGGAAGCCGGGGTCGAGCAGCTGCAGCGGCGACACGTTCACCGCCACCGGCACGATGCTGCCGAAGGTCTCGCGCCACTCGGCGATCTGGTGGCACGCGATCGTCAGGATCAGGTTGCCGAGCGGGCCGATCAGGCCGGTGCGCTCGGCCGGGCCGATGAACTCCTGCGGTTCGATGCGGCCCAGGCCCGGCCGGTCCCAGCGCACCAGCGCCTCGAAGCCGACCAGTGCACCGCTCCTCGCATCGACCTTGGGCTGGTAGACGAGCTTGAACTCGTCGCTCTTCATGCCGGCACGCAGCGCCTGCTCGGCGTCGAGCAGCGCACCGGAGCCGCGCTCGAAGCGCTCCTCGGCGAACTGCACCGAGGTGCCTGGCGTGCGCTTGGCCTCGTGCATCGCCGCATTCGCGGAACGCAGCAAGGCCTCGGGCCCGGCCGCGCTCGCCGGGTGCAGCGCCACGCCGATCGACACATCGAGGAAAAATCGGTGCTGCGGCAGCTCGAACGCGTGCATCAGCAGCTGCCGCACCGCCTGCACGAGCTGGTCCGCGGCGCGCTCGGCGTCGACTGCCGGCGCGAGCAGCGCGAATTCGTCTTCGCCCAGGCGCATCACCTCGGCGCGCGGCACGGCGCTGGTCGCGACACTGCGCGTGAGGCCGGCGGCGAGCGCGCGCAGCACGTCATCGCCGACCGACGGGCCATGCGCTTCGTTGAAGAGCTTGAAGCGGTCGACATCGAGCAGCAGCAGCGCGAACGGCTGCACTGGCGCGGTGGCACAGAGCTCGCGCAGGCGCTGCAGCAGCGCGCTGCGGTTGGGCAGGCCGGTGAGCTCGTCGTGCGTGGCCTGGTGCAGCAGCGTGCGGGTGGCATCGAAGCGCGCGGTGTCGTCGGTGACGACGATCTGCTCGGCCGGCTCGCCGTCCCATTCGACGCGCCAGGCGCTGAAGCGAAGGCGCAGGCGGCGGCCGTCGAACGCGGTGCGTTCGCCTTCCCAATGGTCCTCGAGCAGCTCGCCGCTGACGATGCGACGGTGCCGTTCGCGCGCCACCTCGCGGTCCTTCTCCGGCATCGTGCTGTTGCGCCACTGCTTGCCCGACGCGATGCGCGCGAACTGATCGGCCGGCAGCCCGTAGATGCGCAGCAGCGCCGGGTTGCCGTAACGCATCACTTCGCCTTGCATGACCGCGACGCCCTGGTGCGAGCGCTCGATCAGATGCAGGAACTGATCGCGCAGCTGGCCGGCCTCGCCGGCGCGCCGGCTCACCGCCGCGTGCAACAGCGCGAGGCCGAGCGCGACGCGCAGCAGGCTGGCGATGACCGACTGCGTCGGCAGCGCGGCATTACCGAACACGACCCAGATGAACTGGTTCAGGCCGACCAGCGTCATCGCGACACCGGCGATGCGCTCGTAGCGGCCGAGCCGACGCACCCAGCCGAGCGCGACGAACCCGGCGGCGGTCGTCAGCGTCGCGCCTAGCGCCTGCGCGACGCGCGGATCGACTTCGAGTGCGAACCCGCCGACCAGCGTCAGCCCGATCAGGCCGAGCACGATCGTGCGCCGGCCCAGCGGCCGGCCGGCGAGGTCGGCGGCGCCGACCACCCACAAGGTCAGGCTTATCGAGGCGGCGCCGACGAGCAGGAAGAAGCCGATCGCGCTCCACGGCGCGACATGCGTCTGCCACGCGATGAACGCCGGCGGGCTGATCGCCTGGACGACGAACGACCAGCCGAGCCAGCGCGAGAATGCGCGCGCACGGTCGCTGCGCCACACCAGCAGCAACGCCAGTCCAACGACCAGATTGACGCCGGTGTTGAGCAGCAGCTGTTCCATCACGGACTGTCGGCGATCCAGGCTGCGGCGCGCTCGGCAATCATCAAGGTCGGCGAGTTGGTGTTGCCGCTGGTGATGGTGGGCATCACGCTGGCGTCGGCGACACGCAGGCCGCGGATGCCATGCACGCGCAGGCGCGCATCGACGACGGCCATCGGATCGGCCGCCGGGCCCATCTTCGCGGTGCCCACCGGGTGGAAGATCGTCGTGCCGATGTCGCCGGCGAGCTTGGCCAGCTCGTCGTCGCTCTGGAACTGCACCCCCGGCTTGAGCTCCTTCGGCTGGAAGGCGCTGAGCGCCGGCTGCGCGACGATGCGCCGCGTCAGGCGCAGGCTGTCCGCAGCGACGCGGCGGTCGGCATCGGTGCTGAGGTACATCGGCGCAATCGCGGGCGCGTCCTCGGGGCGGGCGGAGCGCAGCCGCACCGAGCCTCGGCTGGTCGGGTTCAGGTTGCACACGCTCGCGGTGAACGCCGGGAAGGTGTGCAGCGGCGAGCCGAACGCCTCGAGCGAGAGCGGCTGCACGTGGTACTGGACGTTGGCGTGACGCTGGCCCGGGTCGCTGCGCGCGAACGCGCCGAGCTGCGACGGCGCCATGCTCATCGGGCCGCTGCGCCGCGCCAGGTATTCGAGACCGATCAGCGCCTTGCCCCACAGCGATTGCGTCATCATGTTCAGGGTCTTCACGCCCTGCACGCCGAACACCGCGCGGATCTGCAGATGGTCCTGCAGGTTCGCGCCGACCCCGGGCAGCGCATGCTGCACGCCGAGGCCGAGGGCCCGCAGCGCGGCCGGGTCGCCGATGCCCGAGAGCTGCAGGATCTGCGGGGTGCCGATCGCGCCGGTGCACAGGATCACCTCGCCGCCTTGCGGATCGACCTGCGCGCGCACGCGCTCGCCGCCGTCGGCCGGAATGATCTCGACGCCGGTCGCGCGCAGGCCCGCATCGCCGGACTCGATCAGCACGCGGCTGATGTGCGCGCCGGTCCAGACCTGCAGGTTCTGGCGGTTGCGCTGCGCCGGGCGCAGAAAGGCCTTCGCGGCGTTCCAGCGCACGCCGGCCTTCTGGTTGACCTCGAAGTAGCCGACGCCTTCGTTGTCGCCGCGGTTGAAGTCGTCGGTGGCCGGGATGCCGGCCTGCTCGGCCGCCTTCGCGAAGGCGTCGAGGATGTCCCAGCGCAAACGCTGCTTCTCGACACGCCACTCGCCGCCGCTGCGTGCGCCGCTCGGGTCGAAGCCGGCCGCGCCGTGGAACGCGTCGGCACCCTTGTGGAAGTCCTCGTGCTTCATGAAGTGCGGCAGGCACTCGTTCCAGCTCCAGCCGGGGTTCGCGCCGAAGCCGTCGCCCGCACCCCAGCCGTCGTAGTCACGCGCTTGGCCGCGCATGTAAATCATGCCGTTGATGCTGCTGCACCCGCCCATCACTTTGCCGCGCGGGTAGATCAGCTGGCGGCCGTTCAGGCCGGCGTCGGGCTCGGTGTTGTAGAGCCAATCGGTGCGCGGATTGCCAATGCAGTACAGGTAGCCGATCGGGATGTGCACCCACAGGTAGTCGTCGTTGCCGCCCGCTTCAATCAGCAGCACGCGCTTGTTCGGGTCCAGACTCAGCCGGTTGGCCATCAGGCAGCCGGCGGTACCGCCGCCGCAGACGATGTAGTCGTAAATCGGGTCGCTCATGGGCAGGTCAGTCGTCTTTCTTCAATGGATTCTTCAGGGGTTCAGTGGGCGCCACCGGCGAGGATCGGGAACAGCTTCACGAGCCCGTCGGACATGACCTCGACCGCGAGCGCCGCGAGCAGCAGGCCCATCAGGCGCGTCATCACGTTGATGCCGGTCTTGCCCAGCGCCTTGGCGATGCGGCCCGACAGGCTGAAGGCGATCCACACCGCGATGCCGACGATCACGCCGTAGACCACCAGCACGCCGAGCTGCCACCAGTGGCGGGTCTTGTCGGCGTAGATGATCATCGTCGAGATCGTCGCCGGGCCGGTCAGCAGCGGGATCGTCAGCGGCACGATCGCGATGCTGGCGCCGGCATCGGCCTTGTCGCCACCCTCGGCGAGATCGTCCTTGCGCGCCTCGGCCGGTTGGGCACTGAGCATCTGCAACGCCGACATCAGCAGCAGCAGGCCGCCGCCGACCTGGAACGACGCCAGCGAGATGCCGAAGAACTCGATGATCTTCAGGCCCGCGAGCGCGCTGACCGCGATCACGATGAAGGCCGAGATCGCCGCGACGCGCGCGGTGCGCTGGCGCTGCTGGCGCGTGAAGCCGCCGGTGAAATGGATGAAGAACGGAATCACCCCGATCGGGTTCACGATCGCGAGCAGCGCGATCAGCGGCTTGTAAAGATCCATGCAGGATTGTGGCGTGTCATCCCGACGTCGCGACGGCGATTTCCCGCAGGTAGCGCAGCCCCGGCACCGCGCGCGCGCCGTACCAGCTCAGCAGCTCGCCGTCGACCAGACGTGCCTGCGCGTTCGGGCACAGCGCGCGCGCTTCGGCGAGGTGGCGCACACCGAACGCATAAGGCTCGGAGCTGAGCAGCACCTGCTCCACGTCGGCGAGCCAGGGTTCGTCACCGTGCACGATGGGGTAGCGCGCCGCGCCCACCTCGCCGCCCTGCATGTCGGGCAGCGTGTGCCAGTGGATGCGCGCGAGCATCGCGGCGATGTAGGTGTCGCGCGCGACGCTCATCCACGGGTCGCGCCAGATCAGGTACAGCACGCGCTGCGGTGGCAGCGCCTCGGGCTGCGTCAGGTCGAGCTCGCGTTGCAGCGCGTGCATCAGCGCGGCAGCGCGCTCGCGCACGTCGCCATGGGCGCCGAAGTGCTCGACCATCTGGGCGATCAGCCCGAGGTTGTCGTCAGGCCGCAGCGGGTGCGTCACGACAATCTGCGGCGGCTTCGGCCAGGCGCGCATCGCCAAGAGGGTCTCGAGTCGGTTCTCGTCGACATTGACGAGCACATGCGTCGGCGCCAGGCGCTGCAGCTTGGCCAGGTTCACGTCCTTGGTGCCGCCGACCTTGGGCACGTCGCGCAGCATCGACGCCGGGTGGATGCAGAAGCCGGTGCGCGCCACCAGCACGTCGCGCAGCCCGAGTTCGACGAGCAGTTCGGTCAAACTCGGCACCAGGCTGGCGATGCGCAAGCCGGGCGCGGCGTCAGCCACGCGCTGCCGCGCCGCCGACCCGACCGCCGTGGCTGTCCCTAAAACAACACTTTCGTCGATCGCCCTGTGCATACTTCCCTGCAATTCACTTATATTCACAAATCTGTGTATGGAAGCAGCGCCTTCGCTTGAATGGTTCACGATGGGTAGAAGCTCCACATGGTCTTCAGGAAATGGAAAGGGGCTCTCCCATGGGCAACAAACTGTACGTCGGTAATCTTTCATACAACATCCGCGATGACGATCTGAATCAGGCGTTTGCCCAGTATGGCAACGTCTCTTCGGCCAAGGTCATGATGGACCGCGACACCGGTCGCTCGAAGGGCTTCGGCTTCGTCGAGATGAGTTCCGATGCGGAAGCGCAAGCCGCGATCAACGGCATGAACGGTCAGGCCCTCGACGGCCGCGCGATCGTCGTCAATGAAGCTCGTCCGCGCGAAGAGCGTCCGGGCGGCTTCGGCGGCGGCGGTGGCCGCTCCGGTGGTGGCGGCGGCTTCGGCGGTGGTGGCGGTGGCCGCTCCGGTGGCGGCGGTGGCTTCGGCGGCGGTGGTGGTGGCGGCTACGGCGGTGGTGGCGGTGGCCGCTCCGGTGGTGGCGGCGGCTACGGCGGCGGCGGTGGCAGCCGCTCCGGTGGCGGCGGCGGCGGTGGCCGCGGCGGCTACTGATCGCGGTCAGTCAGTCAAGACAGCAACAAGAAGCGGTGGCGCGAAAGCCCACCGCTTTTTTTGTTTGGCCAGCGCTCATTGGCCGGCGCGAGGCTTGCGCGCCCGGCCCGACACCAGCTTGTCGAACACCGCGTTCGGCAGCAGGCGCATCAGCTTGGCCACGACGCCCATCTGCCACGGGATGACGCGGTAGCTCACGCCGCGCTGGATCGCCTCGAACGCGCGGTTCGCGAAATCGTCGGCCTGCATCAGGAACGGCATGCTGTACGGGTTCTCGCGCGTCAGCGGCGTGTCGATGTAGCCCGGGCCGAGCGTGACGACCTTGACGCCGCAGTCACGCAGTTCGCCGCGCAGGCTCTCGCAGTAGCTGATCACCGCGGCCTTGCTCGAGCAGTAGGCGCCATGCCCCGGCATGCCGCGGATGCCGGCGACGCTGGCGATGCCGACAAGGCTGCCGCTGCGCCGCGTGCGCATCGGCGCGACGAAGGGATGAAAGGTCGCGGCCAGCCCCAGGTTGTTGGTTTCGTAGGTCGCGCGCATCACCTCGAGGTCGTCGAAGATCGCGGTGTCGATGCCGACACTGATGCCGGCGTTAGCGATCACGACATCGGGCAGGCCCTGCGCCGCGATGCAGGCGCGGCCGACGCCGGCGATCGCGGCGATGTCGCGCACGTCAGCAGCGTAGACCGCGAAGCGGTCGACGGCAAAGCCCTGCGCCTCGGCCCAGGCCTGGACCTCGGCCGCGCGCCGCGCGACCAGCGCCAGGCGGTAGCCGGCGCGGTGAAACCGTGCCGCCAGCGCCTGGCCGATGCCACTCGACGCCCCGGTGATGAAAACCAGCGGTGACGAACTCATCGCGCGGCCTCTGGGCACCTGCGGTTCAGCATCGTCATTTCGCGCCCGGCTCGGGCGGTGTCAACACGGCGCGCACTCGGCCTTTCAGGTCGAGCACACCGGACAGGTTGTCGTAGGCCATCGAGTCGGCGCGCATCTCGGTGCCGCCCTGCGTGACGACCACCGGCAGGTGCGAGCGCACGCGCTCGGTGTTCTGGAAGCAGTGCAGGAACTCGCCGCGGAACTCGATCGCCGCGACCTTGTCCGTGGCCTCGCGCACCACGTGCGCACCGCCGCTCAGCTGCACCTCGCTGCCGTCGCGGTTCGCGATCGCCATGCGGGCGGTCGCGTTCGTGATCCGCCCGTCTTCACCGAAGGCGCGGATGCGCGGGTTGTCGATCTCGAGAGTGTCCGTGTCCGGGTAGTGGCGCGCCACGTCGCCTTCGATCTGCACGCGCATCGCGCCGTTGGCCGCGAAGCGCTGCACCATGAACTGGTTCATCGTGTAGTCGGGCTCGTGGCGCAGCGGCGCGAGCGCGCGGTCGTTCTCGAGCAGCGGCGTGTTCTTCACCAGCCACCAGGTACCGAGCGCGAGCGCAGCCATCAGCAGCAGCGGCAGATAGGCCGACGCGGTGTCGAGCACACGCCAGGCCCACGGCGCACGCAGCGCCAGCTTCACGCCGGCCCTCGGCCAGGGCCGCTGTCGAGCGTGACGAGCTGCCCGCGCAGCGCGTCGGCGTAGCGGCCGGCAGCGGCCAGCAGCAGGTCGCAGCATTCGCGCGCAGCGCCGTGACCGCCTCGGGCCGCGGTCACGTGGTGGGCAACGGCCTTGACCTCGACGTGTGCATTCGCCGGCGCGCAGGCAAATGCGGCGCGCGTCAGCAGCGGCAGGTCGGGCCAGTCGTCGCCCATCGCGGCGAGGCTGTCCCAGCCCAGGCCCAGCGCGGCCATCAGCTCGTGGGCCGCGGCGAGCTTGTCGCTCGCGCCGTAGACCGCGTGCTGGATGCCGAGGTCGGCGACGCGCCGCCGCACCGCGGCCGAGTCGCGCCCGGTGATCACGACCGGCGTGATGCCGAAGGCCGCGAGCAGCTTCAGGCCATGGCCGTCGAGCGTCGAGAAGGCCTTGAACTCCTCGCCGCGTTCGCTGATGTAGATGCGGCCATCGGTCAGCACGCCGTCGACATCGAAGATGGCCCAGCGGATGCCCTGCGCCTTCAGCAGCAGCTCGGGCGGATGCGTCAGCCGCGGCTCGATCATCAGATCACTTTCGCCCGCATCAGGTCGTTGGAGTTCAGCGCGCCGACCAGCAACCCGGCCGCGTCGATCACGAGCACGCTGGTGATGCGGTGCTGCTCCATCACGTCGGCCGCATCGACCGCGAGCGCGTCGGCGCTGACGAGCTTCGGGCCCGGGTGCATCACGTCGGCGGCGAGCAGCGCGCGCAAGTCGGCGCCGCGCTCGATCAGGCGGCGCAGGTCGCCGTCGGTGAAGATGCCCAGCACCCGGCCGGCGGCATCGGTGATCGCGGTGAAACCCAGGCCCTTGCCGGTCATCTCGCGCAGCATGTCGGTGAACGCGGTCTGCGGGCCGACGCGCGGCACGTCGTCACCGCTGCGCATCAGGTCGCGCACGTGCATCAGCAGCTTGCGGCCCAGGCTGCCGCCCGGGTGCGAGCGCGCGAAGTCCTCCTCGCGGAAGCCGCGCGCATCGAGGAGCGCGACCGCAAGCGCGTCGCCGAGTGCCATCTGCGCCGTCGTGCTCGCGGTCGGTGCGAGGTTCAACGGACAGGCTTCCTGGTCGACCGCACTGTTCAGCGTGATGTGGGCGTGTTGTGCGAGCGTCGACTCGGTGCGGCCGGTCATCGCGACCAGCGTGACGCCGAGGCGCTTCAGCGCCGGGACGATCGCGTCGAGCTCGTCGCTCTCGCCGGAGTTGGAAATCGCCAGCACCACGTCGCCCGGCGCCACCATGCCGAGGTCGCCATGGCTGGCCTCGCCGGGATGCACAAACATCGCCGGCGTGCCGGTGGAGGCGAGCGTCGCCGCGATCTTGCGGCCGACGTGGCCGCTCTTGCCCATGCCCATCACGACGACGCGGCCGCGGCATTCGAGCATTGCCTGACAGGCGCGGCCGAAGTTCGCATCCTGGCGCGCCTTCAGGCCGAGCAGCGCACGCGCTTCGATGTCGAAGGTGTCACGCGCGAGTTGCAGCGCGCGTTCGGCGCTGAAGGCGGGGAATGAGGGTTTTGCAGGCACGGAGCAACGCTGGGCGTCCAGTAGGATCGGCCGATTCTATGAGTCTGCGGCACGCCGCTTGCAAATCACGCCGCCGATGATTTCTTCCACGCTTGCCCTGGTCCTGC
>Ga0307517_10015467_pt1 | contig 10139 bp, 6 predicted proteins | sample 23_EM_MG_FD_194515 | JGI IMG/M metagenome (GOLD analysis project Ga0307517, IMG submission 194515) | Populus trichocarpa ectomycorrhiza microbial communities from riparian zone in the Pacific Northwest, United States - 23_EM | ecosystem: Host-associated > Plants > Roots > Unclassified | place...
TTTAAAATGCAAAAACAAATAGTAAATAACCGTAACTAGCCTTGTAGAATGATCGATGACTACTGAATGATTTATTTATACTCCTAGCTCTTAAAAGTTTTTAATGGAGGAGGTGAATAATTGGAGAAGAAGCTACTGTTCACTGTTAATTATGGAATTGGGCAGTTCATCGGAGGAAAAAAGGTTGCATGTCAGTTCGATCTAGTGTTTTTCGTATAGAAAAAAACATTAGTTAACTATGATGCTTATTAGTTATTGGGTCGTGTCTTGACATAAAAGATAAGTAAAGCTGTGTGCAGAAAATAATATTTTGTGCATGGAATGTTTATGCGTTGACTTCTGAAAACCCAGAAAAATACATAGAAATACATGTCAAACATAAATAATGAATTAATCTTTATATTTAAATACTTAATTTTTTTTTTATCCAAGAATGAACACTGTCAATTTATCCAAGAATTTAAGATGTTAAAATAATGAATTAATCTTTATATTTAAACACTTAATTTTATTTTATTTTTCTGCTACGAACCAATGTAAGATGCGCACGTAAACTAATGCAGATTTATAATCTTGTGCTATAACTAATTACCAGTTAATCAGTTTCACAGGCAGGGGCAGTCATCATAATTATCAAGCTAATTACTCATGTAAAGTCTCTGAAAAAGTAATTAAGTTTTAACAGTTTTACTTAAGCTGAATAAAACTTAATCTTTTGTTTTTTATTATTATTAATTTGTGTTGCTTTAAATTTATCTAAATCAATCCAACCATCTATTAATTTCAGAATTATTCAATATTAATTTAAACCAGGTCTAATGACCTCTGATAGATAGGATGTCTGGAATAGTGATGGTAATTTATTTTTAAAGTATATTTTATTTAAAAATACATCAAAAAAATAAATATATTTTAAAAAAATTATTTTTGATATTAGTATATTAAAATTATTCTAAAATATTTAAAAAAATTCAAATGTTGTCCTAAATGAACACTATGTTGGGCACACGGTTTTGATTTTCGACTGCTAAGTGGGAAAATTCAGAAATATTGTGTTAGGAATGCCATATAAAAAAATCAAATTATATGATTTTTTCTTACATTTAATAAAATACTATAAAACTACTATAGTTAGACAAGAACATAGAGGGTTTAGAAAGAGCTACAAGGGAGAATAATTAGAGTTTTGTTTTTACTTTTTCCCCTCTCTATTTCCAGTAAACACTATTAAAACAGTCAAAGTCTGGAAGGAAGGAATTATGATTAATTGCGAAAGAGATTAACACAAATCACAAACTTAGACAGGACTATACAATCTTAGTTGGCAAACTCCAAAATTAGGCCTATCCTAGTTAGTCTTAGTAACATATCCCCCATTATCCTCAGACAGTAACCTAAAAGAGTGGCACGTAGAATTTACGAGGAGGAGGGAGGGTAGCTGATGATATAAAAGGTCACCCACTCGTTCCATTTTGCCCTGGCTTTCTCTCTGAGAATAGTTCCAAAGCAAGGATTTTTCTCGTTTTTCTCATTTTTTTTCATCCCCTCTTACCATCTAACTCTTACGGGCTGCACGTTAATGTTTCATGTTCGAACTCCCCCTGTACTTTGAATGTTTCTGCTGTTCTTCACGACAGAAACTTGAAATATCCCCTCTGTCAATCTCTTGTTTGAACAAATATCTATGGTTTACCATCATTTTCATTCTTGTTACGTTTCTTTATGTTAATTCTGGTTCTAGCTTAAAAGTTATGTCAACTGGTATCTTCTGTGGTTTAAAGCCTTTGCTTTTTGGAGGCAAGACTTCTAGATTTGAGGTACATGAGTTTTCCTCCTTTTTTCCTTTTTAATGTTTTTCACTTGTTATCTTGTTGATATGATTCTTGTTGTAGAGAAGGAATTGTCCCAAAGTGAGAGAACGTTTTAGGCACAAGCTAATACAATGAGTTCTCTGCTAAATTTATGTTCATCCTGTCAAATACTATACTCTGCGCAGTTTTATGCTTTCATGGCAGAGAGATTCATGTTTCCTCTGAAAGCCATTTCATGGCACTGCCTTATGTTTCCTCTGGTTTCTTTTTCTTCAAATTCATCTAAATTTCCTGCCACATCTTCCTGAAACTACTTGATTATAAAACAAATAAAGCAGAAACAAAATTCCATGACTTTTCCGATCAATAAATCTGTTCCTCAAAACTTGATTCATTTTCCATTTCACAATACAAATGCTTGAACTGCTAAAAATAAGAAACTTTATTTATAGAATGTATGATTTCAATTAACCAACTCGGAAGTATATATAAATATATAGGAAAATAATCAAATAATTATGAAAATAAATCATTTGATGTGGTACTTGATTTTCTCCACGATTAGTGACTGTATTCTTTTGATTTCAATCTAAAATATATTTTCTTGATTTGTTTTCTAAAAATGCACCCTCAAACTTATGAAGATTTAAAATATAATTTGAAGTTATACTCCATAAACAAGAGAAATAATATAAAAGCCATAATAAAAAAAAATGATCTTGATTACAAGAACAACAAAAAAAACAAGACTGGTAAATTATAGAATTAGAGTTTTTTTTGTAAGGGATGTACCGTGATGATAGAAAAATAATGCCAAGAACAAAAGAAAATAAATAAAGATTTAAAGAAACTAATGTTAGGCAGGCAGCAATGATAAATAATGTTATCTACTAGCTAGTAAGTAAAAAACTGTTTAAAGAAACAAATTGTTTGATATGGTAGTTGATTTCCTTCGTAATTAATGATTATATATATTAAATGGATTTCAATTATACTGTCTGCTGTGCAGTTCTTAAAGTAATTTGCTCATGTCAACTTGATTTTAATGAATTATCATGAGATAGGAAAGGCTGCAACACACACACACACACAATGAACATCCGGAAACAGCATTGGCTTAGCAATATTGACATGAAAAGGAGTGATATTGCAGGTGGTGAAAAGCGCTCACCTAGTCAAGGGTCAGAAGAAGGAATCACAAGAACCAAAGATGGAGCGTTCACGTTCTCGTGGATCTCCAGGCAACTTCATTTTGATGATGGAGCTCAGGAAGAAAATAATTACCTTCAGAGACATCATTGACCTACCACCTTTCGATGGCTCTCTGAGCATAAACGAGGTATCTATCATATTTAACACAGGATCATCTGTTGAAAGCAGTTGGGATTTGAGAATCGTGCCTTGAATCTCAAGTCATTTGTCTTGTTGCAGCTGGTGATGGGAACAATGAAAGATCTGCACAAGTTTTACCCTGAAATCATACCCAGTAGTCAACTGTCAGAAGTTAAAGGAGCATCTATCGATAAGGTTTAGTAATTAGTTTCATCATGGCTAGGCCTAGACAGTTGTTGGATGCTCTTCTTTTAAGATTTCAAAGCTGATCATCCAAATGTATGCTCAAACAGGTTCTCATCTACTTTTGTGAGGCTTTGAAATCAATTGGGGATTCATGGATGATGAATCAAGAATGGATGGACAAAGCTACATACAACATGTACAATAACAATGATCACAGGATCAATTCAGAACAAATAGGTATGTCACACAACATGTACAACACATCAGTGTTTTCTTATCCATGTTTTCGGATCTTGTAAGGAAAAATGGAACAGAAACTAGATTGAAAGAGGTTTAGAAAGAGTCAGTGTGAGAAGCTTGATTATTTCCATTTAATTTCTCTTGTACAACTAAAGGTCATGACTTCTGTTCAATTTTTTTCCTGATTTCGTAGTTGAAATTGCTTTGGCGACACTCACCTGCCTGATTAAGATACCAAGAGAAATGTTTGATGTCATGGATGAATATGAGCCAAATAAAGATTGTTCAAAATCCAACGCATTCAGCAAAATCTTGACGGGGTCCTATTCAGACATCAATAGCTACAGCCCATGTGGTGCTTCTCCAGAGACTCCTACATCAGTTCTTCCTCAGTTTATGGGTTCTCCTGCCTCGGTAGAATTTGCAAATTTTTATTGCTCTTCTCCTCGTCTCCGGTCTCTGAGAGCTCAGGCACTTGGGAAATTGAACCCCATGGACATAAAACGTCTCTCGTTCCACATGCCTTCAAACCTGGAAACTCAAGACGGCAACAGTTTGAACAGAAAAGACTCTGTGGATGATGAAACAATGGCAGAAATGGAAGCAAAGAGCAAACCTTTGTACCAAACGAGCAATTCAGATGAGGAACTGATGTTTGAAATGGAAGCAAGCAGCAATTCTGAAGTGAAAAAAGCTTCTGGCATTGAGGATCCCAGAGATTACAGCTCCAAAACACGAATGCCACAGATTGCAGCATCTGAGATTACTATAGTGACAACTAAAGCCACAGGATTGTTAAAGCCATCAGCAGCATTGTCACAAAATGCATCCCAAGTTCCACCAGCACAGCCACCCATATCCTCACCGATGATGGTAGACGTGGTAGCAACACCACTACAACCACCATCTACTCCGCAACCACTGAAGTTGCAACCAGATGTAGCAGTCCCACAGCCACCACCTCCACCGCCACTACCACCAATTGTGCTGCAGCCAACGACTGTTACAGTGGGAAGTGTACCGCTTCCGCCGCCGCCGCCACCTACTATGTCAAAAACTGTAGCAGCAGCAGCACCTCCACCGCCACCACCCATGGCATTTGGAACCGCAACAGTGGCACTCCCACCACCACCTATGTTATCAGGAAGCGGAACAGTATCACCGACGCCGCCTCCGCCACCACCTCCTCAAACATCAACTGCAAGAACTGCACCACCTCCTCCCCCACCACCCATGATGTCTTCAAAAGGATCCATGCCATTGCCGCCGCCGCCACCGATGCCACTCGGAAATGGAGCTGCTCCACCACCTCCTCCACCTGGTGCAGCAAGATCCTTACGTCCCAAGAAAACACAGACTAAACTGAAGAGATCAAGTCAGATGGGTACTCTGTATCGGGCTCTTAAGGGGAAGGTGGAAGGAGGAAATCAAGTTACTAAATCATCTAGTGGAAGAAAGGGTCCAGCTTCAAGCAGTGCTGGTGGAAAGCAGGGAATGGCTGATGCACTAGCAGAGATTACAAAGAGGTATGCTTTACGAAGAACTTAACAATGAAAAACAATCTGTTTGGTTGAACTTTATTTGAAGGGCAAGGAAGAAGTCATGAAGAGAACCAAATGCGTTTCTTTCTCTGTGCATCAGATCAGCATACTTCCAACAAATTGAAGAAGATGTTCAAAAGCATGCGAAGGCAGTCACAGAGCTGAAGGCTACCATCAGTAGTTTCAAAACGAAAGACTTGACAGAATTGATCAAGTTCCACAAGCATGTTGAATCCATTCTTGAGAATTTAACTGATGAAACACAGGTGAACATAGCAGAAAAAGTTTGTTATTTTCACTATTCTTCAATGTCCGCATGTCCTGTCCTATCTATTTCTATCTCATTATGACCTGTATTTCTTCGCATCGCAGGTGCTTGCAAGATTTGAAGGTTTTCCTCAGAAGAAACTGGAAGCATTAAGGACTGCAGCTGCCCTAGGCTCGAAGTTGAATGGAGTAGTCTCTGAACTGCAAAATTGGAAGATACAGCCTCCACTAGGCCAACTTCTTGACAAGGCCGAATGCTACTTCAACAAGGTAACTTTGCCAGCGTCCTGAACTCATTGTAAAACTACCTTCATTGCAATATTTTGGTAAACAGCTAAAAGAATTGATAACATACAGATCAAAGGAGACCTTGATGCCTTGGAGAGGACCAAAGATGAAGAATCCAAGAAATTTCGTAGTCACAACATCGACTTCGACTTCTATATCCTTGTACAAATCAAAGAGTCAATGGTGGATGTTTCTTCAAACTGCATGGAATTGGCACTCAAGGTAGATTCACTTATGAATCACATCTTGATGCAAAACTAGATGCTAAATTTAAACAACTTGATGATCATCTCAGAAGGTGATTCCACTTTAGAAGAAGATTTTTCTTATAATTTTCTTCTGCTTCAGGAGAGGAGGCAAGCAAAAGCAGCAGGGAAAGCAGTAACTAGAACCAAAACTGAACCTAAAAAGGCCTGTGCTAAAATGCTTTGGAGGGCTTTCCAATTCGCATTCCGGGTTTATAGCTTTGCTGGTGGACATGATGATCGAGCTGACAAGCTGACAAGAGAATTGGCCCATGAAATAGAGACTGATTCTCATGATCAATGAGTAATTAAAAATCATTTAAAGAGAAAAAAAAATAGAAAACGAAAAGAAAAACCCCACTAAATAGCTATGCTACTCCCATTTGTAACAAGTAATTTTGGAGTTCATATTCTTAAGCGATTGATTACTTCTTTTTTTAAAAAAAAAAAAAGAGTCAATTGATGATTGAGGGAATTTGGACTTAGAACCTCATTTTTGGAAAAACTTGGCTACCGATTATGCTGTATCTCGGCCATGTAGTTGATTGTTAATTCTGTCAAATTTTTTTGCTTCCCGACTTCCGACAAGAAATGTAAGAAGCGGCATCTCAGACATCACTGTCTTTTCATCTTATACATCAATGCTCAAATTTAAACACAATATCAATGACGTTCTTGTCTAACAATTATATTTTGATTGATACCGGAAAATTCCAACACTACTAGAAAAGAGGGTAACTAACATCGATGCAATTTTAATAACAGATTAACAACATATATATATATATATATATTAGTAACGGATTTAGTAACGAAAATTCAGACTAGCATTGTGAATGACAATGTGGAGGATAGATAGGTGTAAGGATAGTAGATGTTCAACATTTTAGAGAAATAGAAAACTCATAAATCTTAGTGATACATACCTTCAAAGAGATTGGAATTTAGATAACTCATCACTTGTTGAATCCACCAAAGAGTACAAACCGATGAATAAGAAAATGCTTAACTTGATGATATGTTTTCGTGGTTGGAAAATATTTTTATAAAAAATTAAAAAAAATTATTTAATTTTTTTTATTATTTTTTTGTGCTAATATTAAAAATAAATTTTAAAAAATAAAAAATATTTATTTTAATATATTTATTTTCAAATATAAAATATTTCAAAATACAATTTATATCCTAACTCTCTCGACAATTCACTATCTTCCACGTCAGGAAAATAATACGAAATTCAGACTAGCTAGCTGCTAATGGGTGATAAATTCTTCTAGATGGCAGACTTTTCAACAAAATATCTGTCATTATGTGCACCTCTTTCTAGTCTAGTTAGCCTATGTTGCTGTTTATATTGACTGATAAGGCTATCTCCATACAAGTGCGTTGGAGTGAAGATATATTGTCAAAGCTCCACTAAAAATTTGTTGACAAAGAGGGGAAATCTTGCAGGTTGTAAAATATGGTAGAAAAATCTTCAGGTCTACTGATTTCTTGGTTTACCGGCCTGTACTCTTGTCAGTAAAATTACTGTAACTATTGGTAAGAAGCACCAAATCATTCACCGTTTAATGCGTCCAGAACTAGACACATCCAGCGTTTCAGGGATATATGGCATTTTAAACTTCCAAGGTCTTTGTTTAGCACCAGTTATCTCATCTTCATGTTTCCATGTACCGTTCCAATTTATAAGGATTGCTCCTGCATGGCTGCATCATTGATTCTGATAGTAAACCATTGATCAATGGTCATCGTCTATGGTATCTGCAATTTTCTGGTCTTAGTTGGTGGCTAACGGTAGCAAAAACTCGTAATTTTAACTCGTAAATTCGAGGGAGGTGTAGGAGACACCTCCTCTACACATGTGTCGTTGGGAACCCAAAGCATAAATTCGTAACTCTGTCCCTGCACATCACTCAGGCGTACAGTAGAATTTGGTGTTTTAAATGTGTAGCAGATGTTCCATCCAGTGACTGGGTGTACAAAGCATGTATTTTCAAGAGCTTCCTGCACGTTTTTTTTTTTTTTTCATGAACTAATATAGTGATTGATGAGTTATATGAAACAATATGCATTATCTTTCAGTTTAGCAACAAACAGTAGTAACCAAACAGTTGAACTTAGCCAGGATTTGTCGTGTGTTGATTTTTTTTTTAATTTATCTCTCAATATTGTTTCATTAAGAATTTTGTTTTATTTGTATTTAACTTTTATGGGATTAGTTTCAGTTTGGTGACTACAATCAAGTTGTTTTTAAAAGTTATTTTAGGTCATTTTATAAAATTAATTTATTTTTAATCTTATATTTTAACATTTATATTTTTAATTGGTGTTGATGTTTTTTATTTTACTTTTCTTTATGTAAGGTTATCACAATCCTATGTCAATGGTCACCGGATTAGGGAGTTAACTTGAATTTTTTTTGTTTTGCATTTTTTTTATTAAAAATTTTGTTTTGTTGTTTTTTTTAGGTTACCTTTTATACAGTCAGTCCTGACTTCATAACCATGACCACAAGTTTTGAAGGTTAACACAGGTTAACTTTGAATTTTATAGGTCCTTTTTTAAAATTAATTTTTTTTCAATTTTATTTTTCAACTTTTAATTGATTTTTTTGTTTTTTTTCTTACACTTTTCATTCTATGGAGTTATCTCAATCGTGTGCTCATGGTTGCAGGGTTAACAAGTTAACCCGAATTCACCCAGATCTTTTTTTTTCGTTGCTTTTTTTATATAATTAAATTTTTTTTACTTTTGCTATCCGCCATTGAGTTGTTTGATGGTTGAGCTTCATGATTTTATTCAATTTCCTTTCATTAACGACTTTTTTATATATTTTATTGACATGGATAATCATTTAATTTAATAAAATATTTATTCTAAGAAACAAAGTTAATTAACATAACTGAGTACATGGCTCCTGCTATGATATTAAATATTTTAGTTTTAATTATCTCCTGATCAAATATTAATTTATTTAATTTGATGTGTATATCAACCTTTTAATTTATGATTGAATTTTATATATATATCCAAAATATATTAGAAATGCATGTATATTCCTCTCTTTTTTCTAGCAAAAAAATATTTAGTCCGCGGAGAAGTACGGATGAAATAGCTAATTTATTATCATAACAAAGGGAAAAAAACATAACAAGTTTACTCAATCAATAAATAAATAAATTGAAGAAAAAAAACGACTACAAGTATTTCTCATATAGACATAACAACTAAGATATGGTAGCTGATTTCATAAAATTTACATGCATTCATTTTCCCCACTTTTGCTTGGGGGCCGGCGGGGGTGTTTCTGACCGATTTCTCTCCATAGGCTCTGCTGCTATTAATCCTTGTATACACATATAGTTGTTGGATCTAGTTTAAACATGATAAATAGTCAAAGTAATTGGATTGATAAGTCAATTTTACAGATTATTCAATTAATTTATTTTTTTCAAAAAAAATATCTTAGTCTTAATCCTATCGTTAAAGTCAATCTAATTATACACCAACCTATTAAATAACTTGAATTTAAATTAATAAATCAATATTAAAATTAATTTAAATTAAAACTTGGGTTAAAGATTTGTGAAGTTAACTTGTAGGCGGGCAGAGTGGATATACATGTTTCACCATTTTGGTTTCCTTAAGTAAAATCCATGCCCCTTTTTTTATCCAAAAATTAGTTTCACTCATAGTTTTGAAATCCGGTCTGGCCCGACGGGTCAACCTGGACTGGATTGAAGAAAAAATAAGAAAAATCATGATTGGGTATGACCCGACCAACCTGGTGGGTTGACCCAGCAAAACCCGGTCAAAAACCCGTTTGCAACCCGTTGATTTTTGTTTTTTTTTTGTTTTTTTTTACTAAAACGACACCGTTTTGAATTTTCTTTAAAATAGGGATTAACTTGGCCGACCCGGTGACCCGGTTAAAACCCAAAACTCAGATCTTGGACCGGGCCAGCCACCATACCGGGTTTAAAAACTATGGTTTCACTAATTCAACTAGCCACTCTGTGTTTAGATGAATTGATTGTGATTATATATATATAGGTGACCCTCGGACGTTTAGCTTATTTGTCTATAAGTAGATAGGCTCCTCGTACTATAATCCAATCAGATTAATGTAAGAAATAATTTATGAATTCAAATATATATGAGGTTGATTATCTTGGTGTTCTTCGGATTTCAAGGTTGGAGTACTAGTTTCCATCGGCAGATGACTG
>Ga0307517_10015468_pt1 | contig 10138 bp, 9 predicted proteins | sample 23_EM_MG_FD_194515 | JGI IMG/M metagenome (GOLD analysis project Ga0307517, IMG submission 194515) | Populus trichocarpa ectomycorrhiza microbial communities from riparian zone in the Pacific Northwest, United States - 23_EM | ecosystem: Host-associated > Plants > Roots > Unclassified | place...
ATCCCGAAATCATAAGTTATCCTGCAAGGGCCGTGAAAAGTCCACCATGTACGTGGAGGACTTGGCAATGGTCGTCGAGACCGTGATCAGTACTACAAAAAAGAAATTTGGACATGGGAGGCATCGTATCGAGCTTTGCCTCTTCTTGCAACTTGCTGGCCTCACTGCCAATCGTCCTCAGGCCATATTGAATCTGATGTACCGTCATATTCGAGTCAGCCTGCTCCGAGATCCGCAAGGTGGCCCGCACAGAATCGTGATTGAGTTCACCTTCGAGTTCACAAAAGGATTTCTTGGCACGAAAGACGAGTGAGTGGATATATTAGTAACTTACTATGGTCTTAAGGATAGCTAACAAGCACGCAGAAACACCTATATCCTTCCTGAGATCATTTTTGACCCATCACTTGTTCTCAGTCCACATGTCTCTTTGCTAGGCTTGCTCTTCGGGGATCGTGCTTTCAAACGGGTCGAGGGACAAGAGGTTTTGTTCTCCGCAAATCAGCTCCCTCGTCTAACTATTCCGGAAGATTGTAATGAACTTCCATTACTGCTCGATCCGGCTTTAGACGATGTTCCACTATTTCGAAAAACAGAACGGTCGTTGCAAGGAATGAGTATCTCCCCCGACAAGCCTCTACCATACTCTACACTGCTCCCGTGGGTCAAAACAATTGGAGTCATCACTGGATTTCGACAAGTTGCTCGCCCTTACAGCTTGCGATATGGCGCTGCCAAAGCGTTGGATAATAGCGGTAAATGATTTTGCATATATATATCGTGCGCAATCACAACTTGCTAATCATGGCTTCTTTTGCTTTAGGTTCCGTGAGCGACTCTCTTCGTAATCTGATTATGCACCATGCCGATACTCGCACCTTTCTGAAGTACTACCTTGATAGGAGGATTGATAAAAACCTACCTGCCTTACTTCGCGGTCTCAATCCAGACGAGGATATCATGCACGCAGCCTGTCGGATGAGCAGGACCATCGACCCAAACCGGCCGCAAGACCTGACGACTGTGCAATCATCCTCGGTCAATCAAAGGCCGGAAATTCTAACACTGGTCCAGCGTCGTGACGAGCTTTGTCAACAACTAGGCCGACCCCTCTCGCGACATCGAGGCACTGTCAAATACGACGCTTATAGAAAGCTGAATCAAGAAATCAGCGGCGCGAGAGAACGGGCCAGAAATGCGTTGCTGTCACAGCTTCAGGAGAAATATGACCAAGAGCAACCTATGCTGGAAGTTCAACGACAGCTGTCCGAGGCTACGCTTGAAAAAGCGGTCAAAACCAAACTGCAAAGATCGGAGGAGCTTCCTCCACCTCAAAAGCGTCTGATCGAATGCCTATTCAGTCTGCCACCGCCAACTTTGGATCAAGAGATGCGTCGGCGGACTGAAGCAATCGATGCTGTCGCTGTTTACTGTCAATTTGAGGAAGAGGAAACGTGCCGTCTGCCGCGCAACAAACGTTTTGAGAATGACGTGGTCGAGCTTGGTTGTCTTGGCAATCACCCCTCAGAAGACGAAGCGACCAAGAGCAAGTCTCAATCAGATTCTCCTCTTGAGGCTGCTTTCCGATCTATCATGAAGGATCACCGACCTCGGTTTTGCTTTATTTGTCTAGGACAAAAAGAACTTGATATGAAGAAGCGTGTGCAGCAATTCGCATCGCATGGTGATGTTTCGAAGCACATCAAGCGAAAGCATCTTCAAAACATTGCAGCTGGCACCGAAATCTCGTGCAATATATGTGATCGAATGTTTGATAAAGTTATGCACTTTCAGCGCCATGCAATCGATTTTCACTCGACTGTGACGGGGTCAGTGGCTTTCAATCATCAATGAATGACTTCTTTCCTTGGCTTTGTATAAACCAAAATCAGATTTAGTGTCTACGTCATATGCAAGGATAATCAAACGGCCATAGCTGTAAACGAGGGCCATACAATTAGAAATATCAAGCGTGAGAAATAAGACATGTAAGCAAATAATACTTGATCTCTGTTTGTCACTTGTTCAACAGTTGCCAATGATACTGATGGTGAAACTCCGTCCGGCACGTCTGACACCCCGTGGGTAGGCGTTTCTAGGATGATCGTGCTTTACACGTAGTTCGGACCGCCGCTATAGTTTCTAGTGTCAGTAACTATGCTTTCCCGCTCGAAGGGCGCATATATCGGGCAAATAGGCTAATTAAGAGGTAATTATGAATAGTTCAGCTAAGGAAAGTTAGGCAAACGGACGCACCTACAGCACTGTCCGGACCAATCATCTGTTTTCAGTCCACCTGGGACTGGGACATTCTATCTTCAAACCATGGTCCTTCGGTCTTACCACTTAGATGTGGTTATAGCAACTAGGCAAATGAAATTACCATCGGATTTAAAAAAATTAAAAATAAAAATAAAGACATTGAGGGGATATGACGCTGATCACTCAATAGATGCGTCCATAGAGACCCGGCTTATCTTGTGACATCTGGCAACACCCAATCAATCTCGCATTCAGAATTTAGAAAATAAATATGGATATATTAAACGAAAGGTACCAAAAAAAAAAAAGGATGCCTAAGCCCAGGGCGTCAAGATTGCAAATTTCATTGTCCTACTTTGGTCCCGATCAAATAATTTATCTTCTCGAACATATCGCTCGTCTTGTATGGTTTGAGGATGATACCGTCCATCCCAGCCTCCAGCATTTCGGCTTGCTGCTCAGCTCTGACATTTGCCGTCACCCCCAGAATAGGAATGTGTCTTCCACTGTCTCTCTCCAGATCCCGAATTGCTCTGGTCGCTGAGTTTCCGTCCATTACAGGCATATCCTGGTCCATCAGGATGCAGGAAAATTCGCTGTGTTGGGCAATTTTCAAGGCTTCTTGGCCGTTGCTGGCTTCTGAGATTTGGAACCCCAGGGATTTCAGTTTGCGCGAGATAATCCGCCTGTTGATATCATTGTCTTCGACAAGGAGGATATGCCGAGTTGCAGTCCCCTCATCATCGTTCTCTGACAGGTTTTTGTGGTTGCTTGCAAATCTCTTATCGGTAGCTTGGATGCCGCTACATAACTTATCAATCCTGGAATCACCGGATATGCCGTTATCGTCGTCGCTTGCCACAAAGCTTCGGTACACTTTGAAAAAGAAGCTGAAAATGCTTCCTTGGCCATCCTTGGAGCTTACACCGATCTCCCCGCCGTGCAGGTGGCAGAGCTTTCTGCTTAGGTTGAGACCAAGGCCGGAACCCCCATAAGTACTCTCTGTTCTGGGGGTCGCTTGATTAAAACGTTCGAAAAGCCGCTTCTGGCCTTGTTCAGTGATGCCGATTCCCGTGTCCTTAATGGCGACCATGATGTATACCACTTGATCATCTCCCCACTGGGGAGAGCCGGTCGCATCTAGTCGTAATGCGGTCTCATCCGAGCCAAAGAACACAACATCTGTTGGATAGGATGAAGGCCTTGTCATTGAGGCTCCGATCGACACTCTAATCATTCGCTCATTCTCCGACTTGGCGGTGAATTTGATTGCGTTCGAAAGAAGATTAATGAGGACTTGGCTCATCCGATCAAGATCGGCCATAACCCATTCAACCCCACACTCACTATACGAGCGATCGAGTTCGTACTGGTATTGGATATTTTGCTTCCGGAATTCAGGACGAAGTATAGCCAGTGGAGTTGTGAGATGGCGCTTTGGCTGGACCCTTCGCGGTGATAGCGTCAGCATCGATGCGTCAAGTTTCGAAAATAGAAGGACGTCATTGACTATTTTCTCTTGGTGCGCAATGCATAGACTGATTGTCTCTGCTGCCTCGGTGATGTCCGATACGCGGGCCCTTTTTTTCTTATCATGCATCGCTTCAAGAATATCTTCAGTGCAATGCAGGATTGAAGAAAGAGGATTTCTGATTTCGTGGCTGATCATGTCGATAAAGCGTTCTTGCTGCTGCTTGCGTGCCCGCGCCTCCTGCGCGATCTGCATCTGTGACAGCTCAGCCTTCTTTTCTGGTGTTATATCCACGATCGTGCAGATGAACCCGGCATTGTCACCTAGGTTGAAGCGCTGTACACTTGCATTGTCCAGTGGTCTCAATGTGGCTACATGCCACATGCAATTTCGGCTGCAAGTGCGGTATTGAATGCGCAGCGACCGTTTGGATCTTGCGGCTTCACGATACCCAGTGGCCACCCGTTCATAGTCATCTGAGTGGATCGACGACAACCAGCACTCAGAAAATTTGGCACTGAAGCATTCGATTAGCTCCATGAGCTGGTGGTTCACAGAGACCAGTTCATCTTGGTCGTTGAGAATGGCGAGGCCGATCGGCAGGATGTCGGCTACCTCTTGCGCGGAGACATTTTCATTGAAAGCAAGAGCCATGTTATTCCAGCCGACGCCTCGGCTGACACTTCTCCAGGTCCCAAGTACCAAACTGTGCTGTATGAATCTTGGAATTTGTAATAAATTTTGCAACAAATTGCAAAACTATCGCAGATGGACGCTGCAGTAGGCAATGTTATTCAGCCGGTATTCGATTGCGTCATTACGGGCGAGTAGTTGTAATCAGGATCACCGCCAGGAAAGTTAAATCTCAATGAAAAGCTCAATTTGGCAACGGCCACTTATTCGTGCTTGAGTGTCAATTTAGAGTGAAATTCACCCTTCCCATGAAAGATAATACGTGGCCTTGTCGTGCAGCTTTGGGCCGCATCACCTATTTATTGTGTTTGAAGAGCAAAACTGTTGTGAACCCTCGCAAGCCACCGATCATCATCACAAATTTCGGTAAGCATAGAATCACTATACTGATGAATAAAGTCAACTACGCCCGCCGACACATTAAAGGAAACGATGAATGGAAGTTGATTATTATTTAACCAATCTTGGCAAGATGGATAAAATGCGTCGGGAGTCATGAGCTATACATGTGCACATCTGCGGTGTCTGCTTCGTGATAGAAAATGTTTTGCTAGAGGGTTCAGTCTTGGGCAGAAGTAACCTTGAATATATTCGGGTTGGGGATGCAGGATATTCGATTCAGCGATAGAAGCAGCAGCTGACTCAACGGTTATTGGCTCGAGATAATTAGGCACGGATGGTGCGGGTGGCGCGAGCACGATTGGCTGGGGGATACTTGGCTCAAGCGGCAGTAATTCGAAGACGGCTGATCTAGATACGGCATGGTCGAAAATCCACGTCTCCCAGGCCCAGACCCTGAATATTAGTTACATAACTCTGGTGGGGCCTTACATGATCTGCTATACGCTCACGTGCCCTCGCGTTAATCTTGTCATGCGGGGCACATGTGTATAACGTCATTACCCTCTTCACATCCCCTCTTCACATTCCCTCCAGTCAATAAATGAAGAGAAACCCAAAAAAAAAGAAGAAATAAGGCATTTCTCTACCCCAAGAGAGAAATCAGAATCCATAAACACTATCTGTTTACTTTCATTCGAAAGACGAAGCTGGTGTGCGATGATTCGTCAACAGCATCCTGCCCTAGCCAATGCCTATCGGACGCCTAAAAAGGTCGATGCTTGGATACTAGGGAGTAGTATTGCATCATTGGCTTCAGCGGTTTATCTGATTTCGAATGCCAACGTACCCGCCTCTCAAATCCATATTCTCGAGTCTCAAGACACCCCTGGAGATGGCATTACCAGTACTGGCAATCCTTTGGACGGATACGATCATCGACCTGGATGCCTGCCAAGCTTCAACAGCAGCTGCATGGAAAATCTGCTTTCCTTCGTGCCTTCGACAAACGGTTTGGGAAGGACAGTATTGATGGATATAGAAAATTATCATGAGGATGAAGGCTGCCAAGATGTCCCTCTCACACACATCTTGATCAAAGGAGATTATGGACCGAAGAGAATTGAAGCCAAGACACTCGACCTAAGTCTAAAAGATCGAATGAAGCTGACGATGCTCTTATTGAAATCCGAAGAAACCTTGGCCAGAAAAGGAATTGATCAGATTTTCAACAAACCCTTCTTCAACACTAGATTCTGGATTGTTTTCTCTACTATGTGGGCTGACCGACCCACAAAAGGAAGATCATAGCACAAATTCTAAGAACATATAACAGATTTACCTTCCAACCGTGGCACAGTGCTGCCGAATTCCGGCGATGCCTTCGCAACTACTTCCACGAATTTCGGGGCCTAAACACTAAAAATCTTCTAGATTGCACTCGATTAAACCAATTCGAATCAATTGTAATGCCGATCATTCAGTATCTTCAACAAGAAGGGGTTGATTTCAGACTGGGCACCAAGGTCACAGATATTATAACAATTTTGGAGAGTGGTAGAGAAACTGTTACAGCTATTCATGTATTGCATGATAGCTCCCAGCAAACAATCAATGTCTGTCCCGATGACGTCATTATCGTTTCCCTTGGATCTGTCACGTCAGGCTCGTCGAGTGGTACCAACAAAACCCCGCCTGTTCTAACGACGATGTTAGACGACGACAAGCTAGATGAAAACTGGTCATTGTGGCTAAATCTACGAACACGGAATCCGAGGTTGGGAGATCCATATAATTTCTGCACTCATGTCACAGAATCTAGGTTGGAGACCTTTACTGTTACACTCAAGGATGCTGAGTTCTTCAACCGATTCGTCAAACTGACGTGTGACAAGCCCGGCATTGGGAGCTTAGTATTCTTGAAAGAGAGCGGTTGGAAGATCAGTGTGTGTATCCCACGCCAACCATTCTTCTCTCTTCAACCCGACAATGTGCAAACTTTCTGGGGATATGGTCTTTGTCCAGAACGCGAGGGTAGCTTTGTGAAAAAGCCAATGCTGGTCTGTTCTGGGGAGGAAATAATGACTGAGCTATTATGGCATCTCGGCTTCCCTTCGGAATCAATCCTCAACAACTCCATCACAGTCCCATGCGTGATGCCCCGGAGGACAGCCTCACTACTACCCCGGGCTTGTGGAGATCGTCCGAACGTGATGCCAGAGGGGATGGCTAATCTCGCCGTGATTGGCCAATTTGTGGAAATACCAGATGAGACGAACGTGAGCTTGGATTATGGTGTGCGAGGAGCCCAGTTAGCAGTGAGCCAGCTGATGGGTCTCCGTAAACAACCAGAGAACACAAAAAGAAGGCTTAACCTTTCGTTATTTGCTGCACGGAGATGACAAATAATACCTACATATTCCACGCATCAAAATATATTCGTGAAAATCTCAGTCAGTTATAGTGTTAACCTAGGTTCGTGGAAACCCCTCGACAACAATAGAAAGCAAAGTAAACTTCAGTTGCTGTCCTGCAGTGGCGGAAAAGTAAAGAAATCACCGTACCTTGAGTGAGTGGCTGCCTTGCTGTGGGCTTGGAGATTCCATTCGGAGTACGTGGCGCGGTGGTCGGATCCGTAGTTTTCGTGGCAGAGATGACACTTGATAAGTAGCTCTGGCCGGTCCGTTACCGTTTGGTCAATGGTGGAGTTCCTCCCTGGGTCGTTCAGAGACCAATCGGTCGCCGTTTCCCGGGGGAGACAGCTGTGAAGACCGTTGGCTTGGAAGAAAGTGATCAGGTCGCTAGCATCTTCGATAAATCGTGAACTTATGGCTCTTAAATATTTGGCTACCCCTTAGAGGAGAGACTGACCCTCAATGAGGATTGGCAACTATGAAAGTTCTTGCAGGGCTACAGTAACGGCCTCAATGAGGACAGACGAGAACGAGACCGTCAAAAGTGTCTGTGGGTGCTTTTTGAAGTAAATTCTCTTGAGCCAGGAGCTAAGTACTTCAGGTGGATTTCCAGCACCATGCTTGGGATTTCCACTCGACCGTGACAGGGCCTCTGATAAGTGGACGGTGTAGAGCAATCTGATTTGCTCTCGTATCGAGGAATTGTCGCGTATCACCGACCATGGCGCGGCATGGGAAGCTATGGGAAGAAAGGAAGGGTCATCTTTGGCCAACGGCACGACAGGATTTAGGCGAGTCAGATTTCCGAGGGGTAGTCCGAGATCTGCCAGCTTGAGGGTGGGCCGTCTTGATTCTCACAGGACGTTGGCGTTGCTAGTTTGGCATTAGTCCACGCCTCGGGGAGCTATGATAGGTGGGTGAGTGCTGGTGAATGGAAGTGACCCGCCGTTGTAAATGGGTCTGCATTGAGCTCTTGTCATTGGGTGGTGGGGCCTCGGCAAGACTCATGATTAATCAAGGACAAGGGGCAGGACTACCGAAAGTGTGGGGGGATCTGGCGATCCACGCCAGCTCATCTTTTCCTCTGTAGCGTTTGTCTTCTTGTATGGCGACGGCTGCAGAAGCAGTAATTGATTAAGCGAGAAGGTCAACGTGGTTCTTTTGCTCCTAGGAGCTTTCCGAATACTTGAACCCCTTTTACTAAATACGTTGCTGCTAATGGAGAATATATTTTAGCGAACACTGACGGTCTAGTCTATTGCGATAGGTTTAGACTGGAGCCACTTTTTAACAGTCTGTTGGGACTGTATGGTGGCCAAATGATTACGTCATCGACGAAAGAAAACTGAAGCTGCACTTTTATCACATTTAAGCGTAGGTCCTGTAACCAGTCCCGGACTTCTGAAATGTTTTCCTCGCTATTTCCTAATCATCCTCATTTTGATATTACACGCCATATCTGAGCCAATTTGGCAGGCAGTCGGACTTACCTTAGCCCAACCTGCAGATTTTAGCAAAGCTAGAATGCCCTACGATCATCACGATACATTGGGCAATGTCGAAGCCGCATCATCTATGGAGTATGCGGCCGCCCATTGCTCGGTGGATTTTATCAGAACTTTTGCCGGCGCAATTAGCGGAATTGCCTCCAGCATAGTCACATGCCCCCTTGATGTTATAAAAATAAAGTTGCAAGCTCAAGGTGGTTTTCGGCGAGGAACAACCTCTTCTCGACTGTCGTTCACAAATCGGGGCTTACTCGGTGTCGGCCGAGAGGTGTGGCTTGAAAAAGGACTGAAAGGAATGTACCAAGGTTTAGGGCCAAGTGTACTCGCTTACTTTCCCAGATGGGCTATTTTCTTCGCTACTTACCATCGAAGCCATGAAGTATTCCAAATATGGTTTGGTAAGTTCATCCATTTCTAGCCAATGGCACTGTCACTCTGGGAACTAAGATCTGATGCAGACGTCAATAGCCGCTGGGTGACCTCATTTATGTCATCGCTAACCGCAGGCACTTTCTCCATCGCTGCCACCAACCCAATCTTAGTTATCAAAACTAGACTCATGTCGCAGACCAGCATCTCCAATCAGACATACGTGCGGTCGGCTTGGCAGTACAAGTCAGCGTTAGACGCAGCTCGGCAAATTTACCGTAAGGAGGGCATTTTAGCCTTCTATTCCGGTTTAGCACCAGCCCTACTCGGAATATCGCATCTTGCAATCCAGTTTCCTCTCTACGAGCAACTGAAGAGGAGATTCACGGGATCAGGGCTCGGGGAAGAGCGTGAAAGGTCTAGCTATAATATGTTGGGAGTTCTAGCGGCAGCCTCCCTCAGCAAGATAGTTGCCAGTTCGGCGACGTATCCTCATGAAGTCATTCGAACACGGCTTCACATGCGGCAGGGTCTCAGGTCTACGATATCAGCATCACCGTGGCACGGTGGCATAATGAAGACCGCCAATACAGTCTGGTTAAAGGAGGGGTGGCGAGGCTTCTATGCTGGTATGGCAACGAGCATGATACGAGCTGTGCCAGCCTCGGTGACCACTATGTTAGTTTATGAGAATGTCCTCAGTTTATTAATGGCGCTTAGATTTGATGGCGAAAACAAATTGGAGAGGGCCAATCTATGACTAGCCGCAAGTGTTGGAACCATTTGCAGTGTAGTTCCGATGACAGGCAAGTAGCCGGTCCGGAACTTGTGTAACAGTGCAATTAATACATTTGTGATTCAACCAGTATATTAGACCTAGCTGGATGGGGAAAATAAGACGTAGAGAAAGACACTATCTGCTCCGCTGACCTAGATGGGAACGGTGGGCTTTATGTTTTCGACATTCTCTTCTCCCGTCTACAGTAATATTCGAAACCAGCTTTACCGCCAATCTCTCTCACACTCTTTCCCAGCGTCCCACCAGAACCCAGCTACATCGGATTTGGTTAAGGACGACCCAC
>Ga0307517_10015469_pt1 | contig 10137 bp, 7 predicted proteins | sample 23_EM_MG_FD_194515 | JGI IMG/M metagenome (GOLD analysis project Ga0307517, IMG submission 194515) | Populus trichocarpa ectomycorrhiza microbial communities from riparian zone in the Pacific Northwest, United States - 23_EM | ecosystem: Host-associated > Plants > Roots > Unclassified | place...
CCTGTTACCTATGAATTAGTGTTAAGTATACGTATTCTGTCCTTACCAATGTGTTATTTGCAGTTTTCTCTAAGAATTTCAACTGTTAGTGTTTGCTTATTTGACGATGGCCTTATAGATATCTCATGTTCTTGACTACCTGTACTTGTTTCTAGATACCATCAGCTTCAAAGAATGGAACTTAATAATAAAAATACTGCTGGCAATCATAATAAAAGGAACTCTGTTATTTCTGTGTGCTTAATTTGTGTTTGTACTGTCTTTCATTGTGCACCATTTCGATAAAGGAATTTGCATAATATAAGCTGGATGAAATTGGGATAATCATAGGGTTACAAATTTGTTGCTGTATTACATATAAAGATTGGTATACCATTTAATAGTTTCAAATATTGGTAGATGCCTCATGTGTGTGCAGACAAGGATGTTCGAGCAAGAAATGCTACCTGACTGATAATTTGCAATATTAGAAATTTGTCATTGCACTGTATATATATCGCAAACAGGGAACATGTCCTCACTGAGAACTCAAAACGTAGAATGCTGAATTTTTTGCTTAGAAAATTGTGTTGGAGTACTAATTCTAAGTTCAGGTCAAATATTACCCTGTTCAATTGAGTTGCTCATTCATCACTCTCAATGGAGTTAGTGTGGTATATTTTAAAAACCCATAGGATACCACAAAGAAGTCTGATTGATGGAACCTAGACAAGCAGGTGCTTGCATGTTCTGATTCTTGCTCAATTATCATCTTGCAATTTTCCTCGTTTATTTCTTTCATAGTTTCTTTCATGATTGATCACTTTTTCTTTGCTGCTTTACATAATTATAATGTGTTCTTACCTTTCTATTAAACCTGCAGAGGAATTTATGGAGGAATTCATAACACAAAATTCTCTTCCTTTGGCTGTGCCCATAAACTCCGAAACATTGAAGGTACTGAAAGATGATCAGAGGAAAATTGTCCTGACCATCTTGGAGGATGATTCTGAAGAGAAATCACAAAACTTGATCAAAATATTGAAGGCTGCTGCATCAACAAATCGTGATCTGGTATTTGGTTATGTCGGGGTTAAACAATGGGAAGAATTTACTGAGACATTTGGTGCCAATAAGGAGACAAAACTACCAAAAATGATTGTTTGGGATGGAGATGAGGAGTATCTTTCAGTAAGTATAGCTGCTGTAATACCATAGTCAAATACCATATTTCAAATCTCTTGGAACTTCTAATCTCCATTAACTAGTTTCGTATTTTACTGGTGTTTTTTTACCTATATAGTATATCATGAGGAGAAATAATACACGCTCTAATTTTTTTTTTAATGGTGTAGGTTATTGGTTCAGAAAGCATTGAAGAGGAGGACCAGGGGTCTCAAATCTCACAATTCCTTGCAGGATATAGGGGAGGAAGAACGGAGCGGAATAGAGTTAGTGGTCCATCGCTGTTGGGCTATATTAGTTCGCTGATTGGAATTAGAACTGTGTACATAATTGTGTTTTTGGTGGCAATGCTGATGTTCATCCAACATATTAGCAAAGAGGAACCTCTAAGGGTTGGTACTCGGGACCAAGCTGAACCTGCGACAAGCTCCAAAGCTGAAAGCTCAGAGTATAGACCTGAAGATAAGCAGGACTAGATACGGTAATGTACTCGGGGATACCGTATGATGAATCAAAAGACGGCGGTTATACAGTAGGAAAGCAACCACAGACTTCTAAGTTATTCTGAATTTCCTAGCTTTGATAGAGAATGAGCTCTTCCATGAATTCTGATGTGCTTAAATAAGACCTATTTTGAGTACTCATGTTCATCAGCTTTTGCGCACGTTTGCAAATTCGATGATTATGTTTTGGGTATAAACCACGTTCGTATTTTTTTTCCATGATAATTTTTTCAGTTGACACACTTCTCCAGACACAAAACAGGAATGACCATATCCTGGTACATATCTGGTTGGGGTTGGTTTTGGGTCGTTAGTGTCTTGAGCCAACCGTGGGATAGGGAGGAGGGATGGACAGAGAGAAATAATTTTTTTTATATAAAAAATAAAATTTAGAAAAGTCTAGGGCGAAAAACCAACTAAATTGAATTATATATATTTAAAACTAGATTTTACTAGAAATTGGTTTAAACCGACTAGTTTTGGCTTGAATTTTTTTTTTAAAAGCAAAATTTATTGGTTTTTTAATATGTTTTTTTTTGGGTTAAACTTGGTTGTTTTTTTATTGAATAAAAGGTAAAACCAAAATAAATTCATAAAATGAATTAGATAATCGTAGATGCTCATAAATGTATCCAATTGCAAGCAAAATGTATCCAAACACTGGAGCTATAAACTCTTGTACAATTGGAACAATATGAATTCATGTTTTTACAGAAGGATGCAAATCTTAAGGGTGGGTTGTGGCTGAGCTGTGGAGGAGGTCGAGAATGAAAGGTGGAGGTGGCGTGCGGTTGTGATAGTGAATTTTAGAGTTTGAGTCTTTGGAAGATAACAGACTTTCTTTAATGGCGATTCCTCAAGAAGACATGAAAGAGGAGTGCAAGAAACCCTCGGCTCCACTAGCAAACACGGGTCCAAAAAAGCTTCAGGGTCTGTGCCTATTGTTGTAGAGATTGTGTTGCTTAGTGTTGTGATGGATAAATGTGAGGAGAAGGTGATTGATTTGGCCAGGGAGAGATCAACGAGAATCCAGATTTGAGTCGGTGCCAGAAATGTGTTAAACATGGATGATTCATCGAGGAGTTTTTCGAGATATTTGAGAGGGTTACGATTATTTTTCACTCGGAAATATATTAAAATAATATATATTTTTATGTTTCTTAAAAATAATTTTTGATATTAACATATCAAAACAATTTAAAAATATTAAAAATATATTAATTTTAAATAAAAAAAATTAAAAATTCAAAAAACACAATTTACACCACTTTCCCAAATGCTTTCTAAGAAAGTGGTACTTGTGTTCGAGGATCTGGATGCCTGCGGGATTTGTTAGCAAAGAACCGAGGACAGGCTTTTTAGGGCAACTTGGTTGCCAAGTTCTCATGCCTATCACGGACATTGCATTGTTAAGTGGTTTGAAACCAGTCCTTGCCCTACTTGCCGTTTCCAATTCACTCAAGGCTGAATTTCCTGAGAATGTTCTTTATTTTTGCACCAGACGCAACATTCTTTTCAGGAGAACTCAAGATTTATCTATAAAGGCTGCGTTTGTCAGCAGTCCCTGCTCTTTACCTTCTCACAAGGCATGTATTTTGTTTATCAATATTCGATCAAAGATAGTCTGTTACATACAACGGATGATTGTCATTAGGGCGTCTCCTTGCTACCGAGAGAACAAACGAAAAGAAAGCTTCTAACCTTTTGAGTGTAGATTCAAATAGGAACAACAAACCAGAGGGCACTGGAAATTGCAGTCCACAATCGTACTTTATTATTTTGCTCTTATATTTAAATCTTCAAGTTCCTTATCGTAACGCAAATCTCCAACTGCAAACTCTACATGGTACAACGGTTAGAGCCTTTGGGGCTAACTATATTGATCAATACAACTATTCAAAAGATTAAAATTAACAACCCAATACAGCAGGAATACACTCAAACATGGTGATGAGTAAGAATCCGCCAGACCTCATCTGTCAGGACCAGAACTCTCACTTGAATATTGATAAAAAAGACATGACTGTATGCTACAATGTACAAATCAAGCAGAGAATGAATGCCATTCTGATATGGCACAAGAAGACGACCGATTTATATTCAGAGGAACCCAAGCTGTGATGCCATAAGGTGTGAATCAGAGGTGCATAGAATCTGACATGTTGGTTCACATCCCGCAGTTGTGTGCAGTTACTCTAGACTTCCCACTCGCATGTTATATTTTCATTTAGCAATCTGGAAGAGACTGGGCAGAGGCAAATGGAGAGAAACTTGCAGCAGACTCACTGCAATGCAATGGGCGTGGCTGATGACTAGAGCTAACCAAACTTGGTGAGGCATTACTTGGGCTAGGTATATATGCAGACATGTATCTGGTGTTCAAGGGTGAAATTGATGGGTAGCCTAAAGAATGGGGTGAAACCAAGAAGGAAGCACGGGATCTTTGGGAAGACATGTTCCTAAGATCAGCTGAGCTCTGGCTTAGAGCTATGGAAGGTGAGTGCCGATAGGATCTAAGAGACTGCTGGGCATAAGGAGTGCTAGAAAGAGAGGGAATATAAGAAACTGAAGGGGTCCTTGATGGGGTAATTTGTATGGCAGTTGATGTTCCAGATCTAAAAGATGACAGCATGGATGATGAAGCCAAAGAGGATGGGTTGGATGAAAGCAATGGTGTGGATTCTGTTGCTGGTGGTTCACCTGTGCTAGTTCTTGCATCACGCTTGCATACTGGACAAAAGGTCCTCCATGTCGTCAGCCAAGAATCCACACAGAAAGCATGGAATTCTGCACGAGGTTTGAGAATATATGATTCAGTTAATGGAGATATGAGCAATTAATACAAAACCTGTCAAAAGCTTCAAGAAGATGCTAGCATCATTTCTAATTGCAGAGTGAAAGGGGTTATGAAAATAGTCCTATTATTAACTGTTCGATAGAAATACATGCTGCCATAAAAACGTCAGCCACAACTGGTTTGTTTGGTTGCATTATTTAATATGGCATTGAAGTGTACATGCGCAACTCAAATCCTAAATATATGTTCTTACACCACGCTATCTAAGAGGACATCTTCTAGAGAATACTACAAACCTAAATTTTCTTTACCTATCTTGCACTCTCTGTTATTTCTGCTCGATAAGAGTGAAAATCACCCTTATATATTGACACGTCAGAATTTCCATATCAGACTATCTTAGATGAACAATTCTTCAGAAGGAGCTACTTTCCACTTTTTGATAATACGAATCGACAAAAAAGAAAAGGGGGGCCCTAGAACCTTGCATTTCTGATTCCATCATTTTGGATTTCCATTTCCAAAGTCGTTTAATGTTCGATTTTTATCATACGAATTTTACCAGAATGTTAGTTTGCATTTACAGAAAATATACCATAAAACAAGGTTGTCATCATACTAGTCATATAAATCTACCATTCAATTTTCAGTTCACTTCCTATCTCTGTTCCAAGTTTTACTAAATTTGCATTCACTAGATCAAGTTCAAATCCTACTTAATTCAGCTCTAATATATTCCTCACATATCCAACTTTTCTGCACCAATTACCTGGCTGCATCTTTGATGCTATTGAAAAATTACCTAGAAGAACGTCTCTATGGTACATCCATTCACTAGGTGTTAATGCCAGAAAGGCTAGCATGATTTACAATCAGCACATTCTGTTGATAACCATAAATAAAGAAGACTTGACAAATAAGACGGAAAAGTATTTTCTTATTACTTTTTCCAAGATTGTTCCTTTCAGGTACAAAGTATACCGTGCTCCAAGAAACAATTGCAAAATACATCTCAATATTTTCAATTGCTCACTACGACATTATAGAAAGCCCTAACCACTGAATCACTGTTAATGGCAAATTTTTTTTTTTTCAAAAACTTCCCTTGCTTAGCCCCTTCCATGCTTGAGTGGGTTCGGGGTCCAAAAAAATAAACTTGTCTGGTATACCAGCATTAGCCATAATAACATGGGCAACCAGCGCAACTAAGTCAAAGAAGATGTCAACCTGACTTGAAGCACCTAGCAATTTTTGCAGTCGCCACTTCTCATAATTCTATTACCCCTCTAAACTATCTTGAAAACATATTTGAAATTAGAGTGGCTACACACTAAACCCACAACCTTTAAACAACATGAAACAGATGCCACAAACAAAGTAAATGTATTAAATAAGCAAGTATATCATCGTTGTTAGGAAACCAAGGAAAAAAAAAGGCTTACTGTGTCGACATGGCAGAATCCTGAGTTTTTCTCCAACAGTATAATCTTCAAGGCATATGGCGCATGTAGTTGAAGTACAATTATCCTCTAGAGCAGAAGTAAATGTGAGGCTTGGCATTGCCTTCACTAAGCAGCTGCTCATCCCATGGAATTCCCGTACACGGGAAGAGCGAGGACGCTCTCTTCTTATGCGATGCCTGCGGACAAAGAAACAGGTTGCCAATACTGCAGACATTGCGAGAAGAGATATGAAAGAGATTGCCATTATAGACCATGCTGAATTTTCAAAGCTTGGGATTATCCACAGCTCCAAGTCAGTCAACCCAGCATATTTCTTAAGCGTTTCGCCTGATGTTTTAGAAACAAAGACGGCAGGTATTGTTACACCAGCTGAGTTTCCTGCCACTGAAAATTTTTCAGCATTCTGGATTAGGATTTGCATGATAACTAAATAATTTATTTTGTCATTTATAAATGAGAGTGAGAAAGAGAGAGATTTGCTGCCCAAAGAACATTAGCAAATTAGAGAACAATAGAAAAGGGGCTATTCAAACAAATTTCTAGGTACTTGACTAAGGATTTACCTACTCCAAGTTTTGATTAGAAAGGTCCAACAATTCACACAACAAACTTATAAGCAACAATTCAACCTGCTCTGCTGATTGGTAACAAGAGTGCAAAAAAATACGAGTATGCCAAAGCTGTGATTTCACCAGGGGAACAAATCACACATATAAGTTTTCACTTTTCTCATATGGCTGGCAGCAACATCACGAATTTATTAAGCCATTTAGTTTGCCTTTAGTATTAGCTGAAAAATATGGGGGAGAATGTTATGGGGGTAAGAATTAAGGGTGATGTGTTAAGGGTGTAAAAGGTGTCAAAGAGGTGAGGTATTAATGGTGTTTGGTAGGAGTTGAATGAATTATGGGTAATAGTGGATCCCTGTACAAATCAAATCAAATTCTAAATTAAATATAATTATTAAATAATTAAATAATATATATTTGTGGTGCAAAAAGGAAGTGGAAGAAAACAAAGAACAAATTAGTAGAAAGTTAAAAAAAGAGAGGCAAAGTTAACATTTAACCCCTTTTGGCAGTTAAATGTTATCCTCCTTGGAATTCTCCCCTCCCTGAAAAATCATACTAAACACAAGGAGGTGAAATGGATAACTTTTCACCACTTTAACCCATATCAAACATATCCTTGTTGATTGTTGGGAAAAACTGGTGCACAACTACTATGAATATCCACAGAAGCTAAATTCAAAGGGCAGAGCATGAATCAATAGGCACAATATCAACTTTCGAACTTAGAGATTGTTGCCAGCAAGAAAGTAACTGCCAACGTGAAGGGATGCTCTAAACAAGCATCAAGACCTACTACCAGATTGTTTCTCATTTGTTCAAAGTGTCTTTTTACAAAATAAGCTAAAAGCACAGGACTATAATATGAAGGAAAATTCCTCACAGAAGTTGGTGGATCTAGGACTTGCAACAGATCATCATCAATAATTTAAGGGTTTCAAAACTATGAAAGCAGCCTCAAAACAGCAGAGAAAAATGGATGCTAATTACCATCTATGATAGAGCCCGCCACACACCAGTGCCATACTCCATGCTATAAGGCTAATGTCCCTCTTATCAGCCCTTTTATTAGCGATTAGCAGCAACTATGAATACTAAAATCCCACACCATAATTTTATATATCTATACATAATGGGACATTAGTTATGTAATGGATTATGGGTCCATGGCATCACACCTATTTTACAACAGGGTGAAATGCTATGTAGCACTCTGCACCACCTGTCACACAATGCCTAATACAGCAAAAAAAGTAAGTTCTTTCAAAACAATTCTCCACCCACTTGGTTTCAGTTGAATACATCAGAGGATTGCAGTTAATAGCTTTAAATCATTAGATTAGTGCATAAGCAACAATTCTTTATTAATTCATGTTAGTTTTTTCAAAACTAGGATCCACCCACTTAGTTTCAGTTGAATACATCAGAGGATTGCAGTTAACAGCTTTAAATCATTAAATTAGTGCATGCAACAATTCTTTAATAATTCACAAGTTCAGCAAGGCAACCAGTGCTAAAAATTTGAAACCACGACTATATCTTCTTCTTCAACCACATGCTAAAATACCTAAAGGCCCTTGTTGCTATGGCAGTCAAAACAAGGTTGAGACTCGAAAAGAAGGAAGGATAAACCAAATCTCATAATGGTCAACGAATTATTCGTTGTTTTCTTTTGCAGGTTAGTTGGAAAGCAGCAATACTCCCTCCTGGTAACAGATCTGCTACCCAACTCAGAGGGTAAAAGAAAAACAGATTCTAGTGAATAGTCATAAATGAGTCTAATGTTCATTTAAACACCTTAGAAGAACCAGAAATTCATAACAATGAACTTGTAAAAGTTTTGACATTCCTTTTCCATTTAAGATAGATGTAAAATTACCAGCAAAAGTTTTGAGCTTGAACAAGGAATCACATTGCTAAAGTGAGTCCAACATATAAGTAGCAATTGTACCAACCCTAACAAGCTTGTTCACGAAATCCAAGGAATCCCATTGTGAGACAATGGTGCAGTAACAAAGAACAGAATTATATTTGGAGCAGACCCTTCTACTAAATAAGCATTCATATGTTGGGGACAAATTTAAGAATCAATCCGTAAGATTATCAACAAGTTCTCATGGCAATAAGGATTCATGTTAGTAATAACAAACAACTAAGCAGTGGATAAAAATCATTTTTCACATAGGAAAAGGTCTTACTTGCGACTAAGATTCCTTCTTCATCGTCATAGATAATAGCAGCTTTGTAACCTGCCTTTTGTGCTCTTCTAACTTTATCCTCAAAGCTGCATCCTCCTCTTATAATCAACACAAATGGAGAGCTACAATTGGAACCCTTTTCAGCTTGATTAGTTAAATCCGAGCACGCATCAATAGGCTCTGCCAAATACAACACCCCACATTCACCTGAGCCCTTTATTGCCGGAGCTGAATTTAACAACAAAACCAATAATCAGCATGGACACATAGATATGTAAGAAACTATGTGCTTACAACATTCTGGCATCAACAATTCTTAGATTCAAGATCCTCAAGTGTGCACATAAACCAAATATTCTAACATAATCTAACTAACCCTTTTTTAAGCAGATTAAAATCAATAATATTTTAAACTCGATTTGTGTTTTCAATATTTGATTAATAAGAGCATAAAAAAAGCCTCAACTCTTTGAGATACCCAATTAGCATATTAAAGTCTAGTTCAATGAAAAGTTTCAATCTTTTCAGCTCTAGAAATAAAAGTCCCTCACTTTCTTTCATTTTCCTTCACTTCCTTAGCGACCAAAAACCAAAACAAACATTAAAGAGAGAGAGAGAGAAAAAAAAAAAACTCACCGAAATTAGCTTCAATATCATCGAAAGCCATGGTAACATTATTGCCAATCAAAAGAACATTACCTGATGCCACCAAAAAGCAACTCAACAAAGACAACAATAAGACTACAACACCTTCCATTGACAAAGAAGACAAAAATGGTCCCTTTTTTTCTCGCTATGGTTTATGTTAGGGTTTAGATTTTGATGAGAATGGATACATCAGCTTCCATCTTTCGATCCTGATTTTGGGCTTTGATACTTTTTATAAATCATATAAAGGTTGTTTTTCACCAGGGTAGAGAGAGAAAATGCTTCAAGTACGAAATTGAGAGCTCTTTTGAAGTGTCTATTTTCAGGTCCCCTAAATTTTATCTCATTGCATGTTGCTGGATGGCCATAATAAACTAATGTAATTTCTTGGTTTTTATTATAGTAGAATTGTTTGATTCAAGATTTATTTATTATTTAATTAGATTGGAGATTCATGATATTTTATAATTGATCTTGCTATGATCCTTGGCATCCAGGAAGGTGTCTCTAGATTAGTCCAAAGATGATGTGTGTTGTGGATGAGAAGCAAGGAAGCAATGAATTTTGTATTGAACAAGTAGGCCACTTGCACAGTCAGAAGGTCGCCCCCATGCACTCGGTGGTTTGATTTTCTGGTTTGTGTGCGTTCGGTCACTGTCTTTATTTAGTTCATTTCTTCTAGAGAAAGACAAACACATGGGTGAGCTCATACATGATAATCATAGCTTTAGAGTGGTACAATTATAATATTAGGGCAATAATGTTCAATATGTGGTGGAAACGATGTATGACCTT
>Ga0307517_10015470_pt1 | contig 10136 bp, 5 predicted proteins | sample 23_EM_MG_FD_194515 | JGI IMG/M metagenome (GOLD analysis project Ga0307517, IMG submission 194515) | Populus trichocarpa ectomycorrhiza microbial communities from riparian zone in the Pacific Northwest, United States - 23_EM | ecosystem: Host-associated > Plants > Roots > Unclassified | place...
CATGTTCCCGTTTCGGATGCCGAAGACCCAAACTTTCCCAGCAACATTAGATGCCGGACGGACCCTAGGAGAGGAAATCAATCTGGGAATTTATTTATACCTGAAAAAAGGGTAATTAATTTAATGAAGGAGGTCCAAGCAGTTTGCTCTTGAGTGTACTGGGCTGGATCTTGGTTAATAAAAATCCACCGTGTGAAGTTACCCGATCCAAGCCCACCCCAAGCTATTTGCATGAAGGGACTCTCGGGTTATTTTAGGCAGTTGCACAGGGCTAGACCATGAAGGTCCATTCGTGCATCATGGACTATTGGTTGTCTTGGGATTATATCACATATCATTTAACCTTTATATTTATGATCATGATAATAAATGTGCTGCAGAATATGCAGAAACATTTACAGAGAGGGCAAAAAAAAAAAACAAGAAGAGGAAAAGAAAATGCCTCTCGAATTATAGCTTATATTATAAGTCATGAAACAATAGATTGCTGTGTCAGATTCTACGAAATAAAATATTTCAAAAATTGTAAATGGGTCTCTCTCTTTCTTCTACTCATTGATTCTACGAAATAAAACCCTTATCGGACCACAACAGTGGATGCTTCGCTTCCATCACGTGAAGATTTCACACCAGTTCCGTTTCAATTTGAAGCATTGATTAGACAACTGTACTTATCCATGCACAATACGCTTATTAGGTATTTGATGTGTTGAAATATTTGGTTAATATTTTTATAAATATAAAAAAATCTTAACCAAATAAAATAAATAAAATAGATCTCACAAATATAATAGGTCCAAAAAATTTAGACTTGACCGATTATCAAATTTAAAATGACTCGGATCTGACAAATATATCAGACCCACGGAGCTTATAAATAATTAAAGGCATTTGAATTTAACCATTATTGAGTTTTAAAACTATATATTTGATTTTAAACGATTCTCTGAAATAAAAACATTGAAAACATGATAAATTGTCATACTTTTTGAAATAAAATAATCATTCATATTAATATAATAATTTGTCCATGCTCATGGATGTATATAAGGTATCTTAAGAGATCTACCATACTTATTGTTTCATTAATATATATAATTGGAAAATTTCAGAGTATAAATACCTTTTAAATCATTAAAGTAATCTCATCATAAACTCTAATATATTTAAGAGCAATAACTCATTCAAAACTCAATCACAAATATTTTTATTTTTAAATTTTTTTTTAAGGATATTTATTGAGTTTTTCATATATATTAACTTTAACATTGGAATACTTTAAGGTAACCGAAACTGTTTTTGCAAGTATTAAAAATATGAAATTTTACTATAAGTATGAAATTCTTGAAACTAAAATATAAAATTTAAGTAACTAAATATATTAACTAGCCAATATATAAAACATTAAATAATATATTATTTATATATATTGTATTTTGAAATATCATCATTATTAAAACTAAAAATAAAAGAACAGTAGAGCCAGTAGGAGGGCGTGAAAATGATTCGCCGTAAAGAGGGGAAGATCTCATAATTATTGCTATTTTCTCTAACATTGCCAGCCGCTTTACCAGTACAGTTAACAGATTAAAGTTTGGTAGATTCGAAGAATCTCACTTTATATTTAAAAATAAAAAATACTTGTATTAAACTCCCATGATAAATGTTCCAGAGACACTCTCTATCGTGCAACTCGGTGCTATAATATTCAAAGTGGAGTAGAAATTTAAATGCGGTTTCCATGCGATACCTTGAGATAAATAAGAATAAGTTCCAGCAATGTTTAATGTGATTTATGAGTCATCAATTATTTTCTAATTTTCTTTTATTTTAAAATATATCAAAATAATATATATATATATATTTTTAAAAATTTATTTTTGATATTAGTATATTAAAATAAAAATATTTTTAAAATATAAAAAAAACTATAAAATCAAATGATTTAATTGATGGAATAAAAAGAAAAAGGAGCCAAGTTGCTATATCGGTTGGAAAAAAAGTTTAGTTATGAAAGATGAAGGGCTGGTGGAGGCCACCTTTGTATTATTATTATTATTATTATTTTCTCTCACTAAGATATTGAAACTAGAGAACGAAGAAAGTATTCTTAAGGTACGATCCCATTCGGTCTCGATTTCTCGGATGAGATGATGACGATGTGATACAAAGGTGTTTTACGTGGGAATGATTCGAAGCAACCATCGTTCATTCTTTGATAAAGCGACCGTTTCGAATTCGAAGACTAATTTCTGGCAATAGTAGAAACGGGATAAGAATAATAATTAAAATGAGAATACATAATTCGAGCAAAAATGTCGTGCTGTACAGGTTTGAAGGCGTTCTTTCAACTCTGACAAGTAATGATGTATATATACAATTAATTAATTAATTAATAGTAATTGATATTTTTTGAATTTAACACCCAAGTATCCTCGCAATTCATTGAAACTTTTGTAAATTAAAAAGATCATTTCATCATCGCTGCGATCAGTGTCAACGCAGAGATTTTTGAAGCAGTCAATATTCAAGCCTCTTTTTTTTTTTTTTTTTTTTTTCTACGTGGGTGTCGAGGCCAGCTTGCGCGCATCACGACTAATCCCACGGCCCACTGAACATCCTGCAAACCCAGTGAACATGTAAGGCACCGCAGGGGTGACAGACATACACAAGGAGATTCGAATCCAGGTACAGAAAAAAAGAACAAGTTCCTTCTACCGCTAGGCCAACACCTCAAGTGCAGTTAATATTGACTATATTGATATATAGTCAATATTCAAGCCTTGGTCATAATCAATGGTGTCATGAATCTTTATTCATTAAGCATCGTCATAATCCCCAAGCTTTTGGTGGGCTCTGTGACAGGCCCCATGTGTCACTGAACCACTACCCAAAAAAATACTAGAGCCTGATCTCGAGGCCCGGAAAATTAAGACCAGAGAGAAGAGCCTTTGTGCCCGCACTTCTTTTCCGGTAAAGGGTGCTTGGGAGAGGTGTTAAATGGAGTTTTCAAAAAACATATTTATTTTTATTTTTAATTTTTTAATGTTTTTTATGTATTGATATTAAAAATAAATATTAAAAAATAAAAAAATATTTTTAAATATTTTTAAATAAAAAACAGTTTGAGAAAAAAAAAAGTGTTTCTCCTTCATCCAATCTTTTTTTTTTATCATATCTGTTTCTCATGTTTGACCCACGGAAGTAGAGATCAGAGCTACACACTGGGTTTCACAAAACGTGATGGGCAGGTGATATCTAACTTCTCTGTTCATAGTTTTGGGCCTTTAGGCATAGATTCATAACTATAAGAGCTGCAAGGAGGAATTCACTTTCAAAGTCCATGATTTAACTGGGTATGGACATAATTTTGGAGGCTTACATAGATCCTGTAAGAACATACATATGTTTTTTTGGTCAGCCTACGTGCTTTACATGAAACGATTGTTTCTTTCTTCTTCGTTCTTTCACATATATATATATATTTGATTTATAATAATAATAATAATAATGGTGTGCCAATAAACTTGACCTAACATAAAAAAGGCTAACCGGCTGCGAGACTAGGCGCACTACTTGTCATTTTAAAAAAAATAAATAGAACGACTGGTATGTTGTTTGTCCTAGGTTATTTTTAAAACAACATATAGACGACCTACATAAATTATAACCATTTAAGATGATTGGATGGTCGAGTGTTGACTTTTTTAACTTGAAAAAACCAATCTACAACTCAAAATATAAGAAGTACAATGTAAATCTCAATAAACTCATTTTAAAATTTTAAATTATCATTTAATATATTAAAAAAACATAAAAATAACTCGAATATTTTTTTCTCACAAGTACCTGTCTACTTTTTTCTAGCAAGAAAAATGATAAAAAAAACACCTTAATTTTTTTTATTATCAATTGGAATTCATTTACACTAATATTAACTTTTTCATTATCAAGACGTGGCAAAATAACTATTTTATTTCTCATTTCTTTATATATATATTTTTTTTTCTCTTTTATTCAAAAAACTTAGAAACTACAATGTAAAATAAAATAAAGTTTTTGATAAGAACAAAATCTATAAAACTAAAAGGACAAAAAAATGAGCTAAAGTTGAATATTTGGACTAGATTGTTTTTTTTCCCCCCTGCAAATATGGGTAATGCCCCGTTGTTTTTGCTTAGTTTTGAGTTTGGTTATCTTTCTTTTAACTGTGTTTTATTTTACCAATTTCAATAAAATCTCATTAAATTGGTTTGCAATAAAATTAGAAACTCTGGTCAAACACTTTGAACTGTCAGCATGTAAATACAGAAAAATATCAACGCATAAAAAAAAAGATAAAATTAAAGAAATTAAAGTTGAGTGATGAAAAAGAAATCAACTATCACGTGAAACCGTGAGGAAGTGAACAACCTTTTAGTTTTATTGTAGTTTTGAAAATAAAATAAAATTCAATACCCTATACAATCCGAATCAAATAAATAATGGCCAATGATTTAAGAGTCGGAGGGATTTTAAAAAAATAATACTTCTCAACGTGCAATATTCAAGACATATTTTAGAAAAATCCTTCTTGTATATACATGTGACTTTCAAAATCTCATCGAGGAATATTAAAAAAAAGGAAAGAAGGAAGGGCATTGAAGAGTTGTTTCTTTCCAATTGCCTCTAGCGAGTATGAAAACGTCGTCGTCGCTGGAAGTCATGGCAGTTGCCGTTTCGCTGTTGTAACTTCTGACTCCCCATCCGCTGGGCCCACACGTTCACACCAAACTCCAACCGGCCTAACCAAACGATGGATAATCGAACTTTTTATTGGTGACCATTGCCAAGCAAGAACAAAAGTCGATTCTAGTTCAAAAGTAAAACGAAGACGCCTCCAATAAAACACAAGGCCTCTAACTAATCGGGTTTATCTCTAGAAAATCTTAACCGCCAGCGCAGCGGGCAAAGATATCGATTTCAAAGTGCCCTCAATCTTCTCTTTCCTTTTCTCGCAGTAACCGTCAAAACTAAAGCCGCTCTCTTGCCGGCGACGTCCCATACAAAAGTGCAAGCACTGTCTTTTTCCCTTCCAAACAGGTCTGTACGAATGCTGTATAATAACAGTATATGGTTCGTATTCACCTTTTTTGGCCGTGTAATGCGTGCTAAATCATTGCCTTGTTTTACTACCCACACTTCTTTTCTTTTTTGTTTTATCTTCCTATTAAAGATAAAGAGATTCCATTTTTTTCCACCTTTCTTGTCACTGACTGATACTCTTTGCCACCATTTTCTCGTTCTCCGTTTTCCTTATATCTAGCTCTCATTCCAAATCAACTAACGTTCTTTCCCTTTGTTGGGTGCTTTATTTTCTTGCGTAGAAAAGAATTTCATTGCTGAGTTTGTGCATCGATGGCGTGGAGGAACATGATGTCATATTTCTCTCTCCCGGATTTCCGTGGTATCTTTCAGGTTTGCTGGACATTGTGTGTGTGTATTTGTGTTTGTGTGGTTTTCTACTTTTTCATGTTCAGGTTATAATCAATGTCATCATCACAGGACTAATTTAATTTTGGAGGCAAATTTGTTAAGATAAATATTCATTAATGTTTAATTATGTTTGAAAAGATATTTGATATTTTGGCTTGTGAAGTTATGATGAAAGGTTATTTTCCTTCTGGGGGATTATATGTTGCTGTGGTTATGGATAATGGACAAAAGTGGTCCATGAACCATGAATTTATGTGGATTGGTCGAGGAACAGGTCTTAAAACTAGATTTTATGGACTCTGAGTCCTGGGTTTTCTCTTTCACCATAATTCTCTGTCCGTAAAGATGTGCTTCAATGCTTCAATTGTTTGCTAGTTTTAATCAACAGTTTCAAACAAGACTCGATGTCTTACTAGACAAAGATAAATTTATAGTTGTATACACGTAGAGTACTGAGTTGTTTAAGTACGAATTTGAATGAGAAATTAGATTTTGTTACTTCACCTTGCCCGTCCGAGCGGATTTTTTTTTTCTTTTGTAATTTTCTTACTCTCAATAACAGGGCAGAGTGAGGCAGGCGGGGATGGGTACACACACTATCAAATCTCATGGAGCCAAACTTGCGAGGGATCACATGCACGATTGGCTTATTTTACTGCTACTTGTGGTGATTGAGGTCATTCTCTACGTAATCCATCCATTTTATCGGTTCGTGGGAAAGGATATGATGACAGACCTGAAATATCCCTTGAAAGAGAACACAGTACCTGTATGGACCGTGCCTGTAAGTTTTCTTCAGCATTAACTTATCAAGTTGTTTGTTATTTGGAAGGGGTTTAAGTTTTCAGAAAGGTGTGCATCGATTGAACATCCCAAGCCAAATTTAGATTGCATAGTTTCTCAATATTTCTGATTGTGTGTTGCGGACAATGAGTATATAATTCATCGGGGTCTTTACCGTTTTGATATTCAGTTGTATGCAGTTTTGTTGCCCGTTGCTGTTTTCCTTTTAGTTTATATTAGAAGAAAAGACGTCTATGATCTGCATCACAGCATCTTAGGTAATTCCATTTGCACTATGCTTTTTGTGTTTGACCTGTACTTTTTTGTTTCTTCCATGTTTGTCATGTTGTATGTTAAATATTAATGAATATTCTCTACGCAATCAAGATCAGGCCTCTTATTTTCTGTGCTGATTACTGCTGTCATCACGGATGCAATAAAAAATGCTGTTGGCAGGCCTCGACCAGACTTCTTTTGGCGTTGCTTTCCTGACGGGAAGGATGTATGTCTCTGTTTTCCCTTCCTTGAACTCTTCGATGCATTTTTTTAACATACAAGTTTTTGGTCGTTGTAATAATTATGTCTAATTATCTTTTTCATAAGAGCTGTACATCCTAACAATTTTCTCTCCCTTTTTTTTTAAAGCAATACCTTGACAGCAGTTGAGCTGGTTTTGACCATTTCAATAAGCCGGCCTTAATTTTTTCTTGAATATTTCTTTTTCCTCGAACTTGATATGTCCCCAGCTAGTGGCTGCATTCTGATATAGACCTTAATATTAATTATCTGTGTCGTGTTTACTTGGCACTGTTTACTATTTTCAATCCTTATAACTTCTTTATTTATTTATTTTGCGTTGTTCAGCTCTATGATAGGTGGGGAAATGTAATATGTCATGGTAAAGGAAGTGACGTTAAGGAAGGACATAAAAGTTTCCCAAGTGGTCATACTTCATGTAAGCTACAGTTCCATCTACATCCTGCAATGCTTATCCGTCTTGTTTTGGCTAATTTGTGCTGTGATCTGTACATCAACCATGAGACGATAATATGATATATAAGTTCAAAATTGTATTTCGATCAACATGACCAATTAACTTTCATGATGCTATTATTTGACCACTTTCCATTTAGCATTTCCTATGTCTGGGGTAATTTTCAAAGACAAACAATTAACTCAACTGTGCAAAATACGAGAAATTAAGAACTTTCAAGTTCTCGCTGAATAAGGCGTAGGTTACATTTCAGGCACAGAATACTTGTTTTTTCATAGCAGCATTCCAAGTAGTAAGTGTTTCGAAGGAGATATTTGAATGTCATGTCAGGACTCATTAATTCGACTGATAAAAATTAGTACTGCAATGCAGGGTCCTTTGCTGGATTAGGTTTTCTCTCACTCTACTTATCTGGAAAAATCAAGGCATTTGATCGGAAAGGGCATGTGGCAAAACTATGCATTGTTTTTCTTCCTCTACTTGCTGCGTCTCTTGTCGCCATCTCTCGAATTGATGATTACTGGCATCATTGGCAAGATGTGTTCGCTGGAGGCCTTCTAGGTCTGTTTTTCTGCTATCAATGACTGGTAGAGAAAGGTAGATAAATATGCATTTCAAAATTTAACTTGATTAGCTTTTATATGGTAGCAGGGCTGGTTGTGGCAACATTCTGCTATGCACAGTTTTTCCCACCCCCTTACACCGATGAAGGTAAGATTTCTATTGCCTTTATTTCCCTAACTCGTTTACTCTTGCGCTTCATGTTTTCCAGGCTTCTGGATAAGATGTTTCATAAAAAGACCAGTAGTATCTTTCACTTAAACATCTTGTCGCGCGCGCAGTACATCTTGAGCCATTGTTAATTATTTCATTAGACATTAGAAGTTCATCCTATCTCAAGCAGTGCTGGATCTTCCTGTTAATGGATTTTTCATGACAAGATCTATCAGAATAAGAGCGACTCTCTGTTTGCACTTTTGTTTCTTTGATGAATTGTTCTAAGCCGTCCCTGTACTTTCTTGACTTCAGGATGGGGACCTTATGCATATTTCCAGGCTTTGGAGGAGTCACGTTCCAATACAAATGCAGGGCAGTCTATGAATGCACTTGATTTGCAGCCCGTGAATGCCCATGTCGTGAGTCAACAAGGCAGGCAAAACGGAGATGACTTTGCCTCCTTGGAGGAATTGGAATCCGGAAGGATGTGAATGTGCGTGTATAGCTTCTGATCTACTTCTGTCCATATTTTGTGTGAGTTGTTTTATTATTATTTTTCTCTTTTTCGGTAAATAGAATGTAGAATGATGATTTACAATTTATTATTGTAGTTAAATGAATGGTAGTGATTTGTTAATAATACCTGGAACGCCATGGATGATCTAAAGATGAAAAGTTTATGAACAAATTTTTTTTAATATAATTTACGGTTAAATAGTGTCTAAAGTTTTTTGAAATAGTTTCTTTATAGACTAAACTCTTTCTCTCAGGTGAATCTTCTTTGATATTGATCTAAAATTCCAGTCTTAAAATATCAAGTAATGAAGCAAATTTAATCAACCACGAGATCAATTCCTTGAGATTAACCAACTTAACAGGTCCATCCCATCAACGGTAATCAAGTTGACGATATTAGCCAGATATTCTAACAACCCTAAGGGATGATATACATGTTATTTTAGCCCGAGTTTAATCAGCTGTTGGCTTCTGTTTGTAATTCATTTTTACATATAATTGAATCGACGTTCCAATCAGTTATGGGTTCTTAGGATAATTCTCCCCTGTATGGAACCCGATTACAATTCTACGACTGCAGCAGCCACAACTGACAGGTGTCATCGTGATAGATATTATTTTTTAAAATATTTTTAATATTAAAATAATTTAAAAACATAAAAAAACTGATTATGTTTTAAAAAATAATGCAAAACTCTGGTTGAACAGGACAGAACACCCCTTTAGTTTTTTTCTTTACCTTCTCGTCGGACACAAAGAGCTTCTTCTTCTTCTTATTATTATTATTACCTTCGGTTATATATTTTATTGGTCATTAACCTCGGAATGGAAGGGAGAAAGCTTCTTTTTTTCTGTAAGTACGTAGGATGAGAAAGTAGTGCCTTGCAAGTATCGTATTTGAGGAACAGATCTTCGTACTCAAATTGATTTTTAAAAGGCAAAGACTCTTAACTGCACTACATGTTATCTTCATGTCACCGTAAAGAAACATCGAGCGTGATTCAACGCCATGGAGGTGGCGTAATTCAACGCCATGGAGGTGTTATCTGGTGGAGTATAGGCATAAAATCATCATGTGTTACGTGTCATGTTGAATTTCAATTATATCAGCTTTTTTATTCAGTTCAATACTTCCACTTTCACCTTTAAGACACGTCGACTCTTCTATGACGGGGCTTCTTTGATTCGACATCATTCTTGACTTATTGTTGATCAATAGGAAGACGATACGTGGTATAAAAATAATTATCTAAATACAAAATAGAAAAAAAATTAATTAGGGATGTTTTTAATAAAATTGGGGGGAAATAAAAGGAATTGAAAAAATAAATATTAAAAAGTGTTGAGATTTTCCCCTTAAATAAAATTGAAAGAAAAAGGAAAAAAAATCCTTTTGATGTTTAAAATATATTTTACAAATATTTTAATGTTGAGATTTGCCTGCCACATGTCATCATCCTATGAGTTAATGTTAAATCTCTTAGCGGAATGGAATCGAACCATCGGAGCTCCATCAGAAAAGGGTCAATATGTCAGAAAAGTTGAAGCAAACTAGGTTAAAAACTCAAAATAACTGAAATTCAATAGTAGAGAGATCGCAGGATGGTTTTCCTTGCCTTGAAGTATATGTGTGCGCGCGCGCGCGCGCGTG
>Ga0307517_10015471_pt1 | contig 10136 bp, 6 predicted proteins | sample 23_EM_MG_FD_194515 | JGI IMG/M metagenome (GOLD analysis project Ga0307517, IMG submission 194515) | Populus trichocarpa ectomycorrhiza microbial communities from riparian zone in the Pacific Northwest, United States - 23_EM | ecosystem: Host-associated > Plants > Roots > Unclassified | place...
CGAGAGCGACAGCGAGCGCGCTTCCAGCGCGGTGCGCGTCGAGCTCTGGGACGCCTGGCCGGACGCGGCCGCAACTGCAGCGCTCACGATTTGTCCTTCTGGGTATCCGAGCCCTGGGGCTTATCGGCCGCCGCGGGTCCTGTGGGCTTGGTATCGGCACCCTGCGCCAGATCGTCACCACCTCGCGCGCTGGCGCGCTCGGTGCGTAGCTCGCGTGCGATCGCGAGCGGCGTGGCGCCGTTGCCGTGCTTGCCGACGAGCCGGCGCCACCACAGCGTGTCCCACAGCTCCTTGATCCCGAACAGACCCTGCGGGCGCACGATCATCACGATGATGAGCGCGAGCGCGTAGACCGGCATTCGGTACTCGGCAAACTCCCGGAACAGCTCCGGCATGATCGTCAGCACGGCCGCTGCCAGCACGACGCCGGAGATCGATCCCATGCCGCCGAGCACCACCATGATCACGAGATCGATCGACTTCTGGAATCCGAGCTCCTGAGGATTGAGCGTGGTGCCCAGCTCGTGGGCGAACAGTGCACCGCCGATACCGCCGAAGAACGCGGACATCACGAACGACTGCACCTTCACGCGTGCCGTGTTGATCCCCACCGCCTCGGCCGCGACCTCGTTCTCGCGCACGGCGAGCAGCGCCCGGCCGCGGCTCGAGATCTTGAGGCGGTACGCGCACAGCACCACGATCACGACGAACACGTACACGTAGAAGATCCGCGTGTAGGTCGGGACGCCGCCGAACCCGAGGCTGCCGCCGAGGTTGCCGATCGCTCCGATCAGGCCGGCCTTGGCAGCATCGGCGGGTGGCAGCACATCGCCGCTGCGCTGGATCAACACCCGCATGATCTCGCCGAAGCCGAGCGTCACGATGGCGAGATAGTCGCCGCGCAGCCGCAGCGAAGGCAGGCCGACGATCAGGCCGGCCACCGCCGCGACCAGGCCGGCGAGGACACAGGCGGCCAGGAAGAGGACGTCGCCGCCGCCGAGGAACCCCCCATGAAATCCCGGGCTGCCCCACAGCTGGATCGATCCGTAATACGTCAACCAGGCGGCCGCGTATCCGCCGACCAGCATGAAGCCGGCGTGGCCGATCGAGAACTGGCCACCGAAACCGTTGACGATGTTGAGCGACGCCGCGGCGACGATCGCGATCCCGATGTCGAGCAGCACCTTGGCGTAGAACGGACCGATCGCCGGCGCGACCCACTGCTGGAGCAGCCACGCGAACGCGATGCCGACGATCAGCGGCCACAGCGAGCCCACGACCGCGGGTGCGGCGCCCGCTTGATGCTTTGCGATGCGTTCGGCGAGGCGCTTCATACCTTCTCCACCGCGGTGCGGCCGAACAGACCGGCGGGCTTCACGAGCAGCACGATGATGAGGATGGTGAACACGTAGATATCGCGGAGCTGCGATGACACGTACGCCGCGCCGAACTGCTGGACGGCGGCGATCAGCAACGCACCGATCGCCGCGCCGCGGACATCACCGATCCCGCCGATGACCGCCGCGACGAATGCGGTGAGCCCGAGCAGCACCCACGTGGAGTGCGCCGTGATCGGCAGGCCCTCGTACTTGACGGCGTACAGAAGGCCACCGGCAGCAGCCAGCGCCGAGCCGATCGCGAACGTGATCGTGACGATCCGGCCGACATTGACCCCCATCAGCGACGCCACCCGCTCGTCGAATGACACCGCTCGCATCGCGCGACCCATCCGCGTGCGATAAACCAGGAGCTGGAGCGCGCCGACCAGCAGGAGCGCCAGGATCAACACCAAGGTGTCGACCAGCCGCAGGTTCACGCCGGCGATCGTCACCAGCGCCTTGTCGGCGACCAGCGCCGGCATGTGCTGGGGATTGGGACCGAACGCCCACGACAGCATTCCACCGTTCTGCAGCAGCAAGGACACGCCGATCGCCGTGATCAGCACATTGAGCCGCGGCGCGTTGCGCAGCGGACGGTACGCGAAGCGCTCGATGGCCACGCCGAGCCCCGCGCACAGCGCCATCGCGAGCACGATGATGATCGGCAGCGCCAGCGCCGACGGCGACGTGGCGAATCCGAGCTTGCCCGCGAGCACGAACGAGATCCACGCGCCGAACGTGACGATGTCGGAGTGGGCGAAGTTGATGAACCGAAGGACGCCGTAGACCAGCGTGTAGCCGAGCGCGATCAGCGCGTACAGCGCGCCGAGCGCGAGGGTGTCGACCAGCGTCTGCAAGAACTTGGCGAACGCCGATGCACCCTCCCCGTTGCCTGCGTCCGCGACATCCTTGACCGCGGGCAGCGGCTCGGTCGGCGGCAACACGCTGGCCGCGTAGTGCGGCTGGCCGCCCTTCATGACCAGCACGACTGCTTTTTTCACCGGGTTGCGGTTCTTGTCGAGCGTGATCGTGCCGGTGACTCCGGCGAAGTTCTTGGTCTCGGCGATCGTGGCGGCGAGCTCGGTGCCATCGAGCGACTTCGCGCGCTCCATCGCCGCGAACAGGACATTGGCGGCATCGTAGCCGAGCGCGGCGAGACCATCGGGTACCGCCCCGCCGTAAGCCGCCTTGTATTTGCGGACGAACTCCCGGACCGCGTCGCTGTCCTCCTCGAACGAATAGTGGTTCGAGTAGTAATTGCCCTCCATCGACTCGCCGCCGATCTTGGCGAGCAGCTCGGAGTCCCAGCCATCGCCGCCCAGCAGAGGCACCATGATGCCCATCTTCTTGGCCTGGATCGCGAAATTGCCAGCGTCGTTGTAGTAGACAGGTATGTAGATCGCCTCGGGGTTACTGTCCTTGAGCGACTGCAATTGTGCAGACAGGTTGACGTCGCCGGTCGTGTACGTCTGCGTGCTCGTGATCGTGCCGCCAAGCGCGCGAAATGCGTTGCTGAACTCGAACGCCAGGCCCTTGGAGTACGGCGACGCCTGGTCGTACAGCACGCCGACCCGCGTCGCCTTCAGGTTGTCGCGCGCGAACCTCGCCCCGACATATCCCTGAAACCCATCGATGAAACAGACGCGGCTGATCATGTTGCCGATCTGCGTGACCGTCTCGTTGGTCGACGACGGCGAGATCATCGGGACGCGGTATTTCTGCGCCACCGCGCCGCCGGCCTTCGAGCGGCCCGACGACACCTCGCCGATGAGCGCCTTGACCTGGTGCTTGGTGATGAGCCGGGTCACCGCCGTGCCGGCCTCCTGGCTCTTGCTGGCGTCGTCCAGGGTGATCACCTCGATCGGCCGGCCCTTCACGCCGGGCGCGTGAGCCGCGATCTCGGCCTTGTAGCGCTCGTTGCGCTCGGCGAGCGCGAGCCTGAGCCCGTTGTCGGTCGAAATTCCGAATGTCGCATCCGGGCCAGTCATCGAGCCGTAATGCCCGATGATGATCGGCCCCTTGCCATCGTCGGGAGACGTTGCACCCGCGATCTCCGGCGATAGGTTGTCACAGGACAACGCCATGCCGGCCAGCGCGACCACGAGCGCACAGCCACCATTCCAGGGTCGTCGTGACACCCGATCGTGCCTAGCCCGTAACGTACCGTGCTGTCAACTGTTCCCTGCGGAACAACAAGACATCGCGCTGCGCCATGGCCCTGCGGATCGCCTCGTGTTACCAGGAGGTCGGACGGGGCTTGCACGGCCTCGCCGGCCCGCACCGGCCCCCAATGAGCGACCCCGTACGTTCGGATGCCTCCAGCGCCATTCGCGCCACCGGAAACCACGCCCGCCATCGCCCCGGGCACGTTCGGCCCGAGCTTCGCGTGCTCGCGCTCGGTGCCCTCGGCGTCGTCTACGGCGACATCGGGACCTCACCGCTCTATGCGATGCGCGAGTGCCTCAATGCGACGGCAGAGCATGCGGTGTCCGGCGCCGATCCGGCCAACGTGCTCGGCGTGGTGTCGCTGTTCTTCTGGTCGCTCGCCCTGATCGTCTGTCTCAAGTACCTCGTCCTCGTGCTGCGGGCTGATAACAAGGGAGAAGGCGGCATTCTCGCGCTCGCCGCGCTGGTCCGACCCGACGATCGCCGCGGCGTGCACCGGCTCGCGATCCCGGTCCTGCTCGCGATGTTCGGCGCGGGGCTGCTCTACGGCGAAGGCTTGATCACGCCCGCGATCTCGGTGCTCTCGGCTGTCGAGGGCCTGTCGCACGAGAACGCCGCGTTCAGCCAGGTCGTCATCCCGATCTCGATCGTGATTCTGCTGGGGCTGTTCTGGGTCCAGCGCTACGGCACCGGCCGGATCGGCTCGATCTTCGGCTGGGTCATGCTCGTGTGGTTCTTGGCGATCGCCGCCGCGGGTGTGCCGCACATCGCGAGCCACCCCGAGATCCTGCGAGCGCTCAGCCCGTATCACGCCCTCGCATTCCTGGTCCACAATGGGTGGAAAGCGTTTCTGCTGCTCGGCTCGATCGTCCTGTGCGTCACCGGCTGTGAAGCGCTGTATGCCGACATGGGCCATTTCGGTCGCCGCCCTGTCCGGCTCGCGTGGTTCACCATCGTGTTCCCCGCGCTGAGCCTCAACTATTTCGGCCAGGGCGCGCTGTATCTCGAGCAAGGCGACGCCGTCAGCAATCCGTTCTACGCGATGTTTCCGGCGCCGCTCCTGATTCCGATGGTGATCCTGGCGACGATGGCGGCGATCATCGCGTCGCAGGCCCTGATCTCGGGTGCGTTCTCGCTCACCAACCAGGCGGTGCAGCTCGGCTACCTCCCGCGCGTCACGGTGGTCCACACCTCGCACAGGCACGAAGGCCAGATCTACGTGCCCGAGGTCAACTACATGTTCATGGTCGCGTGCGTCGCGCTCGTGCTGGCGTTCCAGTCGAGCACGAACCTCGCGGCGGCGTACGGCATCGCCGTCACCGGCACGATGAGCATCACGTCGTTTCTGATCTTCCTGGTGTGCCGGCGCAACTGGAAGTTCTCGCTCGGCGCGGCGCTGGCGATCTACCTGCCGCTCGTCGTCATCGACGCCGCGTTCCTGTCGGCCAATCTGGTCAAGATCGGGGCAGGCGGCTGGTTCCCGCTGGTCATCGGCGTGGCGATGTTCGCGGTGATGACGACCTGGTGGCGCGGCCGCCTCGAGCTGTCGAGGACGATGGCGACCGGCACGATCCCGGACGAGCTGTTCCTCGCCGACATCGCGATCACCGCGCTGCCGCGGGTCTCGGGCACGGCGGTGTTCATGGCGTCGGGGACCGATGGCATGCCGAACGTGCTGCTCCACCACGTCAAGCACAACAAGGTGCTGCACCAGCAGGTCGTCCTCCTGTCCGTGGTCACCGAGAACGTGCCGTTCGTCGTCGGCAGCTCGTCGATCGCCGTACGCGAGCTCGAGCATGGCTTCTATCGCGTCGTCGCACGGGTTGGCTTCATGCAGCAACCGAACGTACCCAAGGTGCTATCGCGCTGCGCGCGCCAGGGGCTCACGGTCGAAGACGCCGACACCACGTACTACCTCGGCAGGCAGACCCTGCTCACCACGGGGAAGTCGCGGGTGGCGCGCTGGCGAAAGGTGCTGTTCGCGTTCCTCGCCCGCAACTCGCGGCCGCCTACGAGCTTCTTCCAGCTGCCGCCGAACCGCGTCGTCGAGCTCGGCCTGCAGATCGAGCTATAGCGTCTGCGAGCCCGCCATGACCGAATCCACGCCCCCCGAGCGACGAACCTCCACCACCGCCTCGCAGTCGCTGTCCCAGCGCCACGGCCATAGCCACGCGCACGGACGCACGCCTCACGGACGCAAGGAGATCGCGGCACTGTCGCTGGGCGCGCTCGGCGTGGTCTACGGCGACATCGGGACGTCGCCGCTGTACGCGATGACCGAGTGTCTCGCGGCCGGCAAGCCCCACTCGCTGCGGGCAGGCGCCGGGGGCATGTACGAGCCGGCGGTCGTGCTCGGCGTACTCTCGCTGTTCTTCTGGGCGCTGGTCCTGGTGGTCATCCTCAAGTACCTGGTGTTCGTGCTGCGCGCCGACAACAAAGGCGAAGGCGGCATCCTGGCGCTCGCCGCCCTCGTCCTGCAGGCCGATCCCACGCCGCGCCGCACTCGACTGTCGATCCCGATCCTCTTGGCGCTGTTCGGGGCGGGCCTTCTGTACGGCGACGGCGTGATCACCCCGGCGGTCTCGGTGCTCGGCGCGATCGAGGGCATCTCCGAGCAGAACCCGGCGTTCGCCGAGCTGGTCGTCCCGATCTCGGCTGCGATCTTGATCGGCCTGTTCTGGGTCCAGCGCATCGGCACTCACCGGATCGGCACGGTGTTCGGCTGGGTGATGCTGCTGTGGTTCATCGCGATCGGCGCCGCCGGGTTGCCGTTCGTCCTGCGCCACCCCGAGGTCCTGAAGGCGGTGTCGCCGCACTACGCGATCGACTTCATGCTCACGTTCCGCGTGCGTGGCTTTCTGCTGCTCGGCACCGTGGTGCTGTGCATCACCGGCGGCGAGGCGCTGTACGCCGACATGGGGCACTTCGGCAAGACGCCGATCCGGATCGCCTGGACCGCGGTGGTGTTCCCGGGCCTCCTGCTCAACTATTTCGGCCAGGGCGCGCTGTTCCTCGAGCGCGGCGACCGGGTATCCAACGGATTCTACGACCTCGTCAGCCACACACCATTTCTGATCCCGATGGTGGTGCTCGCCACGATGGCCGCGATCATCGCATCGCAGGCGCTGATCTCCGGCGCGTTCTCGCTGACCAACCAGGCGGTACAGCTCGGCTATCTCCCGCGCGTCAGCGTCGTGCACACCTCGCACAAGAACGAGGGCCAGATCTACATTCCCGAGGTCAACTGGATGCTCATGGTCGCGTGCGTCGTGCTGGTGTTCCAGTTCAAGTCGAGCACGAACCTGGCCGCCGCCTACGGCATCGCGGTGACCGGCACGATGGGGATCACATCGTTTCTGTACTTCCTGGTGACGCGGCACAACTGGAAATACCCGCTGCACCTGGCGCTCGCGCTGTTCATTCCGTTCATCGCGATCGATCTGGCGTTCTTCAGCGCCAACGTCGAGAAGATCGCCGCAGGCGGCTGGTTCCCGCTCGCGGTCGGCATCGGCGTGTTCGCCATCATGACGACGTGGTGGCGCGGCCGCCACGAGCTGGCCAAGCAGATGGAGAGCGGGACGATCCCCGACGATCTGTTTCTCGCCGACATCGCCGCGACACCGCTGCCTCGGGTATCGGGAACCGCGGTGTTCATGACGTCCGGGGTCGACGGCATGCCGAACGTGCTGCTCCACCACGTCAAGCACAACAAGGTCCTGCACCGCCAGGTCGTCCTGCTGTCGATCGCCACGCAGAACGTGCCGTGGGTCGTCGGTAATTCGTCACTCACCGTCCGCGAGCTCGAGCACGGATTCTATCGCGTGGTGGCGCGCGTCGGGTTCATGCAGCAGCCCAACGTGCCCAAGATCCTGTCGCGCTGCGAGCGCCACAACCTCGTGGTCGACGCCGCCGAGACGACGTATTACCTCGGCCGGCAGACCCTGCTCACCTCGGGCAAGACCCGGATGGCGCGATGGCGCAAGATCACATTTGCGTTCCTCGCCAAGAACGCCCGGGCACCCACCGAATTCTTTCAGCTGCCGCCGAACCGCGTCGTCGAGCTCGGCCTGCAGATCCAGCTGTGACCGGCAGGTGGTTGCGGTCGCGTCTTTGCAGGACAGCGACACCGACGACGAGCAGACTACGAGCCGACTACGACACGTGCGCCCCGATGAACGGGGGCTCGGGGAGGTAGAGCGGCGCCGAGGGCTGCAACATCGCGAGCTGGCGGAGCCGCTCGGTTGCAAATGCCCCGGCCAGCGCCGCATACATCTCCTGCGGAGCGAGCTCGCGCAGCGCGGGCAGCAGGTATTGCTCCTCGTGCACGGCGTGCTCGTGAACCAGGTCGCGCAGATGGCGAGCGAGCTCGCGCCAGCTCGTGGTGCCGGGGCGCGCCGTGACCAGCGCGGATAGCGTGCGCTCCTGGAGCTGGTGCGCACCGCGTCCCTGCCGCACCAGCACCTCGAGAGTCGCGATCCCCTCGAACCTGCCGAGCACGATATCCTCCGCTTCGGAGTGCGCGGTCAATCCGAGCCATACGCCGTCGAGCGCCGCGCGTAGCTGCGGCACCGTCGCCAGCGGGTCGAGAAGCTGCGTGAGCTCCTGTTGAAGGTCGCCATGATCTCGCTGCAGGAGAGACAGGAAATCCATCGGCATCCCTGTTCGAGCTGCAGTCACGATGCCCGCGCGGTAAGCCGTTGCGATGCGCACGTGCTGCATTGCGAGATGAGAGGCAAGTTACATATGTAGACTCCTGAGCCCCTTGAACCGCCGAGCGATATTGCCACGATGTGCATTCACGCAACGTGCGCCTTGGCTCGGGGTAGCCGGCCGCCGGCCGCCCGCCTGCGCCACACTGCGATAGGATGGCCCAATGGCGTCGCGCGACGTGCTTGTATCGATGAGTCGCGCCCGGCGCCGCTTGCTCGGCGACCGCGGTGCGGCCGTCGGCGCGCTGGTGGTCGCCTCGCTGATCGCCGTTGCGCTGTTCGGGCCGCTGCTGTCGGGCAAGAACCCGCTGCAGAGCGACGTCGAGCACGGGCTGTCGGAGCTGGGCGCACCCCTGCCGCCGTCCGCGGACGCCCCGCTGGGCACCGACCAGCTGGGCCGCGATGAGTGGGCCCGCGTCGTGGCGGGCGCGGCGACCTCGCTGTCGATCGCCGGGCTCGGGACGCTGCTGGGGCTCATCATCGGTCTGTCGATCGGCCTCGTCGCCGGCTACGCCGGCGGTGCGATCGACAACGCGCTCATGCGGCTGACCGATCTGGTGCTGGCGTTCCCGTTTGTCCTGCTCGCGATCTTGCTCGCCGCGCTATTTCGCGAAGCGGATATGGCATCGTCGACGGCACCCGTGGCCCTCACCCTCGGCATCGTCGGCTGGACGTCGATGGCGCGCGTGATCCGCGGCAAGGCGGCGGTGCTCGTGCGAAGCGACATGATCACCGCGGCGCGATCGCTCGGCGCCAGCCCGTTCCGGATCGTGACGCGCTACCTGCTGCCCAACGTCGCCGGGGTCGTGATCGCGGTGACCGCCGTGGGGCTCGCCCAGAATCTGCTGTCGGAGGCCGCGCTGTCGTATCTCGGCCTCGGGCCACCGCCGCCGGTGCCGAGCTGGGGACGCATGCTCTACGAGGGCCGCGCCTACTATCGCACCGCGCCGCATCTGGTATGGGTACCCGGCGTCGCGATCGTCGTCACGGTCATCGGATTCAACCTGATCGGTGAAGGCTTGCGCGAGGCGCTCGATGTCAGGGACGGCAAGGACATCGAGGGGCGGTGATGAGCCACCGAGGCCGCGCCGCTGGGATCACCGCGATCGGCCGGATCGGCGCGGCCGGTGCGGCCGGCGCGCTCGCTGCGATCGCCATCGCGTGCGGCTGCGGCCCCACCGATCGAGGGCCGAAGTTCAGGCCCGCGGGTGCCGCGACCCCGCGCGACGGCGGCGCGCTGCGGTTCGCGATCACCGGCCAGATCCGCACGCTCGATCCGACGATCGGCTACGACGAGTTCGCTTACTTCGTGCTGCATCCGCTGTTCGACACCCTCGTCGACTTCGTGCCGGGCGGGCTCGATCTCGCGCCGCGGCTCGCCGAGCGCTGGACCGTGTCACCAGACGGGCTGGTCTATACCTTCGAGCTGCGAGCGGGGATCGCGTTCAGCGACGGCGCGCCGATCGTCGCCGCGCACATCAAGTACGGCCTCGAGCGAGCGCTCGCGACCGCCGATTCGCCGTTCGGGCGCTATCTGATCGATATCGAGGGTGCCGAGGCCGTGATCGCCGGGACCGCGCCGGCGTGCACCGGGATCATCGCCGAGACGGATCGCCGGCTGGTGATCCGGCTTGCCCGCAGGAACCCCGCGCTGCTCGGCATCCTCGCGATGCCGTTCGCGACGCCGCAGCGCCCCTCGCACGTGATGGCTGCCGGCGACGAGCTGCGCCGCCGCCCCGACGCGACCGGGCCGTTCGAGCTGGTCAGCTGGGATGAAGGCCACCGGATCGTGCTGCGCAGGAACCGCCATTACCATGACTCCGCGCGGGTCCACCTCGACGAGATCGTCGTGTTCGAGAGCATCCCGCGCGATACCCAGTTC
>Ga0307517_10015472_pt1 | contig 10135 bp, 7 predicted proteins | sample 23_EM_MG_FD_194515 | JGI IMG/M metagenome (GOLD analysis project Ga0307517, IMG submission 194515) | Populus trichocarpa ectomycorrhiza microbial communities from riparian zone in the Pacific Northwest, United States - 23_EM | ecosystem: Host-associated > Plants > Roots > Unclassified | place...
TTTTTAAAAAAAATTATTTTTTTTATTCTAAATTATTTTTTTTATTTTATAATTTTAAATTATTTTGACGTGTTGATTTTAAAAATAAAAAATAATTGTTATTACAATCTCAAACATTACCTTCATCATAGCAATAAACCACGTTCTTCCATGGTAGTTTAATTTTTTTAGTTCTTCCATGGTAGCTTAATTTTTTTGATAATAAAAATACCATAGTAATTACACTATACAATAAAAAAATAACAAAAAAACCCTTACTTTTTTCATGGCATCACAGTATTTTCACTATTCATTTGGTTTGCGAAAAAGATTTATATAACCTACCCAGATCAACCATGACCAATATGTCATTGTGAAAAGATGATTCTACCTCAATAACCAAGGCTAATGTTTTTTTAGTGGAGGGACGAAGTGGTCATTTTACTATAGTAATCCACAATAATATATGTTTATTGCTACAATAAAAAAATCACGATTTATATGTTTTTAGAATGATGGTTTTGCCTTGGTAGTTTTCTCTTTCTTAGAGGCAATGACACACATTTCTCACATTTTGATATCAAATGAAAGATTAATGGCACTTGATAAAAATTCTTCAAGAGTTTTTAAATGTGAACACACAAAAAGTTTAGGTGGTTTTGCACAAATAGGTATCTTAATCAAGGCTAATTGAATTGATCACTTTCAAGGTTTCGCCAGAGAAACTCCGATATAAACTTCATTGAAGATCACCTGAACTTCATAGAGGAGATTCACACCTTTTGTTTGGATATATTCTTGCTTCATTTAGAAATTTGTAACTCCACATTCATTTGCTTGAAAGCGATAACTCAATCAATCTAGAGTTTGAAAATGCAATGGTAATTGATCATAGACAAGATGTTGGAGATTTATATGGAAGAATTGGGATGTAAAAGTTCAATTTCATAAAAATGAGGTTATAGAGAGAATGTTCATCTTCCATTTGCAAAAAACCTTGTGCTATTTGGAGGTTTAGAACTCCATAACGAGCTATTGTAAGGTGTCAACGTGATCGTCCAAAACTACTAAGGAAAGAGATGAATAATGGATGAACGACGTGTAGTTTAGGTTAAACCCCTGAAAATTAAGATTTTTAATTTGGGATCTGACAGATTTCATTTTAGTCTCTATTCTTTCAATTACTTTTAATTGCATCCATAATTGTCTCACAAACTCTTAATTTCATGCAATTTCACATTTGCCAAACTCAATCATTAGTCCCAAAGTTTAACGTCATTTTCATCTTAGTCCTTAGTTTTTTATTTGTGCATTTGGTCCCTTAATTGATCATCAAACTTTTAATTTTCTTCAATTTGATCATTGATTTTGTTAATTTCAGTCTTTGAAGTCTCGCGACTTTTATAATTTGGTCTTTGGTTTTTAATTTTTTCAATAAAACTCTTAATTGGTTATCAAACTTTAATTTTTCACAATTAAACCCCTTATTTGACTAATTAAACTTTTCAAAGTCCAATTTCAGTTCAAACTTGAATTTCTTCCAATTAACACCCAAATTGACTCCAAAATAGTAATTTTTCTTGCAATTAAGTCCCTCAAAAAATTAATTAAGCCTTTTAAAATCCTCACTGAGTCTGTAATCATTCAAATCTATATCTCTTTATCCCAAATAAAAATATTTTCACCGAATAAGTCTTTTGTCAATCAGAATTTAGTCATCAAATTTATCAATCTTGTACATTATTGTTCTCTAACTTTTTCACTTGTCATTTTGGTTCTTAACCACCAACTTGGACAATCTTCTAGGCTTTCTTTATGTGTATCCTCTTGTATTTTTGGATTTTCTTTTTCTATTTTTTTTTCTTAATTTTTTTACGGGTCAAAAATTGATAACAACAATTATAGTGGATGTCTCTTCTTTTTCTAAGATATAACCTAAGAATTTATATTTTATAATTAATATAAATAAATAAATTAAAAATATTAAAATAAATCAAACTTTCACTTCAAAATGAATAGTTGTAAGCTATTATTTTTAATATAATAATGGATTTGAATCCCTAACAATCATAAACATAAATTTTATCAGTATAATCTCATTTAATCCGTTCATCCAGTCTTGAGAGACTCTGTTTTATCAATCTTACACGTCAGATGTTTTTTTTAATTGTATTGAAAAATATGGTATCTTAATATTCAATTGGAATTATTTTTCCACGTGTTGAAGTATTTTGAGAAATCTAAAAGTCATTATACAAACATTAAAAAAATTATTCTTATATTAATTAATTTTTTTTCTAATTAACATTCTACATAAACTTTCACTTTATAGTACAATTTATTGAGTGCTTAATACAATTAATTTTAGCTACTCAAGAATTAAGGGTTGTTATTCTTCTTCCATGACTGGTTTATAATAAACATAATTTAATTTTAAATAACATTGAATATTAAAATACCGAATTTGAAAATTCAATGAGAAAGAAACTAGCGGTGCTATTTTTTAAGAAAATCTTGTAATAATAAATATTAAAAATACATAGGAGTCATTGAATTAATTGAATCTCACATTAAAATCAAGATTTAAAAAAAATTATTTTTTTCTCGAAACTTATTATTATCATTTTATCACTGCTGACATTATTCATATGCGCCTCAACATCGAAACTACTTGGGTTCAAGACTTTATAATTCCCACCGAAATGATGGTTGAGTTTTGGACCTTTTGGTCACAAAAGCATCGCGGGCCTCAGCATTTAAGTGAAGTTTAGGTGTTTATTTAGTGTTTGAATTTATTTTTTTATTTTTTTTAAAATTATTTTTTTAGTATTTTTAAATTGTTTTGATATATTAATATCAAAATTAAATTTAAAAAAATAAAAAAAATATTATTTTAATATATTTTTAATTGAAAATCACTCACAATTACATGCTTGTTTTATATTTTAAAAATATTTTTGAAAAAAATTAAATATTTTATTTTTGAAAAATTATTTTTTTAGTATTTTTAGATTTTTTTAATGTATTAATATAAAATTTAAAGAAAAAGTAAAAAAATCATTTAAAAATATTTAAAAATAAAAAATATTGTTGTTCGTGAAAATATGGGTGTTTAACTCGGCCAACCGGGCGACATGATTATCACAAAGCAATGAACAAACCGCAAGAACCGGTAAGCATTTATAAGTGCCAGCCGAAGTTGCGAAAGGTAGTTGTTCAGGGTAGTTAACCGGCTTCAACAAAATGAGGGGGGCGAAAAATACAACTATTATGCTATTATCGCCCAAGTATTCTTGTTGGCGGATTCTCCAATCTTAAAAATTAAACCATCTAACGAAACCCATTCTTTGTTAAGTCCTTCTCTTGCACTGATAACCCAAAGTTGAACAAGTTTTTAAATCATCCAAGCTTTACCCAGAGAGGAGAAGGAGAGTGGCAGAGAAAGAAAGAAACATGGCAGGCGTTGCTGGTGCTGCTTGCTCTTCTAATGTACTGTTTAGAAGCAGAGAAGTGGGGAACCATGGAGCTTCCATGGCTCCATATAATGGGCTTAGACCAGTTGTAAACATGCAAATGGCTCCAACAGGGAGTAAGCCGAGTGGGTCCGTTTCTACTCCAGGTATGAGTCTATTAAATTGTGCTTCGTTTTTTTTCTACCTTGCAATGCACCTAAAATGACAAGTAATGATGCTACTTAGAAATGTTTTGGTTGTCTATAAAATGCAGTTAGCAACATATATAGGAGCCAAAAGAAAATGTCAGAACTCATGTTCAACATGTTTCTGCCAAGGGTTGGAAAAGAGAACCCCGATTATAACAATGTTCTAACACACGCTTAGAATGGGAAACTATGTTTGTGATTCTGAATTTTCTTCGTCATTGGTTCATCTTTCTAGTAATTTTCCTACATTAACTTGGGAGACGAACTATTAAGCATAGGAGTATTCAGTATGACTGTGTTCAATTTTTACACTTTGACCTCTTATAGGATTTAACTTTGGTTGAATTTACCATGTTCAGCTTCAAAATTAAGAACGGTTAGAGCCATGGTATCTCAAACTGTTTCAGCCCCAAAGCGTGAAAAAGATCCCAAAAAACGAGTTGTAATTACAGGAATGGGACTAGTCTCAGTTTTTGGTAGTGACATTGATACGTTCTATAACAAACTCCTTGAGGGAGAGAGTGGGATCAGCCTGATTGACAGGTTTGATGCTTCAAGTTTCTCTGTTCGATTCGCTGGTCAGATTCGTGATTTTTCTTCCAAAGGATACATTGACGGGAAAAATGATCGTCGTCTTGATGATTGCTGGCGGTACTGTCTTGTTGCTGGCAAGAGGGCCCTCGTAGATGCCAACCTTGGCTCTGAACTGCTTGAAAATGTAAGTCATACCTCAGTTTGCTTAATGTGAATCACCTGAGACCAAGCGGTAACGATGAAATCTCTTGACATGTATGCATTACAGATGGACAGAACAAGAATTGGAGTTCTGGTGGGAACCGGCATGGGAGGCTTAACTGCTTTTAGCAATGGAGTTGAGTCTCTTGTCCAAAAGGGATATAAGAAGATATCTCCATTCTTCATTCCTTATTCCATCACCAACATGGGTTCAGCATTGTTAGCTATAGACACAGGGTTGATGGGCCCTAATTACTCCATCTCAACTGCTTGTGCTACCGCGAATTATTGTTTCTACGCGGCTGCTAATCATATTAGAAGAGGCGAGGCAGATATCATGGTAGCTGGGGGAACTGAGGCTGCAGTCATGCCTACTGGTGTTGGTGGTTTTATAGCTTGCAGAGCACTATCTCAAAGAAATGAAGACCCTAAGAAAGCTTCAAGACCTTGGGACAAGGATCGTGATGGTTTTGTCATGGGAGAAGGCTCTGGTGTGCTGGTAATCTGTACAACTTCCTCCTTCATTATGTTTGAGTACCTATTTGCATCGTATCACTAGACTCGTGTGCATATCAGTAGCGTTTCAACCCTAAGAATTTTATCGGAACTAATTTTCTTCGATGGGAATAGATAATGGAGAGCTTGGAGCATGCAATGAAAAGAGGAGCTAATATAATAGCAGAGTATTTAGGAGGTGCTGCAACTTGTGATGCTCATCACATGACCAATCCCCGTTCAGATGGTCTCGGAGTTTCAACTTGCATAGCTAAAAGTTTGGAAGATGCCGGAGTTTCCCCTGAGGAGGTAGGAGTACTCAATTTCTTCACAGAATGGAAACCTGAATTACACTTTCCTTGAAATAAATTATATATTTTCCCCGTGGATCCAATTGTGTAACTGGTCTAATGTCTGATTTACAGGTGAACTATGTTAATGCTCATGCGACATCAACACTAGCAGGGGATTTGGCTGAGGTTAATGCAATCAAGAAAGTCTTCAAGGACACTTCCGAGATCAAGATGAATGGGACTAAGGTAAGATACGGTGCAGTTGAAATTTACAAAAAAAAAAAGTACATTTTACATCTTTTTGCGATATCCCAATAAATATAAATTGGATTTTACAGTAATCATGCTGGAGAATAACATCAATGCTAGCTAATTTGGTCTTGTCTTGTCTTAGTCAATGATTGGACATGGGCTTGGTGCTGCTGGTGGATTAGAAGCCATCGCAACCATAAAAGCAATCAACACTGGATGGCTTCACCCAACAATCAATCAAGATGTATGAACCACCAACCTTATTTTTCATACTGATTTCATGCTCCATGTTAGTTTACTCAATATACTGCCTGGTGTTTTTCATGTTATATATTACTTGACTCTGCAGAATATTGAGCTTGATGTTACAATTGACACTGTTCCAAATGTGAAGAAGCAACATGAAGTTAACGTTGGTATGTATTCTGTTCTTCTCTCTACATGTACATATGATAGACGTCGGTCCAACATGTAAAGAAAAAATGTCTTACTGGACGTTCAAATGATCAAATAGTGCACGAGTGCACATATACAAATGCAATATCTTGGTGATATATGTTAATATAAGTGCATAGATTGTATGATGATATGTTTTCCCCCCCCTTCATTTCATTGCAGCTATCTCAAATTCATTTGGCTTTGGAGGGCACAATTCTGTGGTTGTTTTCGCTCCCTTCACACCCTAATTGAATAAAACTCAAGCCAAGCAGTCTTGCTCCTCCATCCTTGTGAAATTTATTAATTTTGGGTGTCAAAATTGTCTCAAGCATGGCTGATATCGCACAGATATCGGAAAGTCTCTGATTTTTTCAATGATGAGGACTGAAGATAATGTAGCCTTTTTTATCATTTCATTTGCTCTCATAACTATGTATCTTGAGATCAGATTCTGCGTTTTGCAAGTCAATAATAAAACATTCTTGTTGTCTTCGATCCCTTCGGTGCTCTTGTCTACTAATATCGTTTCTATTAGTAGACATACACCATTGGAGTTGTGACTCCATAAATATTGATTATTTTCCCCTCGACTAGGGAAACGTTGAGTTCCTCTCCTAGCTTTCTTATGACCATTGAAAATATGATCTCATGCATTTCTGCTGTCTTCTCTTGGTGTTATTTACTATGGTCTTCCTACTAAAGGATCCACGAACTAACTGGTTAAATTTTTTCCGGAGGAGGATGCAGCACTAAGTATGTGTTTGGTGGTATTTCACATTGTGGTTTAATTATATTTATAAATTTTTTGTAGTTTTAAATTATTTTGTTTTGTGTTTTTTTTTTATTGTTTTGATGTTAAAAATATATCTTAAAAAATAAAAAAATTATTTTAATATATTTTTAAATAAAAAAATATTTTAAAAAATAACTTTTACTACGCTATAAAACATAAACTTAATATTTTCAAAGTTTCAGCTAAGTCATAGTCAATTTGACTATATACCATGTATGGCTGTGGTGTAGCCATTATTATGTCATTCTCAGCTTTCAATTCTGTACATTCACTTGAAACTTATTTGATGTAATGATTCAATCATATTTTTTTAAAAAAATAAGTTTAAATTATATTTTTTTATGTTTTTTTTTATGATTTGATGTGGTGATATCAAAAATAAATTTTTAAAAATAAAAATATATATATTATTTTGATATATTTTTAAATAAATATCACTTTAAAAAACAATACCCACAGTATTCTGAAAAGACCAATAAAAAAAAGTTCGAGGAAGCAATAAGAGAATTAACTGAAGAGAAAGAGATAGATACCTGGCAATATAGCAGAGCAAAGAACGGCATGACAATCTTTGCAACTTTCCTTTCACGGAGATTTGTCAAAGAATCAATGTAAAGAAAAGCTACTGGCTGGGGACAAATAGAACCTCTCTAAATTAAAATATCCTAATCTTTAGAGCCGACATTAAAGTTAGCCAAGTTACTGTTGAGCCAGTGAACTTAGAGGAGGAAGCACATGGGTGGCTTGATGTTGACGATGAGAACTTGGGCATTCTTGATTCCTCCATTAAGTTAATGCTATGCTGATAGATTAGGCCATCATGAGCTTTTTAAACCACCAAGAGAATCATTCTCCTGTTAGTTTAGTTGTGGTAATATTCCTCTCAAAGAATCTTCGAGCACTCCCGCCCTCACCTTTTATTAATCCTTGTAGAATGCAGCCACAGCCCACAACTAGCGTTCATCTGCATTTACACACTTCTCAGTTCTTACTTTGCTTCCCTTCCACTTCGAGCGAATAAAAAGTTAAGCAGACAGCCTTCTTTCAATCAATCTTCCACAGTGATTTCTTCTTAAAATACCAAGTCAAAAGGTCTGGGCAACACCTAGCTAGCTCACAAAAAAGGAAACCTATAATGCTAGTTTAGGCGATGACATCATAGTTACAGGTGCGAGGGCTTCATCAGTACACATTTGGGTGTTGTAGTGACATTTAGAGCGAGCTCAAGCTAAATAGGGTTTTTAGCTTTTTCCCTAGAGAAAGTGATTTCACACATCGATAATCTAACATTAAGGTGTTCAATATCGAGGGCTGAATGAAGAAAGTAGCAAACCTTCATTTTCCCTAGAGAAAGTGATATCACACAATGGCCACATTCGTACACTCCACATCTCGTCCAAAGAGAAGATCACCTAAATAATCGTTATCTTAATGGACTTAACTTAGAGACGCAAATGTGCTTGACATTGATATCCAATGCAAGAGAATAGGTGGTTAGAATTTTTCCTTCTCTTTTTCTAAAAGGATAGGAATATTTGGATCAATTGTCTTCCATTCTTGCTTCATCCACTCTTAAAACCTTTCTCAATCAAGTCTTCAATGGTAATTGATAGCTCATTTCAAGTCGACAAGAGAGGAAGCCTGTGTCGATTGATTAGCATTTTGAACGGATAGAAATGCGCAGGACAACTCTAAGTGGTGACACTCCCCTTCAAAATTCATAGCAGCATGCCAACTAATTAGCAGTCTAACAGACGTATCTACATAAAGCTATCAAACATGATCGTGTTCACTTATGATTCTTGAGTGGCAGCTACAGCAAATTCAATATATATCCAGACCATCCCTGTCTTCTCCAATTATCAATTGGCAATGTAGGGTTTTGTTGTTTGACGCGTATAACCCTATCTACAAACTTTGGCACTAAATTCTTTGCTAATTGCGCTTCAGCCTTCACTTAACCAATTGGAGAGTGCTAACATGGGTGCTGACCTGGTTAGTGCTAGGTTAATTGGCTTGCCCAATCTTATCATGCTTGTACGAATTGCTATGTACTCAATTGCTTAATTCAAGGCCAATATCTTCGTAACTGCTCTCTTGCCTGTGCTTGCCCTGCATGTGGCATGTGATTTTCTCTTTTCTTTTGCGAAAGACTTGCATAATTAATGGGATTAGATGACATCAGATTTAATCTAATTTTATCTGAGAAAAAATCGTGACAACCAGCTTAACACAACTAATAAATGGATTAAACTTCAGCACCGCATCAAAATAAGAGAAGTTTAACTCAAAGTTGATATCGTGCTAAGCCCAAAAGCTGGTTCGTGGCCTGGGACGATGACATGACATCTATATATTGACAAAAGTCTAAGGAAGTCAGGGCGTCATATTATGGCTAATGGTAATTTATAAAAGGGGATCTGTGTCCTTTCATTCTTGCGCAAAGGTAATGGAAAAGGCAGTGTAGCTCTCAAGGTTTTTGGACTGATGGAGTAGGCAAGTCCTCCACATCGAAAGGCAGTCGAAGCCTCTGGCTGTAAGATCCCACGGTTGGAAATGCTTCAAATTAGGTCAAAAGGGAGTCAATCTTGCAGTCCTACTCTGGGGGGACCAAAACCCCACCCCCACACCTCTTTCGACTAAATAAAAAAGCAATTCTTGAAAGAGCTAAGCCTCCACTAATTGAACATTTTCCAAATAACCCATGATTGTCTTCACATGGATGTTACATTATTTAATGCTCTTAAGAAGGCATCCACCCAAATAAACCCCATCTTAATCGCACCTCTTTTATTAATTAATTACTAATATGTGGGGTAGCCCTACAAAAGCAGTCCTGAGCCCTAGGATTGGTTAGAACTTTCATCTCGTGGTTCTCTTTCATTTGTGCAGGCTAAGGGCAGCCAAAGGAACACCAACCAAATTGGTCGCCACATGGGGCATACAAATATAAAGAGATCACCAATCATAGTACAAAAACATCTTTAATTCATAGGAGTGATGTCCAAAAAAAAAAAAAAACGATAATGGCTGTCTTAGTAGCCTCCCAATAAAAGCATCCCTTGTTTCAGGGGCTGGTGGGGAATTCCACTGCTTGTCGCTTTTGGACACTGTAGATTGAATCAATGGCAACATGACTGACTACAGGTAGGATGGCCGCAAAGCTTCCCTGTAGAGTGTAGACCCTCAAGTTGCCTAATATTCGTTTTTTCTTTGGTGAAAAACTAGCTCGACTGAATTATCAGCCTTGTTCGATTATTAGTATTGCTTGCATCGATATTCTTTCTAGTAAATAAATCATTAAAGTCTCGGTATGATGTATATTTTGTAGACTTACTTAAATTGTTCCTTAACTCTTAGTTAAAAAAAACTATAAAATGATAAGAACATTTTATTCGAAGTAATTTTTTTATTTGAACAAAAAAACTTGTTGCAAAATCGAGTAAAAATACAGACTCAATCATGAATCAAAGTCTTGAATTTTTAACT